>Ga0247609_10001271_pt1 | contig 30876 bp, 30 predicted proteins | sample 172DNAGHGlowgp2_FD_193487 | JGI IMG/M metagenome (GOLD analysis project Ga0247609, IMG submission 193487) | Sheep rumen microbial communities from Palmerston North, Manawatu-Wanganui, New Zealand - 1728 DNA GHGlow gp2 | ecosystem: Host-associated > Mammals > Digestive system > Stomach > Rumen ... | reverse complement strand
GCATTCATTTATAATACATGCATTATAACTGTTCCCGCAATTGATAACATTATTATATGATGATAATTTAACATTCATATCACGATCAGCCTTGATTTCAGCGGTGAATAATTTAAATTCTTCACCACTGCATTCTGTGTCACGACGACATTTGTTTAATTTATCACCGAATATCGTATCGCCATCAGTTGCGCATTTTGTGAAATCATTACCACATGTCTTCATCATACATTCACGTAATCCCGCATCACATGTATTTTTACCAGATTTCATCGATGATTTAATTGCAGATGAAGATTCACTGGCCGCCAACGCAGCGCGTTGTTTACGAATCATTTCTGCAAAAGAATTATCTTCGGTTGCAGATTCCATAACAGAATCAATTGTTACATCAAATTGATCTGATTTGTTTTCAATAACTACTTCTTCTGCTTCGGGTTCTGATTCTTCCACAACCGGTTCAGAAACTGTTTCGGTGATATTTTGTTGTGTGTTTTTCACAACAGCAGATTTACGGGCTGCTGCGGGGGTGCCACGAACTGCTGCACGTGGTGCCGCATCAACATAATCAAAAAGTAAAAACAAAGAACAAATTGCCATTATTATTGGCATCGATATTATGAAAATTTTCTTTTTTGTGTTCATTTGTTTTTCACCACTGTTTTTTTTTTCTTACTTTAATCTGCTGCATGCTGTGTCATAGAATTTGCATAATTCTTCGGCAATTGATTTTTCATATGCAAATCCTGTATCACATTTATTTTTCATATTGTTATTGCACACGCGTGCAACACAATCATTTTTAGCCTGATTATTTTTACAAGAATTTTGCGCGTTTGCTAATTTTTGTTCGCGTGCAGTTTGATACGCAGACACAATAGATTGTAATAATTTATCAGCATTTGCAAACATCGAATTACGTGTCGTCATCAAAGATTTACGAATATCAGACAGGAAAGAATCGCATCCAGTTGCAGCAACAGAACAATCTGAAAAATATTTATCAAAATCAGAATCCGATTCGCATTTTTTGTAATCGCCGTTGCAATGTTTTGCATCAACAATACATGCACTGATTTCATTGTCACATGCACTTTTTGTTTTTGTGGCCGTTGCCTTTTTGGCCAAATTCGCCATTTCTGCAGATATCCCGGCCACTTTGCAGGATTGTTCAATCAAAGAATCATAATTATCTGTTACATCATCAGGTGTACAATCTTTTAATTTTTCCAAACATAATTTTGTCCCCCAAACATATCTTTCGCCTGGATCCGATGGCGCAACTTTTAATTCTTTGTCAGATATAGTGTATTTTGCAGATGCCCCCGCAGAAACAGTTTTCATAGCGGTTGATTTCGTTGGCTCACCCGCAGATTTTGTGCCACAATATTGACAGCGTGCCGCCGGATTTGCACCGATATTTATTGCACACACAGAATCCAAACAACGTGTTAAATTCTGTTTAGAACACGCACCATAGACAAATGTTGGCGCGCACAGCAACAATGCCGAAAAGAATAACGAATTATATTTCATTTCTCTCTTGGGCAACATTATATCAAAAATCGCATGTTAAATCAAAGAAAAAAATATATTGATATTTTGTAAGTAAAAATCCTGGACATAATATCTTTTTTTGTGCTACCCTTTTTCTAGAAGAGAGATGTTTTTATGAAAATTATGCGGATTTTAGGCGTTTTTCTGGTGTGTGTGCCGTGCATGTCGATGGCGGCCGGTGTCTCTGAGTTTCAAAATGCTTCTAAATTATTAACCGCTGCCAGACGTGGCGATATTCAAACTGTTCAATTTTTAATCAATAATGGGGTTGATGTAAATTATACTGATGCCACTGGTTTATCATTGGTATGCACCGCGGTAATGAATAATGACAAACGTGCAATTCAAATCTTGCAAATGTACGGTGCAGATGCATCAAATTGTGATCGTCAAATAAGAAATTATAAACAAAAATCCAAAGTCGCCACCCATGGTGAAGAAAGAGGATTTTTTAGTGGGTTATCATCTACACATGTGTTGGCATTGTCTGCAGTTGGGGCGGCGGCGGTGATTGGTGGTGTGGTTTTATTAGCCAAAGCTTTTGATAACGACAATGATAATAATTCTGTGGGGTCAAATGGTAATCGACCAAATAATAATAACGGGGGCAGTTCTGTATCAGCAACCACGCCATTATTGACCCAAAGTTTACCAAATGGCCCAGGTTGTAACAGCGGTGATTGTTCTGAAGATTTTGATAGATTAGAAAACTGGCAAGATTTCGATCATATGTCCACCGGTGGTTCTTTTAATTATTTAATGGTGGCACGTGCATACGATGCATTTGTTCGTGGATATTTGGGGGCAAACACTATCAGAATCAATAGTGACAAAAGTCCTTTTGATTTAAGCCAATTGCCATATGTAGAAGACCCAAACAATCCGGGTGAAAAAATATCTGTGATTGGTGGTGCCCCAATAAATGTTGCGATGATTACTGCATCTGGGGTAAATGCCATTGGCAGTGCAGGGGACGGTTTGTTGCCATGGGTTGATACTGGACAGATTGTGAATGTTCAATCAATATGTCAGGCAAACGGTCAAAATTCAACCGCTTGTCAAACTGCATTAGCCACAGCAACAAATGTTGCACATAAATATTACAATTACAAGGGTGCTGCTGCTGCTACGGGTGAAGATACTTCGTTTGATTTAACAGGCAGTGGTTCAGTATTTGGTTCTGCAACAGATTCTGATACAACATTGGCAAAAATAATTGCAGGTTGGGAAGCGGGCGGACGTGAAGATACAGGTGGTCAGGCAGATTTGTATGGATTCATTCCAAACGGACAATTAACAGTATACAAAGTTGGCGTTGGCAGTGCGGGTGTTTCTGATTATAAAAACTATGCCGCAATTTATAAAGCATTGCTTTTATCTGATACACCAAACGTTATTGCAAATTTATCTTTGCCGACAATATCGTATTCTGCGGATTATTCAACAGTTGATGATGTAAAATTTGTGTACAGTGAAATATCATTGAATAATGCATCAAATGCATCTACTTTGATGAAAAACCAGTACACTAATATGATAAATGCATACTATAATTTGAATACAAGTGATGATGCGACAGCGAACACACCTGGACAAGATGCAAAATGTATCTTTGAAGGTGGTTGTCCTGGGCAATCGAGCAATCATTCAACAATCCCTGAAAAATCTGTCATTTTGGTGAATTCCGCGGGACGCAGTTTATTAGTTTCTAATAATCTTACTCGGGCACCGTTGGTTGCGACTTTTGAAAACTTTGCACCAGTTATTTATGACGATTTACAAAATCTGTTTATGACGGTTGTGGCGGTAAAACCAACTGATGGTACGTCTGGTGATACAATTACGGGATATACACATGCTGGGGCGGGAACATTGGAATTATCAACATGGAATGTCGGCACGGATACTTATACTTCGCGTATGTGTGGTTTGGCGGGAACTGGAAATGGTGGCACAATAAATCCTTGGTGTTTTGCGGCACCTGGAAACACAGATATGGAAGCAGCTGCGGCGATGGCTGGTTCGGTTGCGCTGGTCAAAAGTGCGTTTGCTTACATGACACCACAACAAGTATTTTTATTATTGGCATTGACTGCTGATGGGCCATATTTGGGAATTAATCCAGAAAATAATCAAGAATGGGCTGCGGGTGAATTGGTTTCGTATTTGCAAGATATGTACACTTTACCAGGTAATTTAGATTCGTCTGATACACAATATTTGGAAAGTTTTAAAAATGCATTTGGTTATGGAATGATAAATTTGGAACGTGCAACACAGCCCGGGACAAATGTTTATTTTTATGATTCTGATACAGACAGTGTTATTTCTGCAAATGGCAAAAATGCGTATTGGGGTAAAAAAGCACTGTCGTCAAATTCATCACGTGCAACAGCATTGTTGTCTTTAACAAATCGTGCGGCAATTACAACATCTTTTTATGATGTAATCGAAAGTAGTGATGAATCTGTTTCGTTGCCACGTGTTTGGAATGTCGCACTGGGCGGAAACAATAATTCAAGACATGGTTTATATATGGGTGATGTGTTGGGTGATTTTAGTGTTGATTCAACAAATAACCGTCACAATGAAATTGGTAATTTTGCATTTGATATGTCTATGTCGTCGCGTGCATATAATGATAATTTGAACGGGTTGGATAATTTACATGTTGCGTTTAAAAATGAAGATTATGATTTAGATGCATCCTATCAACGTTTCTTGGTGGATGGACAATCTCGATTTGATGGTCGTGCAAACGGGGTGTTATCTTTGGTTTCTGATTCAATAACTTCTGGGGCAAAATATAAATATGGTAATTTTGCATTTGGTGGACGTGCATTTTCTGGTTCTATAACAGATGAAAATTTATTGGAAACAGATCCTGTTGTTTCATCACAATTTGAACCTGGTCGATTAGGCTTTGCAAACGGTGGCGAATTAGATGCACAATATAATAATGATAAATTTGCGTTTAATATTGCAGTTGGTAATTTACACGAAACAAATACTGTGTTGGGTGCATATAATGATGGATTGTTAACATTGCGTGGTGGTAATACACAATATGTTGATGTGGTTGGTGAATACAAACCATTTGATGTTGTGAAATTATTTGGACGTGCAACATTTGCAAACACGCGTGTCGATACAATTGGTGGAATTATCAGTAATGTTTCAGACATTAAATCAAATGCCTTTGCGTTGGGGCTGGATATTGGTGGATTTAATTTTACCGCGGCGATGCCTTTGGCAACAGTAGGCGGAAAAATGGGATATGATTACGCAGAATTTAATGTTGTTGAAAACGAAAATGGATATGCTGTTGCAATAAATAATCCACATGTTGAATATGTTGATTTGGCTGCGCAAAAACGCGAATTAAGATTTTCAACTTCTTATAAAAAATCAATTGGTGAATGGACTGATGCTGGTGTTGGTATGATATATCGTATCAATCCAAATAACACAGATGTGTTTGGCAATGAATCCATATTTATGTTTAAATTGCATCACAGATTGGGAATATAATACCGCGGAAAACCGCGGTTTTTTATTAGAATACGTTCCTGTGGTTTTCATGTTTTATTTATGAAAAAATAAAAACATGGAAATGAAAAAATTAAATCTTTTATTAGTGATGATGCTGGCGATTGTTGGCATCCACAACAGTGCCAATTCCTGTACTGGAATTACATTAACATCCAAAGATGGTGCCAACATAGTTGCGAGAACTGTGGAATGGGCATCCGGGGAAAGCCCCAGTGATTACTTGATTGTTCCACAGGGGTATGAAAAACAATCTATGTTACCAGATGGAACACGCAATGGTATGAAATATACCGCGTTATATGGTTATGTTGGTTTAGCGTCCGAAGATTATGTTATCGAAGGATTAAATGAAGTAGGGTTATCTGCGGGGCTGTTCTATTTTCCAAATGTTGGGTCATATCCAAAATATAATCCAAATGACAAAGATGTGACGATTTCTGATACAGAATTTGTTGCGTGGATGTTAGGAAATTTTGAAACAGTAGAAGATGTAATTTCTGCGTTATCTGTGGTCCGTGTGGTCGCCACAGATGCACGTGCTGAAAATCTGCATTGGCGGGTGGCTGATAAATTTGGTCGACAGATAGTTATTGAATATATGGATGGTATCCCGATGGTTTATGAAAATAAATTGGGTGTGTTAACCAATGCACCGGAATATCCGTGGCATATAAAAAATTTGAATAATTATATTAATTTGAAACCTGGTACAGATACTGCGCATGAATTTGGTGATATAAAAATGTCGCCGATTGGACATGGTTCTAATACATTGGGATTGCCAGGCGACATGACACCGCCATCGCGATTTGTTCGGGTTGCGTTTTATCAAACATCTGCACCAATAATGGATACAGCAGACCAAGCGGTGAATCAAGCATTTACAATTTTGGAAGCGATGACAATTCCAATCGGAATACAATATGCGGACAAAACCAAAATTCCAAATATACCGTCTGCAACACAATGGACTTCGGTCACAGATATGACGAATAATAAATTGTATTACACAACAATGTATAATCCGATAATCAGGAAATTTGATTTGAATAACATAGATTTTACATCTGTTCAATACCAACAACATCCATTGGACGACGTCAAGACCAGACCGATGATTGACGCAATTGTGAAATAAAAATACCGCCCGAATTCAATTTCGCTGTAACACAGTGAAAGCAGATGGGCGGTGTTGTTTAATAAATTTTTTCTGTTTTTTTATTCAATAATTCAATCAAAGGGATTGGTGGCATGTTTGTTTTTATCGGCCAGATTTGATTGAATTTTTTATCTACTACAATATCATTTTGATCTAAATAACGATAATCAGTTTTGTAAAATATATATGATGGTTTTTTTGTATGGGTTGTTTCTATGTGTGTTACGATACAAGGTATGTTTAAGGATGTTGGCTTTTCAATGCACAGAAATATTCCGTATTTATCATTCAACATTTTATAAATATCGTCATAATATTGCAGTTTATCAGCAACGAAGAACTCAATGCGACCAACTTCTTCTTTGATTTTGACAGGTTTGCCGTTCAATAAATCATTGCGTGGTAAAAATCTAGTTTCAATTTCATTCGGAACATAATCAGCATCAACCACGTTTATAAAGCGTTTCAATGTCATCTTGGTATTTGGACCCATGTCCAAAGGTGTGCTTTGTCGCAAAGATGATACAGAATCAAATTTAGCATCAGTATGTATAACAGGCGTGCCAAACATCGGTTCATAAGACGATAATTCATAAGTGATAACGGGTTCAAGTTTCATTTTGTATCCTTTGTTTTTTGCTTCTACAGTATATTATAAAATTGCCCTGTGTCAAATTTATTTCGATACCACAACCATTGCGGTTCGCAAGACTGTATCGCCGAACATATATCCAGTTTGCAATTCTTCGACAATTGTGTTTGTTGCGGTTTTTTCATCTGGTTTATCAACCATTTGAATTGCGTTATGAAACTGTGGATTCAATTGTTGCCCCACAGATTCTATTTTTGTAATTCCAATTTGTGCAAAGGCGTTTTGCAATGCACGTTCCATAGATTTTATGCCCGCATCATCTGGGTTATGTTTTAATGCAGATTGCACCGCATCCATCACTGGCAATATTTTTTCAGCCACACCCATTGCACGATTACGTGATACGGATTCTATATCCAATGCGGCACGACGACGCGTGTTTTCTAATTCTGCAGCCATACGCAAATATTTATCATTTAATTCACCGATTTTATTATTTAATTGTTCGATAATTTCAGTTTGTTTGTCATTGGCGATTTCTGGTTTGTTATCGTCAATTGATACTGATTCTATGTTGACTTGTTTTTCGTTCTTTTCAGACATAATTAACTCACTTTATTTATATCATATAATTAATTGATTGATTGTATTATAGGTATAAATGTTTCACTTTTCAAGGATGCACCACCAATTAATAATCCAGAAACATTTGGAATTGAAACAATATCGCGCGCATTGTCTTGGTTGACACTGCCACCGTAAACAATCGGCATTTTGCGGGGCAGGGTATCAGCAATAATTTTTACTGCGGTTTTAATTTCAGATTTGGTTGGTGTTTTTCCCGAACCAATTGCCCAACGTGGTTCATATGCGATTATATATTTACCGGATTTAGGTGCAGATTCCAATAACATCTTTTTAATAACGGCTGCTGTTTTGCCGGCCCGTTTTTCCGCCATTGTTTCCCCAATACATATAATAGGGGTAATACCGTTTTTGATGGCTTGTTCTGATTTTGTTTTGACAATATTGTTATTTTCATTGTGATTTAATCGGCGTTCACTGTGTCCGACAATAACATATTTAACCCCGGCATCATGTAACATTTGTGCGGAAACATCCCCAGTGTATGCACCGTTTCCATATTGACTTACATCTTGGGCGCCGATTGTGATATCGTAATTTTTGCCACAAAACAGGGTAAAAGGCAGGCATATTATGACATTATTGTTGGTTTTTGTGCGATGAATTGCCCGAAATAATGATTCTTTGTCGGCCATATTTCCGTTCATTTTCCAGTTTCCAATGATGTATTTCATTTTTTCACCTTTTCTGTTGATTTTTTGTTATCTTTTCTGCTATGTTATCGCAAAAGGTGAAAAAATGCTAGAATATTTACGTAATGCTGCTGACAAACCGTTGGCAAAAGTTTTAATGTTTATTTTGATTTTCAGTTTCGTGGGGTGGGGGGCTGCCGAATGGATTTTTGGCAGTGCCAGTCGCGATACTACATTGGTGACTGTTGGGGATGCAGATTTGTCTGTACAACATTTTAATAATGAACGTTCCCGTCAATTGTCTGATATGACCAAAGATGAACAACGTGCGGCATATACTGACCCAGCAAAAGCATCTGCTTTGACGGCATCTGTGATGGCAAAAATCACAGTTGATCAATTGGCATTAAATCGTGCCAAAGATTTAGGTTTTGTTGTTTCTGATAAACGAATCGCTGATGAAATTAAATCGCGTCCTGAATATCAGGCTAATGGTGAATTTTCACCGTTTATGTTTGAAATGTTGGTCCAAGGTGCAGGTTTGACAGAACAAGATATTGCAAATGCGTTGCGTGGAAATATGTTACGTGAAATGGTAATCGGAATGACTGGGGAAAAGATTGCAGTACCTGGGTTTGCAGTTGATGCGGCATACAATGCACGTTATTCAAAACGCGGTGTGGATTATGCAACTGTGAAATTTTCTGATTATAAAATTGGTGAACCAAATGATGAACAATTGCGTGCATATTATGACCAAAATCCACATATTGTTCCAGAAACACGTTCTGTGTCTTATGTCTTTTTAGCTGCGGATATGAGCAAACCTGATATTTATGATGAAAAATTCAAAGTTGCACAGCAAATCGAAGATATGATTATTTCTGGGGATTCTATGAAGACCGCTGCAGATAAACACAAGGCAAAATATGTCGCAATCAAAGATGTTGAACGTGGCAAAAAATTATCTGACAAGATTTTGTCTGACGATTTGATTGCAAAATTGTTTGCTATGGAATCTGGAACAGAAAGTGAATTATTGGAATTAAAAGATGGTTTTGTGATTTTGCGTGTTGATGATATAGTTGCACAACATAATGCAGAATTTAATGATGTTAAAAAATCTTTGGTTTCTGGTTGGAAAAAGGTTGAACAACGCAAAAAGGCATACATTGATGCAAATGAAAAATTAATTGCGATGAAAAACGGTGAAACAATTAAAAATCTGAAAAAAGCGGATGTCACCAGAACCGAAGGTGCACCGTTGGCAGTGTTAAATTCTGCATTTGCAGGTCACGAAGGCGACAGTGCTTTGACCGAAGATGAATCTGCGTTTTATATTGTTCATATTGGTAAAAATGTAATGCCAAAACCAGATGCAAAAAAGAAAGCGGCTTTACGCAAAGAAATGGAAAAAATGTCTGCACGTTTTGTTACAGATGATTACACACAATTCTTGAAACGTGAATATCCGGTAAAGGTAAATCAAAAGACATTTGACAGATTTATTGCAAAATAAAAACAATCGCCCAAACGGGCGATTTTTTGTTTGTATAATTTTTCCCTTTTTATATATAATATGTGTATGCAAATTGAAACTGATGGTATTTTAATAAATCTGCGCCCGTTTAATGAAAGGGATTGTATTGCACATATTTTTACATGTGATAATGGGGTGTTGGTTGGTATGTTGCGTGGCGCGGTTGTTGCAAAACGAAATAAGCCTTTGATTGGACAATGTGGACATGTTTTATGGAATGCACGTCTGGATTCTCAATTGGGTGTGTTTCATTTTGAAAGTGAAAAAAATCTATCTGCACCACTTATATTAAATAATGATTTATTAAAGATTATGAACGCAGTGTTCGGGTTGATTTATACACTGATTCCGGAACGCGAATCTTATGAACATTTATATATGCGTACAATTGATTTATTATCTGAATTATCAAGTGCAAATAATCCGTATGATTTATATTTAAAATGGGAAACAGGTTTTTTATCAGATTTGGGATATGCATTGGATTTAACAAAATGTTCGGGGTGCGGGAAAACTGATAATTTATGTTATCTGTCGCCAAAGACAGGGCGGGCGGTTTGCGTTGATTGTGGTGCACCATATATTGATAAATTGTATAAATTGCCAATATCTTTGGATGTGACGAAACGTTTTATAAATAATATTTGTACCGCCCAAGGTGTTGATATCCCATCAATGCGAAAAATGTTTTAATTTCTGTATTTTTTTTGTTGCATACTTTGGTTTTTTTTTCTAACATCACATTGTTCAAAAAATAAAGGAGAAAGCTATGATTTGGACAATCTTAATCCTGATAGTTGCAATTGCGTTGTATATGTTTGGCGGTATTCTGTTCAAACAAGATAACAAAAAAGCATCTGTTTTAGATATCGTGATGCACAAAAGTGTATCTGTGATCGCAATCGTTTTGATTGCTGGCTGTGTATGCCGTTTGTGGACACCAATTTATTTGGTAAAAACAAATCCTGCTATTTTGCAAGAAATGGTACAAAGCATGCAAGCTAAACAAGAAGCGGACAAAAACAAAGTTGTTCGTGAATATGTTTCTAAACATGCAAATGACATGATTGGTCACGCGCCAATTGCTGGTAATGTCGAAGCCGCAAAAACAATCTTCTTGTGGTCTGATTATTCTTGCCCATATTGCCGTCGTGTTCATGCTGAATTGGCTCGTGTTTTGTCAGAACGTGACGATGTTCGTTTAGTGTTGAAAAACTTCTCTATCCATGGTGCATTATCTGATGCCCCAGCAAAAGCTGTTATCGCTGCTAAAATCCAAGACAATGCAAAAGCAGCTGCTTTGGACAAAGCTTTGATGGATAAAGAATATTACACCCAAGACGATATGAAAGATCAATCTAAATTGCCACAAAAGATTCATGCAAACGTCATGAAATTGGCAAAAGAAGTTGGTTTGGATACAAAACAATTAGAGGCAGATATGGAAGGCGATATTGTCAAAGCTGAATTGCAAAATGTTCGTGAATTGGCACAACGTTTCGAAATCAGCGGAACACCATACTTGATCATTGGTAATCAAGCATTCCCTGGTGCAATTCCATATTCTCAAATTGTAGAAGCTTTGGATAAATAATAAAGATCCAATCGAAATAAAAACGCCCGCAATTGCGGGTGTTTTTTTATATATAATTTTTTTATTTATCCCAAACTGGTGATATTATTGATTCGGCAATTAATGGAACCGATAATTTTACGGCTGTTTCCATTTTGTCTTTGATTTGTTTTGCGAAATTATCTGCAAATTCTTCTTTGCATTCAAAAATGATTTCATCATGGACTTGTAAAATCATTTTTATTTTATCAATGTTTGGTGCGACAATATCGTTATATACATTTACCATGACATGACGCATAATGTCTGCTTCGAATCCTTGGATTGGTGCGTTGATTGCGGCACGCACCGCATATCCGCGCATACGTGGTGTCGCGGCTTCTGGGATTTCAATTCGACGACCCCATGGAGTATAAACACAATGGTTTTCTAATACAAATTGGGTTATATGTTCAATGTAATCTTTGATTTCTGGTAATTCAGCCATATAAGAATCAATAATTTGTTTCGCACGTTCGCGTGAAACATTTAACTGATTGGCTAAACCAAATGCCGATATTCCGTATATAATTGAAAAGTTAATTGTTTTTGCTGCACGTCTTAAATCTTTTGGAACAATTGTGTTGTCTGGGATATTAAATATCTTACGTGCAGTTTGTTCGTGAATGTCCAGACCATGATTAAACGTTTCTTTGAATGTTTCAACATTTGCAATATCTGCCAATAATCTTAATTGAATTTGTGAATAATCAATAGCGATTAATGTTTTACCAGGTTCAGAAACAAAACATTTCCGGATTTCTTCGCCTAATTCAGTTTTTATAGGAATATTTTGCAGATTTGGATTGCGACTGGACAGGCGTCCTGTATTCGTACTGGTTTGTAAAAATGTTGTATGTATGCGTCCGTCTTTGGCAATTTGATGTGGCAGGGCATCTGCATAAGTGCCCGCCAATTTTGCCACAGAACGCCAATTCAATATTTTTTCAATAATTGGATGTATTTCGATTAAATCATTTAATACATTTGCATCTGTGGAACCGCGTTTATGATTCGGCAGGTGTAATTCATCATATAAAACAACTGATAATTGTTTCGGGCTGCCCACGTTAAATTCGTGACCCGCCAATTCATAGATTTCAGATTCTAATTTTTCTAATTGTTTATGAAAAACCCCAGATAATTGATTCAATCTGTCACGGTTAACACAAACACCATATTTTTCCATTAAACACAAAATAGGGCACAACGGCAAATCGCAATTTTCATATAATTTACGCAATTTTTCGTTTGCATCCATCTGGGGACGCATCAGGTTATAAATCGCCATTGTCACAACAGAATCTTCGCCCGAATATTTTGTCGCAGTTTCAAACGAAAGAGTTTCAAAATGTCTGTCTGCATCTTTGATTTTTGCATCAAATAAATCGCTGAATTTAATATTTGTGTGGTTTAAATATTTTTCTGCTAATTCATCAAGACTATGCCCATGCAATGTTCCATGCAATGCATAAGATAACAACATAGTGTCATCAAATGGGGCGATTTTTGATATGTCCCAGCCTTCGTTGTCCAATATATGTAAATCATATTTCAGATTATGTGCAATTTTCACAATATTTGGATTTGTAAATATTGGCCAAAGCTTTTTATATATAACATCTATGGATAATTGGTTCGCAGCCAAAGAATCTGCACCAAATAAATCTATGGATTTTGCAATATGACGCACAGGAATATATGCCCCATGAACATTATCATATGCCAATGATATGCCAACAATTTTGTCGCTGATTTGATTTAATCCAGTGGTTTCTGTATCAAAAGCAATCACATTTTTTACATGGGATAAAAATTCATCCAATTGTTGTTCTGTTGTGATTGTTATAATATCCATTTCACCCAAATTAGCAGTTTCCTTTGTTGTATCAGGAATATCAACAACAGGGCATACTGATTTTTCATATTCATTTATTTGGGGTGTGCATGTTTGAATATCACCAGGGAATAATTTTTCAATTTTCGCAACCAGACTTTTGCTTTCCACTTTGTTTTTAACAAAATCCAAAGCAGATTTCTTGTCAAAACAAAACGGTGTAATTTTTAATCCGTCTAAATCTACATCACGTTTTAATGTGACCAATTGTTTTGAAATGTATGCTTTATCACGATTGTCTTTTAATAAATTGCGGATTCTTTCATTTTTTACAGAATCAATGTTTGCATACAAATTATCCAACGAATTAAATTCATTTATTAATTCAGCCGCCTTTTTTGGACCAATCCCTGGAACCCCAGGAACATTATCTGTCGAATCGCCCATTAATGATTGAACATCGATAACTTGGGATGGTTTTACATTGAATTTTTCCAAAACTTCGTTTTCATGAATTTCACGTTGTTTCATACCATCATAAAGGAAAACACAATCTGACACCAATTGCATTAAATCTTTGTCACCAGTTATTATTCTGGTAGATTTAACATTATTACAATTTTGTGTTGCCAATGTCGCAATAACATCATCTGCTTCGACACCTGGAATACAGAGCACAGGTACGCCCATTTCGTGCATACCAATTCGAATTAATTCACTTTGTTGTAATAAATCAGCCGGGGTTTCAGAACGATTAGCCTTGTATTTTGGATAAATATCTTGACGAAAACTTATACGCGATGCATCAAAAACACAGACAAAAGAATCATTTTGTTTGGTGTTTGCCAATAACGGCAAAACCATATTAAAGAATCCATAAACAGCACCAACGGGCATACCATCTGATCGCGTCAGGGCGCTGTGAACGCCATAGTATGCCCGAAAAACTAAAGAATTTCCATCAATTAATGTTAACATTTAAACCTTTTAGAATATCCAACGTGCTTTAACACGTACTTGATATTGTAACATATCTGGTGTTAATTTTGATGAGCCATCGCCAGGAATTTTCACGACATCAGGGGCATACAAAGCACGTCCTTCGATATCAAATTTTAATGGAATTGCCAAAATACCAAGTGTTGCCCCCATCATAGCCTGATACGCGGCGGTTGTTTTCATATTATATTCTGTTTCTATGCCAGCGTTTTCAACACTGTAATCCCCGTCAAATATCATACCAACACCACCACCAATATAAGGTACGATAATTGTTGAAGGCATTTTTGCATAAACGTTCACCAACGCAGCATTAGCATTTAAATTAGATGATTTGAAGTAATCATATTCGCCTTCGATTCTGAAGAAAGGAATATCCATACCAGCGATTGCACCAAACACAGCAGACGAATCGGTTGTGTTTTTATGATCTGCAAACATTGTTTGACCGCCAGCCCCGGCCATACCACCAACATAAAAATCTGCAATCACGCCAGCATTCGCAGCAGACACACAAGCCAATGTTGAAACAATATAAATTAAAGATATTGAATTTATTTTCATTTTTTTCTCCTTTATATGATATTATAGTATAAACAAAAGGTGACAATATGCAAGAAAATAAACCTGTTTTAATTGTTGGATTGGGAAATCCAGGAAGCGAATATTCTAAAACACGTCATAATGTGGGGTTTATGGCTGTGGATTATTTTGCACCAAATGATGCAATATGGAAAAAAGAAAAAAATGCGTTAACCGCACGCACAGAAATTGATGGTAAAAATGTGATATTGGTAAAACCACAAACATTTATGAACAACAGTGGCGATGCTGTTGGACCATTAATGGCTTTCTATAAAATACCATTGGAAAATGTAATAGTAATTCATGATGATATGGATTTAAAATTAGGAAATATACGTGAAAAGGTCGGGGGTGGCAGTGCTGGTCATAATGGAATAAAATCTATAGATAATGCAATTGGCAAAGAATACAGACGTATTAGAATTGGTATCGGTCATCCGCGCGATTTTGAAAACCCAATGGATCCATCTGATTGGGTGTTGGGTAAATTTAACGATGAACAATTAAAAGAAATTAAATCTGTTATTAAAACAATTCAGATTTAATATTACCAACTGATTAAAAATTCATTATCGGTTGGAACAGGTTTGTAATCGGTTGTGTTATTAGAATTAGAGATTTTTATACACTCTGTGGCTGTGTTGGGTTGAATTAACCATTTCCATTTATTGTTATCGTTATCGTTATTGTTATCGTATTTATATTTACAAGTGGTTGGTGTACAAGAATCACAAGAAGTACATTCCTGATTATATGTCATTGTTGGCGCGACAGATTTACCTTGGATATCAAAATAATTTCCATATTGGTCAACCAATATCCAATAACCATTACAGTCAAATCCGTCTTGTGCCCCAGTGTTTTCATTAATATGTGGACTAATTCCATCTTCTGTCGTTATACAATAAACATATATTTGACGTGGATTTGATGATGAATAATTCGGACAATAATATTGTTTTGATGCATTACAAGCATTTATTTCGCTTTCATTAGTTAATGTTGAACAGTCATAATTATTGCATGTTGTTGTCAAAAGTCTGAATGCACGGTGATCATTTGTGGGAACACAAATACCTTCATAGACAAAACCATCTGTGCAACAATTTCCAAACATATCACGAACGCCAGATGCACAATAATTTGTCAAAGAATTTACAATAACATCAACAATTTGGTTATTGCTGGTTGGGGTGCCACAATCGTTGGTTTGTCCAGATATTAACAATTGGCATTGCCCTTTGATTTTTGTATACCCTACTGGACATCCGTATGTGCTGCAACTGGGGTTGTTGGTGTTTGTTGCAAACCATGACAACAAAGTAGAATCTGTATCAGGTATCAATATTTTGTTTATGTTATTTTCGGTCAAAGCAACGTTTTTTGGGGTGGATGCATCACAATTACCCCAAATTTGTTCTGTGATTAAACATGCGATATCACCATCCGTACACGGGGATGGAATTGTTGAATAATCATAATTATCTGTATTGGCGGAATAAAGCGTGTCATAATAATTTTCACGGTCATTTACAATAGGAAACGAATTCATATTCGTCAAATTATCTGCTCCGTTAACGCAATTCAAAACTTCATTCCAACATGCATCACGATTTAAAATAGCCATACGGTTGTCAGATGTTATGTTTGTGCACAGTGCAAAATTGCCGGATGTTCCGTTGCATTTTTTTACTATGCAATCACGTCCAACCTGGGTACAGGTATCGATTATTGCATCATAAGTTATATCTGCTGCGACACCTTTGATACCATCGGCCCATGAGTTCCCTGTGTCGATATTCATTAATGCAATACATGCATTTTGAACATCAGCACACATTTCATTTGCTGTTTTATCTGCGGCAACATTGAATACAGACATTGCACGTGCGTCAAAATTAGCCAAATCTGTCATTGCACTGGTTTTGCATTCTGCGATTAATGTGGTACAACTGCGTTTTACCTGTTCTAATTTTGCATTTTGGGCCAATTTTATTTGAGATAATGCATCATCTAAAAATTCATCCCAAATTGTATTTGCAATATCCCTGCATTGTTCAATAGCAGGTGTCAAAAATCTTTTCTTTGCTTTTAAGAAATTAACAAAGGGTTCATTTTGTTGAATTTTAGACCATCTTTGATCCCCAATTGGTTCTTGGATTAAATTTGACAAATTATACAGATTTTCAGATAAAAATGCTTCGCCTGTTGAAGGGTCTATGAATTCACCAGTCGTATCCAAACATTTATACAGGTTTGCACCACACACAGATGCGTCAGATAATTGGTCTAATATTTTTTTCTTGCATGTTAATGTGTCATCAGAATTTCTTTGTTGATAAATATTCAATCGCGACATATCTAACAATGCACCACTTTCATGGATTTTATTCATAGCATTGTTGTATTGTGTGTTATAAGATTTTGCAACAGTATTACAATCTTGTTGAATTGTCAGTTTGTATCCGTCTTGGACAATAACTAATTCTTCGTCAGAACAAACTTCTTTGGCCATTTCAATACAAACAGGATGTGCCGCATTATATAAATCCAAACCATTCTTAGCCGATGTAGAAACCCCAGACAAAGAATCAATATTATCCCATGCAGAATCCATATCCAAAGAAAGTGATATCGATGCCAGATCATTATTGATTTTTGAATCCCCAGAATTATTCAATGTTTTTGTGATTTTTTGTAATAATTTTTCTGATTCCGAAGTATCCTTTTTGTTAAAAGCCAATTCGCCTTCGGTTGCGACATTAACAGCCGCGGCATCTTCTTTATCTAAACTGACCAATAATAAACGTTGATTGAAATCCAACATTTTATCTTCTGCGGCACTTAATTGTTTTTTTATATTGTCAAATTCATGGGTGCGAGATGAACATGCACAACGACGCAAATTAGTATCTTTGTTTGCACAAAATTCATCCATGCATTCATAATAAACAGTTTTGCATTTTGAATAATCTGCGGATTTAATAGTTTCTATTTTATCGGTCTTTAATTCAGCAGCCCGTGATAATGATTTTCGATTGTTTTGAACCGTCGCAGACCGTGTTGTTGTTGACGGTGTGTTAGATTTGCGCGTATTAACAGTGCGATTAGAAACCGTATTTCGTGGTGTTATTGCCGTACGTTGTGTCACATTTTTTTGTTGGTTTTTTGTTGTAGGTGTGCGCGATTTAACCTTTTGTATGATTGGGGTACGGGTTGTAACATGTTGTGTAGATGGTTTTGCCGCAGTTCGTGTGTTTTTATTTTGTGTGTTTTCACTGCGTTTTGTATCAGATGCAGTCACACGAGTATTTGTGTTTGTCACAGCGGTTGTTGATGTTGAGCGTTTATTTGCAGCACGTGCAGTTTCTGTATTATCAGCAAATGTCGTCTGGGATACAGACAAACCAAGGCATACAGCGAAAAACAGTATTATCCTTTTCATTCCTTGGATTTATGTTAGCAAATTTATATTTTCGTGGGCAAGTGGAAAATAAATTTTTTATACAAATAATTATCAAAAACATTGGTGCGACCGGGGGGAATTGTAAATTCCCATCCGCCTGCGTTATCACTGTGGCGGATGGACCCCTTTCGGCTCGTAAGGCTTAAACTGCGTTTCACTTGTTTTCGCCAACTATCGTCACGAACCCCCGCGTTGCTGCGCAACTTGTTGTGGATGCAATTACACCCACAGGCAGACCAAAAACAAACCCGGCACCAAGGCCGGTTTTATTCTTGGTGCGACCGGGGGGACTTGAACCCCCAAGGATTGCTCCACAGCATCCTTAGTGCTGCGCGTATACCAATTCCGCCACGATCGCATTTTCATAAAAACATATTATAAAACTATTTTTTTTTCAACATTTTTGTGTTATAATATTAAAGATAAATGAAAGGATGGATATATGAAAAAATTAAGTCGTATTTTGTTTAATGTCAGCTTTTTTGCTTTAATTCCAGCAATTGCGGGGGCTGCAGGAACTTATTATAACGGCTATATGTATCAAAATCCGCAACGTTATGGCGGTGGTTTTTACAACAGTTATGGTGGTGGCAGCGGTTATGGGTATAATCAAGCTATGCAAAATATGGGGACACGTAAAACGACAACCACTACTACAACGACCACTATGACCAGGAAAAAATCCCAAAAATCAGGAATTGTAAACAATTCAAAACAGGGATTTAATTTGGGGGCTAATGTATCGCATGAATTTGCCAGTTGGGATTTTAATATGAAAAATGCTGGTTCTAAATTGGAATACGATGGATTGCGTTGGAATGTTATAAGTGGTGAAGGTGCTTATTATTTTGGTGATTCTGTTCCGATGCAAATCAAAGCTGGGGCCAGATATGGTACGCAATATGGCGAAATTTCCATGATTGATGATGATATTACTTCGGAAAAAATGTGGGAAACAATAGTTTTGGATGTTAATGGAAATCCTGAATATGCAATCAGTGGAACACCTGCAATATCTGTTGGTACAGGCAAGGGTGGTTCGCAATTTGGTTTTAATGCGGCGTTTGGGCTAACTGATTTCTTTAAGGTTGGAAATATGAAAATAACCCCATCTGTTGGGTATCGTTATTTAAAATATAAATTAGAAACCAAAAATAATTATGGTTTGATGATTGATGTTTTAAATTCAGACAGTTTTACAAATTGTGTTGAAGTACAAAATGGTGAAATTCAATGCAGTCCATATATCGGCTTTGCCGATGATGCTGGTAATATAATTGGTTTTGCTGGGTTTGCTGTTGATACAGATGGAAATTTAATCACTGATTCCGAAGGCGGTTTCATAATTTACAATAATACTGGGGCGGCACAATTAGATGTTGGTAACACATATTATTATGAACAATCTGGAACATCGCACAGTTATGAAACAACGTGGATGGGACCTTATTTAGCATTGGATATGGAATACACAATAAATGAAAATAATTTGGTGAATATGGGGGTTGAATTTGGTTTGCCAATTTATAATTCCAAAGGTGATCAGCCATATCGTTTTGATTGGGAACATCCAACCAGTGTTGAAGACAAGGGGGATTTTGGTGATGCATATCATATCGGATTAAATGGTTTGTGGTCAACGCGTGTTTCTGATAATGTTTCTTTGAATTTCGGATTTACTTATGATTATTATCATGTAAATGGTGCGACTGCGACAACATATTTGAATGCCGCACAATATGAAAATATATTGTATGCATATCAATATTATTATGATAATGATCAATTAACAGATGAAGGAATTGCTTATTTGCAAGAATTAAAATCATTAAAAGCTAATGGTTGGGAAATTGAAACCAAAAGTGAAGTTGAATCTGTATACAAATCTATGGGAATTCGTGTTGGTTTGAATATTAAATTCTAAGGATTTAGTGCTGTGAAGACATTGTATAAAAAATTATGTTTGGTTATTGTGTCGTTGGTGTGTTTTATGCCAACTGCATTTTGTGTTGAATTAAAAGGCAGTATTAATGTAAAACAAACCAGTGATACTGCGATGATGGCGAAAAATAATGCGATGAATCATGCACGTCGTCAGATTTTGTCGGATGTATTGTCGCAATATGCAACCAAAGAATATTTGGGTGATGTATTACAAAAGGCTTCAGATGAAGAATTAATGAATTTAATCGTTTCAACCAGTGTTTCAAATGAACAAATTTCGTCTGATACGTATTCTGCAAATGTTATGATGGTTTTAGATAACGAAGCTGTCAAAAGATGGTTGGATGACAAAGATGTTCAAAATTGGGTGCCTTCGGTTAATTCCAAAGAAAAATTCACTGCATTTATTGTTGTACAAAACGGGATTACTGATTGGGCAGAATTGAAAAGAATTGCACGTGATGACAATGTCGCCATAGAAATGCAAAGTATGATTGGTAATCAAATTTTTGTAAAGATTCCATTGAATTACAGATCTAAATTTACTGCAAATATCAGAAATGCCGGATGGAAATATACTGACAATGGTGGCGTATTACAAGTTTGGAAATAATTAACAAAGCGAAACAAAGGGAAAACAAAATGAAAAAATTATTATGTGGTTTGGCGTTGATTGCGCCGTTGGTTGCGATGGCTGATGAATCACCAAACGAAGATAAGTTTAATTTGAATATTCGTCGTATTGGTTTTGATTGGACAAAAACAGATATTAAAAATCCACATGAATATACAGAATCTACAATCGCGGCATTAAAGGCTTCGGATCAAGAAAATGTCCAAGGTGTCGTAGATGTCGCGTTGGAATATGGTTTCGAACGTTTCAGATGGGATAATTCTTTGTTTGCAGAATATGGTAAACAGAGTATTCATCCATATGGCGAACAAAAATCTGTGGATGAAAGTGCAGACAAGATTTTATTATCTTCGGATTTAGCATATGCATGCTGGGATTTTGATTCTTTTAAATTGGGACCAATTATGCGTACACAATATGAAACAGAATTCGAAGGTGATCCGCGTCGTAATATAATTCGTCCAAATGCAGGTTTTTCTTTGTTTGATCATGATATTATCAAAAGTTTGTATGTTGTAGGTGTATATGAATACGATTTTACCTATGCTGATCACAAAGTCAGTAAATCTGCAGCTGAAGCAGGGTGGCGTATTGAATATAAAATCCGCGATGGTGTTAAGTTTTCTTCGGATGGATATTACAGAAAATATTTGTCTTATTCACAATTTGTTGGCGAAGATTTAGCTTATGATTTCTTGGCTGTGGCGCGCTTGGATACTAATTTATGGGGCGATTTAACTATGGGGCCATATATTAAATATCGTCGTGCACATTCACGGCAAGCAGAAGATTATGGTGCAAACACTTCTATTGGTGTTTCGTTCAGCTATATCCATAATTTCGATTTAAAAGATTGATATTAAAACGCTAATTTAGTCTTTGCCATAATGAAAAATTCATTTTCGTAATCTGGGTTTACAACATAACTGGCAGATAAATATTTATATTGCGCAGTATATTCAACAGATGGGCGTGTGGTTAAATCTATGCCCACATTTGAATATATCATTTGTCCATTGTTTGCGCGTGCAATTGGGATATTCATATACATATCCCCAGAAATAATTGTTTCTGGGATTGCAATTTCAACGGAAAAATCTTGGTATTGTGCCCCAATTTTTGCAGATGCAGTATATATATTTGAAAATCCGGATACTATGGAATTATCATTATCTGTGGATGGGTTTGTTATCCCAAAACGGGCATTTTGATAGAAACGAACATTATCAATATTAAATTCATTTTTATATCCAACAAAGTTAGTTAATTTATTAGATTTTACAGACATTAACCCATAAGATTCTAATAAATTATTTTGTTTGAAACCTAATTCAAAACTGTCGAAAAATACAAAAGAATCTTGGTTGGTTTCGCGTAATTTATCAAATCCACGACCATATGGAATTACATTTATGTTGCCTGATAAATTGGTTGTAAATGCACGGCCGAAATCATCAACAAAGGCAATTTGTACATTTGCGTTTTTAATTGCACCACCTGCAATACCGGAAACATTAATTGTATTTAATGGTTGAATGTTTTCATTAGATAAAACAATACGTGGACTGCCAACTGGTTTTGTTGCACGTTCCATATTTAACAATCCCCAACCATATACAGAATCAACCCCGATTTCACCTAAATCTGTGGCGGTTGTGAATAATAATTGTGTGATTTCGGTTGCAGACATATATGGAAAAGCTTCACGAATTGTTGCGATTGCCCCAGAAACCACAGGTGCAGCAAAACTGGTTCCAGATGCAAAATCTTTGGTGTCTGTGTTCCATGCGGACCCTGGTGCAGCGATACAATAATTTTGTGTAATACCACATTGATTGCTGTACCATGCGATATTGCCGTAATTATCAGTCGCAACAACATTTACAAAATGCCCATCTAAATCAGGAAATGCCAAAGGTAATGCAGATAAAGCACCGCTTTCTGGGTGTTGATTTTGCCCAGATACAACTTTGCCGTCATTTCCAGCAGCCCACACAAATATTGCATCGTTTTCTGTGGCGGCATTACGAATTTGGTTTATAAAATTTGTACTGGTTAATGCGTACATATAAGATTGTGCATCTGTATAACTTTTTGCTGTATTTCCGTTATATATTGCGGTTGCAGCATTTGTTGCGTATGTAGATGGTATTTGCCAACTGGCGTTGTATATGTTCGCAGATGTATTTGATTCAATTTTATTTGCAATATAATCAAACGAAGCAAAATGATTTGCAGATACTGTGACATTTTCGTTTGTTATATTTGCATCAGGTGCAACATAACTTAAAACATCATGAACTGTATCGCCATGCGTAGAATTAAAATCGTCCAAAATAACAATATCAGAATTTTTACCAGAAAAACCGCGTGCCACAGCATAGGCAAAATTAATAGAATCATATTGTTTGTGATTTCTTTGATATTCGGTAGTGTTTTTAATAGAATTGATTGTCGTAATTGAAACATCACTACCATTTGTCAAAGAATCCATGTACGATGCAGTACTGGCCTTGCGGTTATTAATAATGGTTTGATTTGTAATATCGCCATTGGAACCACTGTGATTAGATGTATGCGATGCCAACGCAACCCCAACACCAACCAGCGCAGCGCCCCCAGCCAAAGTTAACATTGAACGCCCAGATACACCGCATTCAATTGGGTGTGAACGACGGTATTCATAATTTTTGCACCCAGACGATGCAAATGCGGAAGTTGTTGCAAATGCAACACAAAATAAACCTGTAAAGATGTTTTTTGTTGGTTTTATCCCTTGGTCACCTCACACTTATAAATATAGTATAAATAACAATTTTGTCAATATGTTTTGTCAATTTTTGATATTTTTGTCAATTTTTAAAATCGGGGGCATTTTTTACCTTAATATGTTGACATTATGTGGTTTTGTGGTATTTTGTGCGTGATTTGGTAAATGTATACAAAGGAATAAAAATGTCAGAATGGGGTATTGAACAACCAAGTACTTTTGGAAACGCTGGTGGGTGCTTTGTCGAAGGCCTTAGTTTTGTCGGCGGAATCGCGATAGTTGTCACATTACTGTGTACATTGCCGTCTGATAAATTAAATGATAAACAACCGCAATCCCAAATTGAATCTGTAAAACCAGATACGATTGTTAATTCACCAGATACAATTGCGTTTAAAAATATTGCACGCCAAAGATAACAAAGGGGGCAAAAGATGAAAAAATTAAATCTGAAATTAAATATGTTATACCCATTTATTGCATGTATGTTATTTGTTGGGTGTGCCCCATGTGTCAACGAAAAAAATGTTGTTGTGGTGCCTGGGAAAAATAAAATCATTGTCAAAGATATCAAAGACGGCACAGAAAGATTGTTTTATACAAATAAGAACGACAACCGTTTTCAATATTTGCATGCAGGGGATACCATTACTGTATCAAGAAGCAAAGGCGGTAATTATTGGTGTGATAAAATATTTAATGATGATGGCGATGCTCAGATAAACGGTCGGGATTTGCATGCCGCGGAACAAAGATACCAATTTGATTCTATTAAAAATGCAATGTTAATGAATACTGTTGCACAAAACAAAAGATAAAAGGAAAATGAAATGGCAGATATACCAAATACACAATACATTACGATTAACAAAGACGGGGTTTTTGTTGGGGGAAGACCTGCGACAACATATCGAGGTGAGGAAATATTCTTGTTGAATGGTGTGCGAAAAAATTTTGCAGATATCCAAAGATTAAATGAAACCGTTGCAGAATTGCATGTGTTGTCATCGGAAACACGTGGCAAATGGACTGTGGTTGGTAATCCGTCGGGAAACCATGGCCGAAATGCATGGTGTCGGGTAAAATTTAATGATGGGCGTGTTGCTTCGTGGGTGTTCTACAACGCCCACGTGTCCGCGTCCGATTGCGCGTACGCCTGTGCGTCCGACTGCGCGTACGACGTTCGCGGGGATGCGGACTTCCGTTCGGCGGTGTTTGGTGCGGTTGATAAAGAAAAAACACCACAAAAACCAATTAACCCTGTTGCGGTTGCTGCAAACAACAACGCACAAAACAAAAGATAAAAAAGAGTATTGTTATGGCTAGAGAAGATTATAATACAGAAAAATATTATAAAATAGGTGGACGGCTTCATAAACGTAACTATAATGAAATCGCTATGGAAGACGGATTCTGGGCACATGAACAAGCAGAATTTGACGCTTACGAAAGAGAACAAAGACGGCAATCCCCTGAATATAAAGCAGAACTTGAACGTGCGTATAATGAACAAGCATTGCGACGTGCCGAAGAAGAGCATCGTCGTAAACAGCAAATGGAATCTGACATATTGCGTGCAGAAAATGAAAAACGCAGTTATTTTAACACTCAAAACAATGAAAAGACACTTAACGATAAAGAAACAGAATCAAAAGCACTGGCATTTACTTTGTTACAAAAATTGGTTCGTTTATATCTGTTAGATTTTTTTATAATCCGTTATGATTACCATTCGTTAAAATTTCTTTGGCCTGTTTGGTATGAACCTTTTTTTGAATCCAAACAGAAATTTGGAACCTACGGCCTGGTTGACGATTATTACATAAAAATATGGGTCCCAATAAACCCATTTAATCCATACGGTGGTGAAGTCAAAGAAGTAACTTTTGGCGAACGTGAAGACAATATTTTTAAAGATGGAAAAATAGACTATATGGCAAATTTTGAATGGTATGTACGAACAAGAAACGAAACGCCTACAAAACATATGGAAACTTTAATGGCGATGGATTTAAAACCAAATTTGCACAGTACCGAAGTTTGGTCACAACAGCAGATGTGTGTGTTTCCTTACTTAGACAAAATCTTCCAAGCCCGTACTGCACATTATGTAAACTATAAACAAAATCTAAGATAAAAAGGTAAATAAAATGACAGATATACCAAACACAGAATACATTACGATTAACAAAGATGACGTTTTTGTTGGTGGGAAACCGGTGACACGTTATCGTGGTCAGAAAATTGGATGGATTGGTGATGTGCGCGATTATTTTGCAGGTATTCAAAAATTAAACCCGAATGTTGTGGAATTGCATGTATTGTCGTCGGCGACATGCGGTGAATATGCTGAAACTGGCAATCCATCGGCTGAACACGGTCCAAACGCATGGTGTCGTGTAAAGTTGAATGATGGACGTATTGGTTCGTGGGTGTTCTACTCCACGTACGGTTCGGCGGCCGCTTGTGCGAACGACTGTGCGGTCGTCTGCGCGTCCTACGTTCGCCGGGCCGCGGCGTTTCGTTCCGTGGTGTTTGGAATACAAAATCCAGAATTAGAAAAATTGAAAATGGTTGATTTGTCTAAATTGGTTGGACAGAATCAATTAAACGGCTATGAAATTGTTGTGAGAAAAATCGCTGAAACACAACAAATCAAAAGATAAAAGGAAAATACAATGACAGAATCTGATAGACTGCATTTTTATATTGATTTGGCAACGAATACTGTTGAAAGTTTTCGGGATTCTGCCGATGCCGATTATACGATGACATACAATTTTGGTGATTGGCAAGTGTCCATCAGTTTTTATCAGAATAATATCAAAGGCGGGGCGATATATAAACACGACAATCTGTGTGAGCCAGTTGCCAAATGGTCGCGTTATATGGAAAGCGATAAATCTGTGTTTGATATGTTAATTGCGGTACAAAGCAAAAGTTTAGGTCGTCCATATATAAACCCGTTTTCAAAAATACAACACGTTGTTAGAGAACGTTATATATGCAAAGTGCCCGCTGGTGGGTTGTATGCAATTAAATGTTATCCTGATGCCATAACTTGTTTTATTCATGGTAATGCAATAGGGTATTCTAAACATGAACGAACTATGATTGTTCCTTTAGGCACGTCTGTGTCTAAAATAGAAGAGTATAAAACAATTTTAGAAAAACTTTTACAAGAAAGAACACAACAAATCAAAAGATAAAAAGGTTCATAAAATGACAGAAAAAAACGAAAATCAAAAAACCAAAGATGTATCTTCGGTTTTTCCACTTTATATGATGTGTGTTCTGGTCGCGGGGCTTATCGGTGCCAATATATATCTGACGTTTGGTGGAAAATCAGAATACAAAAATGTCGTTGTTAAAAACAACAAAGATAAAATATTAGTTCGTGATATTTGTACCGACAAACAAGAAAGAATTTTAACTGGTATTGGTATGCATGATGCTAGTAGCGACTATAAATATTTGGTTCCTGGGGATACAATAATCGTCAAAGCAGACAAAGATGAGTATAAAAGCAACAAAGTACTTTATTATCCATTTATACAATACAATCGTGACAGTACTTGGGCCAGACAGCAACGCGCTAAATTTAACCAAATCAAAGATTCAGTGTTTGCTGAAACAAAACAAAACAAAAGATAAAAAAGGACACTGAAATGACATATATAAGAAACACAAAATATATAACAATTAACAAAGACGGGGTTTTTGTTGGTGGAAAACCTGCAACATATTATCGTGGGGTAAAAATGGGGGATGTTTCTTGGGAGCGTGAAAGCTTTCGTGCTATTCAGGCACGTTATCCGAATGTTATGGAAATACATGTGTTATCATCTAAAACCTGTGGTGTGTATGCAAAGGCAGGAAATCCGTCTGCGGAAACTGGGCCAAATGTATGGTGTCGTGTAAAATTTACCAGTGGACATATTGGTTCGTGGGTGCTTCGTAATAAATTTAAATCAGGTAATGACTTTTGTGCAGAAAGCTGTCTTTATGTTTGCATGGCAGAGCTTTACTTAGATAAAGATTTTCGCAATGCAGTATTTGGTGCCAAATTGTTTGATGCTTTAAAAACCTCAGATTTATCTGTTTTTGTTAATAATCCTTTACAAATAAACGGATATGAAATTATTGTGAATAAAATTGCTGAAACCAAACAAAACAAAAGATAGAAAGGAAACACAATGTATATAAAAGAAGTTGTCAGGGCGCCATATATATGCACTGTTCCGGGTGGTGGTGTAAGGGCGACTAAATGTTACCCCGATGCCCAAACCTATATTATCAATGGTAAAAAAGTAGGCTATTCAGCCAAAGAACAAGCATTGATTTATACGCCTGATTGCACAAGCAGCGACGTAAAGGCGGCTATGAAAATTGTATCATATATTGGAACATCAAAAAAGGTTGCAAATACCGCCGTAAACAATGAAGCACAAAACAAAAGATAAAAGGTAAATAAAATGGCAAAAAAAATAAAATATGCAGTACCTTGTGAAGTTGGGGAAGTAAAACCATATTTGTGTGCTGAAAAAGGTCTGATTGGATATCAAGTAGGTGTTAGATTCAAAGATTTATCAAATTTACCATGTCCATGTTTTTCTAATTATGAATACATGCACATGTACAGGGGTGGTAAAGGTGAAACAAGTTTGGTGGTATATACTTTTCCTTTCATTGGGTATGGTATAATTAATATTGGAAAGTTGCGTGCCGAACATTGGTATAAAAAAATGAAAAAGCAAGTTGATGCATACAATGCACAACAACAAATCAAAAGAAAAAAAAGGACAATGAAATGACAGATATACCAAATACAGAATATATCACGGTTAATAAAGATGGGATTTTTGTTGGGGGAAAACCTGCGGTGTATTATCGTGGGGAAAAACTGTATTCGCAAAGTGTGGTTACATCTTATTTTTTATATGTCCAAGAAAAATACCCAACAATCCGGGAAATACATGTGTTATCTTCGATAACTGGGGGTAAAAAATACGATGTAAATGAAAATCCGTCATCAAAACATGGGTGTTTTTTATGGTGTCGCATAAAATATAGTGATGGTAATGTTGGTTGTTGGGTTTTGGATGATAAATGGGAAAATTCAATAAATGCGTATGGTTATTGTGTTCCGTCGATCAGTTGTGATGCCAAATTACGTTTATTATTGCGGGCGAGAAATAACAAATTAATTCAAAATGTTCGTGCCAATGTGACACAAAACAAAAGATAAAAGGAGTAAAAAATGTCAGGATATCCTTATGTGGATTTTCATAATGCGGCAAACAGTATTCATATGGTTGATTGTGATAATACTGATGTTCGTCATAGTTGCCCGTATTTGAAATTCCTTGAAAATCAGGGCTATACAGATTATCAGATAGATCGTATGGGCAGAATCACGATTGTGCATTTAAATTTTTGGAGAAATTATTCTGCAAAAGAAAAAAATTTGCCATATCCACGAAATTTTTGTTTGTCGTGTCCATGGAATCGTAGCAGATAATACGATATCAAAAAAATCTCGCGAAATGCGGGATTTTTTTATAAAAATTCTTGCATTTTCAATATCTTTGTGGCAAAATTGTGGCACGCGCTTGCGCGAAGAACACAGTTTTCGTGGTTGATTCTGTCCAAAAACCGCTGTTTTTGGCTAAATCCATGGGAACGAGGAATTAACAGAAAAAAAGGATAAAATTATGGCATTGCCTACATTTACTATGAAACAATTAATGGAAGCGGGCGTTCATTTTGGACATCATACACGTCGTTGGAACCCGTTAATGACACCTTATGTTTATGGGGTCAAAGATAAAATTCATATTATCAATTTGAATAAAACTGCACCGTTGTTGCATCGATCACTGGTTGCTTTGGAAGCAATCGCTGCGGCTGGTGGAAAAATCTTGTTCGTTGCAACAAAACACCAAGCCAAAGATATTGTCAAAGATGCCGCGGAACGTTGCGGTCAATATTATGTAAACAATCGTTGGTTGGGTGGTATGTTGACTAACTGGACAACTGTTTCTCAAAGCATTCGTCGTTTGAAAAAAATGGAAAACGATATTGCTAACGCTGACAAATTGGGTTTAACCAAAAAAGAAGTCGGTGTTATGACCAAAGAAGTTGCTAAATTACGCGACATTTTCGGTGGTATTTTGGAAATGCACGGCATTCCACAGGCAATGATTGTTATTGATGTGCCACGTGAAATGAATGCTGTTCATGAAGCAAAGGTTTTAGATATCCCAACAATTGCTATTTGTGATACTAACGCAAATCCAGAATTGGTTGATTACCCAGTTCCAGGAAACGATGACGCATCACGTGCAACACAATTGTATTGTGATTTATTTGTAGATGCTATTTTGTCTGGTATCGAAAAAAGATTGGGCGGTGTTGCTGGCAAAAAAGCTGATGTTGATAACGCAGAAGCAATGGCAGAAGAATACGAACATGATTTAAAGGTCAAAGAAGCAAAACAAAAATCAAAAACTTCTGAAGCCCGCGAAGTTCGTCGCAGCAAATTGGCAGACAAAGCCGACAAATAATAACAATTACAAAGAAAGGAATTTAAAATGGCAGAAGTAACAGCTAAATTAGTTCAAGAATTGCGTGAAAAAACTTCCGCAGGTATGATGGATTGCAAAAAAGCATTGGTTGAAAACAATGGCGATATCGAAGCCGCTGCCGATTGGTTGCGTCAAAAAGGTATTGTAAAGGCTGCATCCAAGGCTGGTCGTGTTGCTGCATCTGGGTTGGTAACTGTTGTGAAATGCGACAATATGGGTTGCGTTGTTGAATTGAATGCTGAAACAGATTTCGTTGCTAAAAACGACAAATTCCAAAAATTAGTTGCAGATGTTGCAAACAAAGCTTTGGAATTGGCTGGCGATTTTGATGCTACATTGAATGCTGTCAAAGATGACATTGCTGCAACAATTTCCACAATTGGTGAAAATATGTCTTTGCGTCGTATTGCCAAAGTTAATGGTGATCATGTTTATTCTTATGTTCACAATGCTTTGGTTCCAGGCATGGGACAAATCGGTGTTGTTGTTGCTATCAATGGTAATGATCCACGTATCGATGAAATCGGTGGAAAAATCGCTATGCATATTGCGGCAAATAAACCTGAATTTATGACAATTGCTGATGTTGATCCAAAAGCAGTTGAACGCGAAAAGAAAGTGTTCATTGAATCTGGGGCAACAGCCGGTAAACCTGAAAACATCGTTGAAAAGATGGTCGAAGGTCGTATTAAAAAATATTATGGTGAATCTGTATTAGAAGAACAACCTTTTGTTATGGATCCATCAAAAACAGTCAAACAAGTT
>Ga0247609_10001270_pt1 | contig 30887 bp, 51 predicted proteins | sample 172DNAGHGlowgp2_FD_193487 | JGI IMG/M metagenome (GOLD analysis project Ga0247609, IMG submission 193487) | Sheep rumen microbial communities from Palmerston North, Manawatu-Wanganui, New Zealand - 1728 DNA GHGlow gp2 | ecosystem: Host-associated > Mammals > Digestive system > Stomach > Rumen ... | reverse complement strand
AGTCTAGGCACCATCTCTGTATTAAAAGTTATTTTATGGCCATTAAACTTTCCGTTAGCTTTTTGATTACAATCTTTAATAGTACTAAATATCAATCTACAGAATTTTTCATATTCAGGATTATTATTACATTTAATTCCTAAATACTCCGCTGCTTGATTCAATCCGTTAATTCCGATAGTAAGGTATTGTTTGTTTAAAGAAATAAATCCTTCTGTATATGCTGGAAGCAACTTAGCTTCATACATATCCCATAAACACTCATTATATGCTATATGATACTTATATACTTTCTTAAGAATATTTTCCAAGTAAGGTATAAATATATCATCAAATTCTAGTCCAGAACCTTTATTTACAGTACTATCTTGTATAATTCTATTAAGATTAAGTGTAATTACAGACTTAGAACCTGTTTCGACCCCCATATTACCATTAGTAAAGTTAAATTCTTTACTATTTACTTTATTTTTAAGCCTACAACAACTAGATAATGAGTCTGCAGTATCACTAATGTAAGTAAAGAAAGAATGTCCTCTTGTATATTCTTCTGCTACAAAATCAGCGTTTTCTTGGTCTGCAAATTTTCCATCTTTATAAATTAAAGCAAAAGATTCTACAGGAAAAGTAAGTACGCATTTAAGTCTTTCCTCATTAAACCAAGTCATAAATTCCTTTTGTAGCCAATTTAAACTGTCCCATTGTGGAGCAGTAAAATCTGGAAACATAAAATCAGCAAACATTGTTTCAAAGAAAGGTTTATCAAAATATGCAACATTCCAGAAAGCACTTTGCATACCCCTTGCAGCAGTTGGCTGATTTATAGAATATACAACTTGTTGAAAATATTGACGAATTTTCTTTCTAATTGTCATTACTCTCAAATCAAAATCATTGCTTATAACAACATCAGGTTTTTCATAATAAAGGTCTCCCCATTCTTTTCTTGCAAAGTAATCAAAATACATAAGAAATTCTGGAGTAGCAACGGCTCCTGCAAATTGTCCTGAAATAGCAAATACCAAATTAATAAATATTCCACAGAAGGAGTCCAAATTCTTAGGACTAGCAGAAAGTCCACCAAGTCCTTTAATTCCATTATTAAGAAATGGATACATACTTATACTACAACAATATGGAGCAATAGCTCCCATAAAACTTGATTCATCATGTTTGTAGATAATATGATGTTCAAGGTCTTTTACATATTGCTTAGAATTAAACTCGGGAAATAATTCTTTTAATTTTTCTACTACCATTCCCCTATTTACAAGAATATTCTCTTCTTTATGTCCTTCAGCATTTAATATTCCTATATTTTTATTTGCTACATTAGAATTATCATCAATAGTAGCATTAGCAGTATTAGAAGATTTCTTGTATCTATCAATAAAAGCTTTTTTACTTTCGACTATTTGTCTTGCTTGAGAATGTTTATATCTATAAATTAAATAAGCATCAGCAACATCATCATATCCGAAATTTCTAAGAGTTTCAATTACTTGATCTTGAATATCTTCAATAGAAATATCTTCCCAAACTTTAATTGCTGTAACTAATTCATTAATATTCTGTATCTCAGTATATCCTAAGGAATTAAAGGCTGAAATTATTGCAGCTTTAATTTTTAAAGGATCAAACTGTTCTTTTTCGCCATTTCTTTTAATTACATATATCATATTAAAAATTTAAAGGGTTATTAGAATAATAAATTTATTCACAATAACCCTTTAATCAAAATCAACTATCTATTATAAATCTATAATATCCTTAATAAGCAAAGTCTTCTCTACAATATTAAAACTGTCTTTTTTCATTCCATCAGTTAAAACTTGAGTAAAGGCATTATAAATATTATACATAGAAGTTTCAGATTCATTTCCAATAAAATAGTCTGAATCTTCTTTCTCAAACAGGAGTTTATAAGCATCAATTGGAGTAGAGCAAGCTATTTTAGTTTTTCCATAATGGTTATCATATGAATATTTAATACAATGTCTAATCCAACTACCTAAAGATTCATTAATATTTGAACAATCAAATTCTTGTTCAATTAGTTTCTTTAACCATGCTGAGGTAGAATCAGTCTGCTCAACAATTCTTTCAAATGATTTATAATCAATAGCAGTTTCGGGTTCTAAATCTTGACAAGCCAATAATTCTGGACTAAATACACATAAATTAGTACAGCTCATTCTCTCTTGTCCTTTAAAGAATTTAACTACTGGTTTTCTAACATCAAGTCCATATACCATTCCCAATACTGCTCTATGCGGATCATCATTGAATTTATACTCCTCTGGAAGAATAGCCTCAATAAGAACTCTATTATAAGTAATATCTTCAGTATTAATATCTCCAGATTCAGTAAAAGTAATCTGAGAAGGAAGTTGTACCTGAACTCTAAAATCAGAAGTTAAACGTTGAACTCTCTCTAAAAAAGGTTCAACATACGCTGCAGTAGGAAAATACTCTTTATTTTTAATTCGAGTAGGCTTTCCTGCTAGTAATTCATTTAATTGTATTTCCATTATTCTTCTTCGTTGTCTAAATCATCGATAGTTTTTTGTTTAGTATTTGAAGTATTTCTACTCAAAAACTCGAAGATTGCATTTGTACATAATTTTTCTTCGTAATCTTTAACATCCAGTCTAATAGAGTTAAATATTAATTTATCACGTTCCGTAATTGGAAGAGACATTATACCTATACAATAGTGAGACAAGCATCCAGGTTTTCTTCTAGACACTGTTAATGTATCCTTATCCATAAATATACAAATTATATAGTCAGTATCTATTACCTCAATTCCGCCATAGATAGTATATACATTACTTTTTCTAGCCATAGCTTCTTGTATAAAAGAAACTATTACATTCATATCAAGCTTCTTCTCCATAATATTCTTCTTCAATTTGTTTATCATCTAATTCAATATCTTTTCCTCGATATTTTTTCCAGTTATTTATAACAATTTCTTTGTTTTGCATAGGACTAGCTCCTAGATAAATTGTCATATTAAAAGAATTTAAATCTCCATTCCAATTAAAGAATCTTCCTGCCATATCAAGAAATTCAAAGAATTTGTTTTGAGCTTTTATAGCCATTTCTATTCCATCACAATCAAATGGATTAAATAGCTCAGTCATTTCTTCTTCTAAATTATTAGGATGTTCATAACCCCTATATCCAGGTTCACCCTCGTTTTTCTCAATATACTTATCTACAATAGGAGATTTACAATAATCTTTTAATGTATTAATAGTATCTAACAGGTCCTGTTTTTCATCGAGTCTATATGCGTGTATATAAGAAGTTGCAATATCATCAAAGATGTCTTTGGGTAAGTAATAAAATTCAAAAGGTTTAAGTCCTATACACTCTTCACGACTTTTTCCTACCCATTCAGGATATTGAATTTGCTTTTCTTTCCACTTCTTTTCGTTTTTATCTTTATCAATTTCTGCATTTTTAAATTCCTCCCATTCTCGATAAAGATTAGAATATGTTTTATTCTCTTCTAAAAATTTATTCCAAGTAACGGAAGGTTTAGCATATTGATATAATTCTTTTAAGCATTTTTCAGCTGCTTCACTAACAACTTCTCTTCTAGTCATAATAAAGTTTCAATTTTAGATAAAGTAGCAATACTGGCATCATCAAGGAATTCAGTTATTCTCTTTATAAGTGTACTCCTCTTCTCCTCAGAAGCTTCAATAATATCTGTTATGTTTTGTTCATTTGTAATTTTCCATTTTGGAAAATACTCTTTAATTTCTTTTAATACTTTAACAGTAGGAACATATTCTAAAGAAAATGTTTTGTTTGCAAAATTTACATTTTCAGTATAAGGCCCTTCCCATTTTTCAGATATAAGATAATCTAATATATCACTTACAATTCTATTAATATCCTGAGGATCATCCCAGCCTTCAAAAAACTCCATATTATCAAAATCAATATCTTTTTCTGGCAAGGATTCCATCATTTCCTTAAAAGTCTCCTCACTAATTGGACAATATAAGTTCTTAACAAAATTCAAATAACTATTCATATTATAAATTTTCAAAAGTTCCCATAGTTCTAATATCGCCAATGAATAGGTCATAGGAAACACCATAAGCATTGGAAGTATAATTCATTTGACTATAATCAGAGTCTCCAAATAAACTTAATACATTTCTATAATCAAACTTTCTACAAGAATTAAGATTATTAGAATGTAAATCTCCTTTTATTATATGAATGTGTTCTCCATGTAAACCTTCTCTATCCAACCAATCTCTAAGTAAATTACTAGAAGAATCATTCAGGTTAAGAGGTAAAGGTTTCTTCATAAATTGAGCATCCTTTCCATGCATTATAAGATAAGTTTCATTCTTGAATGTATAATGCCCAAAGAATCGCTCATATACTTTAAATTCAATATCAGGAAATTTAGCAGTAGCAATAGCTTCTAAAGCTTTAATTGTCATATATCCAGCATTACCATCATGATTACCTTCTGGTACGGCATATACTTTTATTTTACTACAACATCCAGACAATTCCCCAAAAAATGTAATCATTCTTCTTATAAAGACATTAAATTGTTCACGATTATCCATATTTTGAGGCATAAAATGATCACGTCTAGCAGTCATTCTATCCATTCCATCTAAATAATCTCCTAATAAATTAACCACAATGGTATCCACTATTCCAAAATTGGAAGCAATTAATGATACAATTTTGTTAAGTCTTCTTTCTAATTCTTCTTCATTCCAATCATTTTCATATAAAGCCCCACTATTTAAACAGGCCCCAACATGAATATCACTTAAATGTAGAACCAAATCTTTACCTGTATTATATTTTTCTGGGATTTTAAAGGGCTTAATATCAATATCCTTATCCAGAACAAAGGTACGATTATTTTTAAGGGCAAGATTCTCTTTAGCTAATTTATTAATTAACTTATTAGCTTCAGAAAGTTGATCTTTTTCAATTCTACGAAGAACATTATTCTCTTTATATTGATTATGAAGATTAACTAATTCTTCTTCAGACTTTTCTTCTATAACATGAGGAGCAAATTCAGAGTTTGCTTTATAAATATTAAAAGCTCTAAGAATTCTTTTAAATTCTATAAAAGTATATTGTGGAAACTCTCTTGAAACAATCTTTTGAGTTAAATTTGCACCATATAAAGAATACAATCTAAAGATTGTATCCATTTCTTTTCTATCTAATTTTCCAATTAAAGGAACTGTATCCTTTCTATAAATTTCAAATGTATAAAATTGAATCTTTCCATTTTCATCTCTTTCTACATTTGTATTTGCTCTATCATCCGTTTCAATTTCTTCTATTGTAACAACGTTTCTTTTGCATTGAGAATAAATGTCTAAAAATTCTTTAATTAATTCAATAGGATGATTAGAATCTATAATATTTTGTCTTGCTTGATAATAATACTGTGCTTTGTGTTTACTATTGTTTAAGGATTTATACTTTCTCAAGTCTTTGATAATTTCTTTAATTTTCTTTTCACTTATTTTATTCATTTTTCAATGATGTACTATAGTGTTAAAACAAAAATAACCGACTAGATAAACTAGCCGGTTATTTTGAAGAGAGTATCTTATAGTAATTAGTCTACGTTTACATAACCAAATACGGTCAACTTATATGGGCGAGCACCCTTAGAAGGAGTATAGAGAACAGTCTCAACCAAGCTATTCTTTTCCTTAGAAACCCACTCTACATTAATAGTAACAGTTTCTTTCATTTCAGAAACAAACTCTTTAGCAGTTTGTTCAGCAGCCTTCAAGGTCTTTTCACGACCAACTTCGGTATTTGCCATATCACGAAGGATATAGAACTTCTCTGGGCTATGAGTACGAGAATCATACTTTGGTTTCTCAACCTTGTAAGGACGCTCACGAGTATCAGCAATACCAGACTGTGTTACAATGTAAGCACCAAGTCCTGCCTTGTCATACTTCTTTTTCTTAAGATAGTCCTTCATCCACTCTTTTACAGCCTCTTCGCTTTCGATATTATTCTGCTTCCATTTGCTATATGCTTGGGTAGCATCAACCATCAAAGTAAGACCTTCTGCATTCTCTTTTGCACCATCTTTGGTTTGACCAATTACTTCAAATTTCTTAAAAATTTTTACACTATTCATAAAATTAATTAATTTTAAAACATTGTCATTTGGCATTTTTGCCAACATAAGTATCTAACCAATTAATTTTATCTAATTAAATATCGTATGAATCTTTCCCTCAACGAGGAACATCTTTAAATTATTGTTTTTGTTGTGGAGTCATAGTTAATAAATGTTAAATTCCACTATTTTAAAATGGAACATAACATTTTAAGATTTCCAAGATCTCCTGTAAAATTTCTTTTCCTTTTAACCCAAAAGTTGGAAATTCATGACATCCATGAGCAAAATCTTCACAAAGAATCGCCAATGCCTTCAAAAAGTTGTCAGGTAATCCTAAATTTTTACTAACTTTATAAATAACACTATAATATGTTAGATCTGGATGTTTTTCTTTATTTTTCTCATACACATAACATATTAAAGAAATTAAAATTAGTTTTCTTTCAAAAGAACTATGACCATTCTTTTCTTGAGTATTTAAATAATATCCTACACTATAATTCTCTGAATAGAATTGTTGTAACTCTTTAAAATTCATAATCTTTTACTATATTTAAATAAGCTACTACTTTAAGAAGATACTTAAATTCCTCAAATCCTTGTTTATACAGTTTTTTAGTCATTGGGTAGACTAAAGTATCAAACTCTGGAACTGTTGAAACCACTAAAAAGTTTCCTGCTATCTTTGGATTATTTAAATCAAAAAACTTCTCACCACAAAGTTTTAACATAAAGGAATACATTCCTAATTCCCTTTGATAACTAAAGAAATCTGGATTAAATTCTTTAGCTAATCTAGAAGTTGTTTTTAAATCATTTACTATAATAGAATTATTCTCTTTATCAATAGTAAAATTATCAACCTTCGACTTTAATTTAAAAACTTTAGGTTCATGTTCAGGAACTTCCACTTTTACATCTAATAATATTGTTTGTTCATTAGCAGTATAAGGAGGTTCAACCAGCCCTTCTGGATGAAGTAACTTTTGAATTGCAGAATTTTTTTGTAAAGACTCTAAACAACATTTTAATAATCCATGTGTTTTTTCATCTATAAAAATTCTCTCCTTATCCCCTTCTTTCCAGGGATTTTTATGCTCATACAAACATCTATCTCTCCAAAATCCGTTACACTTTTCTCTTAATTCAGTTATTCTATTAGCAGTTAATTTGTCCTTATAATATCCTATTTTATAAGAAGCAATTTTAATTTCATCATCAGTTGGAGTTGTTCCATCAGAATTATAAAGTTCTAATGCCATTAGTCTAGCTTTAGCTGTAGGAGTATAAACTCCATCTACAATCTCATATGCTTCCGGTTGAAGCACTTGTTGATGAAGTAAACTTCCAAAAAAGAATGAGGGGTTATAATCTTGCGACTTTAACCCCTCAAAGAAAGCTTTTGCTCCCTTAGTTTTTAATAATCCTAATCTGGAATTGCTAATATAGTTACTAAATTTTTGCGAAAAATATTCGTCATCACTAATATTTTCTAATCGAAGTGTATCTAATAATGGAGTAATTTTAATTTCATTTAAACTACTTTGGTCTATTGTCATATAAAAGTAGCAAAGTTTTTAAACATATTCATTTCAAATGCTAACCAATAAGCATCTGATATTTCATCTTCATTTAAAGAATAGATTTTAAGAAAAGGCCCATAATCTTTATTGTTTGGACTATCTATTAACAAACAAGGTATTCCAGATTTATTTAAATCAATCCATTGATGCGGACTGTCTTCAATAAAGACATCTACTCTTCCTTTAATATATCTAGACTTTGGGATATGATATCCAGGAACTTGATATAAAGGACTATTAGGAAGATCGTTAATCTCTATAGCTTTCTTAGACCAAGATTTTTTATTTACCCTTGAACTACAATATAATGTACATTCAAAGTCTGGTCTTCTTAATAACGGAAGATTAACCCAAAAATCTCTCTCTTTAGAGAGTATGTTTACAACATTTCTAGTGATAGCCCAATCATATTTAGGCCATTTCTTAAAGCGATTTAGATACCCTTCTGAAAAGTTAAAAATAGTATCATCTAAATCGCATCCTATTCTTAAATGCTCTCTTAATTTAATCATAATTCATCTATTATCTCAATATCAGAAATTGCTATTTCGTGATAATCCCATAAGTATCCTTGTAATTGACTAATATTTTCGCAATTTCCAACTTTATCATCATCAAAATACTCCGTATAATGATTTATCACTCTTTCAAGAGCATCTTGATATGACCTAGCCTGAATACTTTTTAATGTAGGCCAACATTCATCAGGGCACTCTGCCCATACATATTTATCCATTAAATTTCAATATAATTAGGAGCTTCAGAAATATGAAGATAATCTATCTAAGCAGAAGCTTCCTTAGACTAATATTCCAATGTGAGATAGTCAACAGGAGTATCTTTCATTACAGTATTAATATAAGCTTTAATTACAGAATTTTTAGAATCTGCTTTTACAAAATACTTTGATCCTGAACCATCTACTTTTGAAATTTCATAAATTTTATTTGCCATAATTTAGTTTTAAATTTAAGTAGGCATATAATATATCTATTGGAACAATAGCAACAGTCCCTGGACTATTACCCCCTTCTTTATCCTGTTTCTTCCAGACTACTCCGAAAGGCTTATCTTTTAAAGGACACTCCTCTCTGATTTTAAAATAAGAAGGAGTAGATTGTGTACACTTACATTGAAGATATAATGGTAAATTACCATCTAAATCATCAATATCGACCTTACTATTATCTAATAATTTACTATTTGATCTACTACTAACTGTATTATAGCCTAATTCATTAAGTTTATGAATTACATCTAATTCTAACTGACTTCCTTTTTGCTTAGATCTTTTAGCTGTATAATGCTTTTTAGTTTTCGGATCTAACCATTCAACTTTAATTCCATCTTTTGGAATACTGTTTTTGTTAGCTCTTATTTTTAATGCCTATACACTTAATCCAGACAATTCTGAAGCCTTTTCAATTGAATCATATACATAAGTGTTTCCACCTCGATCGGTTATTTTAACCCCTGTATTCAAAGTCTTAGCCATCTATTAATTCTTTTAGAACCTCATATACTTTCTTACTATCTTTTCTAGTATGGGTTCCTATGTGCCAATTAATTATCTCATCATCTCCAATTATTGAAGGTTCCTTCCAATCATATACATAAAAAGGAATGGTTGATTTATCATCATTTATAAGATCCCTACACCATTCATATTGGGTTTTGGAATCATAAAGCTCTTCTGGTTTTCCTAAAACTTTTGTTAACCTATTTTTAGTAGTCCAAAGTATATCATCCCAAAAAGCAGTTGTTATAGCAGGATTTTGTCTTATTTTTATGTTAGCCATAAGGTTATTTAAATTTATAATTAGACATAAATTTATTTACTAATTCTTTAACTTTTTCAAATCCTTTTAATTTAATTAAATCAGTTAAATCTTTGGCTCCTAAGTCTTTCGGAATCCAGAAATAATTAAGTTCAGGATATTGTTTTCTAATTCTCCATAAATTATGGAGTCCTGCTTTATCATTATCAAATACTACTAAAATATGTTTAAACCTCTTTTTAAACTCTTCTATCTGTTTTTCAGATGGAAAAGTAGTTTCGGAATTAGGACTTACCGAATCAAATCCTAAAGCTCTACAAGCTACAGTATCTTTCATACTTTTATTAATAATCAGTAAATCAGATTCTTTATTAAGTTGCTTATAACCTTGAAGAACTTTTTGAGTAAGATTACCTATAAAACGATAATTTGTTTTAGTAGGAAAATAAATTTTCCATTTTTCATATCCATTTTTATCTTTTCCAAAATAATATCCAAAAATTGGATACTGTTTAGTAGAAGTAAATTTCAACATTCCATTTAAAAATACGTGGAGTATTGAATATATATGGTATTTCTTTAAAAGTTTTTTGGATATTCCAAATTGTTCCCACCATTTCAGTTCTTCTTCGGTAAACTTTTTTAATTGAACTTGTATTCGAGAAGACTCAGTAGTTTTGATAGAGTCAATGATGATAGGATTTCTTTTAGAAGTTTTTTCCCCTTCAATTAGCCCAAAGTCCTTAGCAATTATTCTTAATGCAGAATAAAAATTACAATTATATAATCTCATTACAACATTCCAACAATCAAGATGCTCGTTAGTTGCAAAGTCATGCATATAAAGGACTCCAGATTTAGACTTATAATAGCCAACAGTTACTTTATGATCAGAACGAAGACAAGAAGTGACTAGCTTTTTACTAGTCACATCCTGTCCTGTATAATAATGCATTATTGACTCTTGATTTATTTTAGACAATATAAAGTCCTTTGTTACAGGTTGATAAAACGTAAATTCCATTTATTAAACCTATCAAGAGTTTTTTACTAATCAAAATTAAAGCTCAAAGTCGTCAGTCAATTCTGTATCATCGGAATCATCCGAGTCAGGATTAACATCATTCATTGTGGTAGGTTTAGCTTCCTTATACTTCTTTTGCTGAGTTAATTCATAGTTGCTAAAGTATAAAGAGTCTTCTTCTCCAATAAAATTAGTTGGGAAGATCTCTCCAGCCTTATTCAAACCGCAAGCTCTTGGAAGGTCAGCATAAGTAACACCATTACTATTTCTACCTACCAATTTCAAATAAGTAGAAGTTCCTTTGTTAGCGACAGCTTTAATAACTAAATCAATAAATTGATCTACTGACTTAATTTTAGAAGCATTAGCCTTAATTTTCTCCTCACCAGCAGGATTAATAGCGTGAACAATCTGCATTAAAGTAAATTGGAAATTCTCCATACGAGAAGGTCTGTTATACTCGTGTCCTTCTGCATTTTGATATTTAGGTCTTTCTGTATCTTCTTCTTTTTTAATATCAGGAATAAATAAATTAGTAGTAAATACTCCTTTATCTTCTCCACATCCAGTAAATTCAAGAGCTACTACTGGATAAGTAGCATTAGGATCTTTAGAGCCTTTTAACTCTGTCTTTTCAATCTTAGTAAGAGTTACATTATAAATTCCATAAGGACGGAGGTGTTGTGTCGAAGTACTAGTAAAGTTTTGATTACTTAAATTGCCAAAATTAAAATCCATACAAAAACATATTTAAATATATTCATAAAAAGTATCTACAGAAGCCCTGCTTAAATTAAATTGAAATCAACGTCATCACTATCTACGCCATTTAAATCTAATCCCTCATCATCAGTTTCAGGATCTGAGATTTCTTCGGGTACGTCGATAATGTCATCTTCTTTTTCAATATTTCCCTTTAATTTGAAATACCCTTCTTTGTCTTCACAAGGAGTTATTTCAAAGGTGTCTCCATATTCTGCAAGGTTGTCATGTCTTGATCCTCTACAAGAAATGGTGTAAGTCTTAGTTAAACGATTTCCATTCTTTTCATCTTCACAAAGAATAGGAGTAATCATTCTACCTTGTTTCTTAAACTTAATGTCCAGTTTAGTTTCAGGTTCAAAGCCTGTCATTTCAACAGCTGCATTATTAAACTGGATCTTATTGTCTAACAAGAACAGTTTAGCAACTGGATCAGTATCTTTGGGTTTCTTAGATCTAGAACCCGATGAAGTTTTCTTAACTTCCTTAAAATCTCCAAGAGTAGCTTCTCTTGTAAGGATTTCCCCAGTTTCTGTATCAACTACAGACAAAATCAATTTAGCAGATTGAATTTCTAAATTCATTCTTCATTATATTCTTTGATTACTTCAAGTATCTTAGCGAGATCATTATCGATCTCAAGCTCTTTAAACATATCCATAGGAGTTTTGGCTAAACATTTACCATTATTATTAGTAATTAATTTATACTCCATTTTACCATCCTCTCCCTCTTCTACACTACTGAAGAAAATATAAGTAAACAATCCTTCTAAAGTTACTTTCTCTTGTAATAATTTACCAATAGTTTTAATAACATATTTAGGATCGATTTCAGTACCTACATTTTCACTATGAGTTAAGAAACATATAGTACAATCGTCTCTCATTTTTTCAGAATATCTTAAAATATCCATCATGTGTTGAGCAATTTCAGAAAATTTGGAATACCCAACTTCAGTAGAACGGTCTACAAACTCATAACTCATAATATATTGAGCATCGTCAATAACTACAGTAGAAATATGAGGCATTTTTGTATTTATAAGTTTGAGTATCTTAAGAATCTGCTCTGAATTAGAACTAATATAATAGTTTCCAGATACAGATTTAGCCTCTTTGTTAATAGTAAAAGGAATATAATTCCTTTTCCAACCACGGAAAGGTAAAGGCTTTCCTGTCGTTGAAATAATAAAAGTAGTTTCAGGATCTAAGTTCCTTAAGGAAGTGGATTTTCCAGTTCCTGATTCACCATAAATACATAATGTACTACAAGCCATTATAAAATCAAATTAAACGATTCTTTTGTTTCAGCATCTTTATCATTTTCTTCATCTACTCCATTAATTAAATAATCTGGTGTTAAATATTTGTTATAATCATAAATGTCACTAGGTAGAGGAAGTTCTTTCCAATAATTAATTTTTCCTTGATAATTAACTCCCATACATACTTCAGAATCTCCATATCTAGACTTTAAGACAGTCAAAAGTCTAAATTTATCTCCTAAAACTTTAACATTATATCCTTTAGAAGTATTTAATTTGTCTCTGTTAGGATTATAAATTGATACTACAATATCTGCACCATCAGTAGTATCACTTGATTCTTTAAAATCATTTAAAGTAATTTCACTACGGCCGGCTTTAAAACGTTCTATATTTCCTTGATCCCTATTAATTTGTTGAATAATAGTTGGAGATATATTACACATATTTCTAAGAGTAATTAAATATGCTATAGTATCATCAATTTCTTTCTTTTTATTACCAGAAGTAGGTTTCATTAATCCAATATGATCAATAATTACTTCATAAACCAAATCTGGATTATTAGGAGTATATACTTTACGATTTTCTGATTCTGAGAATGTACCTAATTTAGATAGTTCCTTCATTAATATTGCATAAAGTTGATTAGCGGTTAAAGATTTATCATATACTTTAACTTTTTGTTCAACTAATTTAAGCCACTCTAACCCTTGTTTAACAATACTAAAGTCTTCATCACTTAAGATATAATCCTTTTTTCTAGATAAAATTTCTTTCAAAGAGAGTTCTTTGTGAAAAGTCTCAAATATATAAGTTGATAATAATTTGGTAAATAACATTTCTCCATTCATCTCTAATGAAAAATAATGTACTCTGAAATTATCATCATATAAATGTTCCATTAAAGGTCTATATAAATAAGCATAAAGAACATAGGAAGTTTTACCTGATCCAGTATTAGAACCTATTATAGTCATAGTTCTCTTAGTTAACCCATCTATAATAGATTCCATTTTTGGCATACCTAAAGAATATCCATGAGATTTGCCTTCTCTACCTAACTCAATTTCTTTTAAAAGAGATTCAGTTATCGTCATTCTTTACTAATTCATATTCGTATCCTTCGGAATAACACCATTCATCAGCACTTTCGTTGTCTGGAAAATACATTAGTATATCTCCTTCATTTATTCTCTCTACGAGATCTTCAGTTAGAAGGTTATCATAATATAAATCATTTGGAGTTTTCTTTTCCCATCCTGTAACATCAAAGCCATAGGCTCTCTGACTGTTACTTAACCAAACTCTGATCATAATTTTTCAACTGAATCAATACTTTCGATATTCCAATGTTCGTGCATTATTTCATCTGCTGCTTCTTCTTTTGAATTAGCATAGCACCATTCTTTATCATAATCACCACCTTTAGTGGTGAATCTTACTAAATACTTTTTCATTCTTCCCAAAAATTAACAATATAATTACTTACTTAAAAACTCTTTAAATGTATTTTGTAATTAGAACATATACTAACATCTAAAGCTTCTTCAGGAATTATATATTCATTTCCAGATTCTGTAATAGCTCTTGCTAATTTTAAATCTTCATTATATACTATACACTCAACTTTTGATAAATTTAGATAAACTAATTTAGAATCTTTTCTTCTTACATAAGTAAATTCATTATTATTCATATCATTTAATTTTAACTTTAATCACTTATATACACAGCACCAACTTCATCCAAAGATTCTAAGAATTTATTCACATTATCCCTTAGTTTCATATAATTTTGTTCACAATTAGATTCTATAGCAAAACATACAACATATTTACTTCCATTTATAATTTTATTTCCAATTGTTAACCAATTTTGTAAATTAAAATTTTCAGTTTTTGTCATATCATTTTAACTGCATCAACATTAACATTATGTCCTTCTCCATTTAAGAAAGCGTGTAAGGCAGTCCAAGCCCTATCAGTAATAAAATCATCTAAGGTGGTAAAGTTATAACCTTTTTCTATACCTTCTTGTATATCTGAAAGAATTTGTTGGTGTTGACCATTATCATACTTGATAGCTTTTCCATATTTAGAAAAAGCATCTTCTAAGGAATCAAACTTTTTACTAATTCTTCTGGCATTATAATTAACTCCAGAAATAGTAATAAATTGAGGGTAAGCATTAAAAAGTTCTTCCCCCATTTCAAAAGAAGCTCTATAAAATTGTTTTATAAAATTCTTATTAAAAGGAATATCTTCTATTTCAAGTTTACTCCCCTCCTTTGGAAGTTTCCAACTTTTTAAGATTATTTCCTTTTCTCTTAGATTTTCTAAAACGCTTCTTAATTTTACTATTTGTGCGAATCTTTGAATCCATTCATATTCCCCTTCGTTTTGTGCTAATAGTATAACTTTTACTCCAAACAATTCAGTTGGAGTTAAACTATACCTTTCGCACAGTCCAACTTCATTTTCTATATTTAACACAGCATAAAAATAAAATTTTAGCTGCTTATGTGTCTATCAGATTTCTCTGTTTTAATCAATGCATATTAGTTACAAATCACATCTTGCGGACATTATATACCCACATTACATTAGCAAAATCAATATAGATTTGAGAATTCCCATTACGTTCAACACGTAGCCTTAGAGTTCCAATATCTCCATCTTGGTCTATAAATCTGAAAGAAGATTGTTTTCCTCCAGAATTATCTGTATAACTACTGGAATAAGATAAAATTTGATATACTTGAGTAGTAGGTGAATAAATGACTATTTTATCTGTATCTAAATCCATAGTAATATACACACTGGAAGGTTCCCAACTGGACCAATTAGTCCACTTTCCATAAGAATTCACTTCCTTATAAGCAAATTGAAATGCTTTAAAATAATAAGTTTGGGCATCTACAATAGTACTTATAAATAAAAACAGTATTACTAAATATTTTTTCATTAAAATCTAAACATTATTTGTCCGATTTTTTGTTTATAAATATCTGGTTCTTCTCCTCGTAATACTTGATCTAAACCTTTTTCATCAATGGTAATATAGTTGGTATCTCGTTTATGACTATTTTGCATCCATTTCTGTTCAACAGTATCTTTAATAATAATATAAAATACTTCTGCTAATTTATTACCTTCCTTACGAATAGCTCTTCCACGTCTCTGACGAGCCTTAGTTTCAGAACTATCCGTTCCCAGTATAATAGCTACAGAAAGACCTGAAATATCTAAACCTTCATCAGCTTTTCTAATGGTATGTAAACAGCCTGTTTGTTGTGCATTAAAATCTTCTATCATTACTCTACCTTTCTTTTTAGAAGTCTTTCCCGAATACACATTTTGTCCTTTATCAATAGCTTCTGCCATTTTAATATTATTACTAAAAGTAATAATCTTTTTATCTTTTCGGGCTTCTATAATCTTTCGAGTAATTTCTAATTTTTTAGGATGATTGTTGATAAAAGCTTTTCGTTTTTGCATTACTCTCATTAATCCCATAGAATTAATTGTGATTGATTGTAAAACTTGTTTCTTTTTACTTTCATCACTTCCATGATACATTTCATCACGTAATTTCAACTTATATTTCCAACCATCTTTTCCACAACATGACATTGCTTTATCAAAATCAAAGTTAAAGAATTCAAAATACTTTATAAATTCTTTATTTAACTGTTTGTATTCATTAATATCGTCTACATCTATAAGTACTTGATATTCTTTATATCTTGAAATCCATCCATTAGCTTCCGCTTCTAATGCCGAAATATTATCTACAATCGGACAATATTTCTCCATTATAATATGTTTCCCATCGAGCCTTTCAAAAGTAGCAGTTAGTCCCAGGATTATCCTATACTTTACTTTATCAAAAATTTTACTAAAGTCTTTACTAGAGTAGCGATGGCATTCATCGAGTATAAGAAAATCACAAGTCCATTCATGCAAAATTACAGAATTAACAACATACACTTCAGCATTAAACGAGAAACCCCATTCATCAATTTGTTGTTGCCATTGATTTTTTAAAAGAGTAGTAGGAACGACAACAAGTATCCTTATATGGGGATGTTTCTTAAGTAAAGCTTTAATAGTCATTAAAGCTATACGAGTTTTACCCACTCCAGTAGCTGCTTCAACGGTTCCTCTGCCTTTAGCTGCTACCCATCTTTTAATTGACTCTTGTTGCCGTTCCGTTCGTGTCATTCTACATTATCCTTTAAATTTATTCCTTTGCTTTTAGCAACAAGTTCTATCTGTCTTTGAAGACGCTTCCAACTAAAGATATGTCCATCAACTTGCTTCTGGAATCTAAACAATACTTTATTCCTTAAAGTTAATAATTGTTCAGTAGTCATATCAGAATACTTTTGCTTTTTAGGCAATACCAACATTGCCCTCATTTCATGATAAGATAATCCTCTTTCATTAAACTTTAAAGCAAATTTTTCAGGAAGGTGGAGTCTTTCTTTAGCCAATCGAAGCTTCTCACTATTAGAAGCTCCTTTAAATTCATTTTCTTCAGCTCTAGTAAACCAAAGGCCCATCTTAGTAATGAAAGTTAGGGTTAAATGTTTTTTATCAAAAGCACCCAATTGATCCATACACCCTTCTAACAAGTCAGTTATTTTTAAGTCTTGAAATTCTGCAGGAATTTCTCCTGCCAAATGTACTATAGAAATGTTTTTCCAGTCTAGTTTAATTCCCTCTTTTTTGGCTGCCTTCTCGCTATTCATAATAAAGGTGCGAGTATTAATCATCATTTGAAATCTAGGAATAGCTAAATATCCCTCTCTTCTAAGATAAGAATTCTCTAAATATCTAAGGAATAATTCAGTATTACACTTTGTTAATTGAGTCGTAATCTCTTCAAGAACATTATATCTTCCCAAATTCTTTGGATTGTCATTATAAAGCATTGTTTCACAATGTTTATAACATTCTCTAAGTCTTTCTGGACTCATGTCTTCAATCTTTTCAGAATCTTGAACAAATTTAGTTCCTTCCTTTCTTTTCTCACCTTTCCATACAAATGATGAATAATCATTCTTTTTGGAATCTAATGCTTTTTGTAAAGCGTCTCCTAATACGTTATTCATTTAAATCTTTCATAATATAATATCTTTTTTAGAAGTATCTGATTTTTCCCCAATAAATTTTACAAAATAGGTATTAGTATATTTATAAGGAATAGGTTCACCCTCTTGAGTGTACCAACAATCTTTTCCTGCAATAACCTCTTGATAAGTTAAAAACCCTTGTTCTCCAATATTTAGGTCTCTATGCTGCCAATTAGGCAGTCGAGTAATCATTATATATTTATGACCAAATGAAGGCTTAGGATCTAAACACTGGAAAACGTAGGTAATATAATTCATAAAATCCTTTTCAGAGGCTAAAAGCTTACAATGAGCTGTAAGCATTACCAACAAATGTCTTGCGAAAGAACTGTGTCTATTTTAGTTGGAATTACATAATAACGAGTCATATCCTTAATATGGTCTTCATAAAGTTTTTCAATAGACAATCCAGTTAATTCAGATTCTTTTGAAATATCTTCAAACGATGGAAGCCCATAAGTTCCCTCATGTTTATAAAAATAAGAAGCAGCAGCAGTCTTTGCAAATTGTTTTGCTTCTTGTTCATTTTTAAAGTTTTTAGTCTGGCGATAACGTACACCAAGAGTCTTTCCAATCGTTCCGTAATATATATTATATTGTGTCATAATAATAAACCTAAAATAAATAAAACAATACCTCCTATAGAAGATCCAATAATAATCTTTTTTTGAGAGGCTTTTAAACTTTTAATTTGTTTTTCATCAATAGTTATCTTCTCTTTATAGAGAATTATTTCACTTTGTCTAATTGAATCAGTAGCTACATTCAATTTATTAAGCTCTTCTAATGATGAAATTTGTTGTTTCAATAAAGGGTTTTCAACAGAAAGTTTCTGATGCTCATTAAAAATTAAACAAGCTGTTTTTAAATCTTTTGCAGAGATTAATACAGAGTCTTTTTGACTAAAAGAATAAATGGTAGATAAAATAAATATTACTACAAAAACAATTCTTCTAAACATTTTATAACCTTTTCTTTGTCTAAATTATATTTTATGCTCTATACACTAATCAGTATTTCTTACCATACTCATTTACATAATTTTTAAAAAATATAAAATCACTATCAGCAGATTGACGCATAATAATATTAACCCTTTCTTGATAATGTTTTTCATTTGAAATAATTTTAACATGAGTAGAATCTATAACAAGTCTAATACTATCTTTCTTATCTTTAATAGAATCTATCTTTAATTCTAACTCTGTTATTTTCTTTAAGATTAAATCATCTTTTTCAATAGGCTCAAAATTAGCCATTTTTATGTAAAACCAAATAAATATAATAAGAGCTATTAATCCAATTATATATCCTATATACTGTTTCATCCTCCATCATCAAAATTTTCAGGCAAAGGTTCTTTGCATAGTTTTACAATTTCTTCATCTAATTTGATTATTGTTTTTAAAAGGTCAAATAAGCAAGGAGATTCACTTTCAAATTTAGTTCTAACTCTATTTCTTGCAATCCTTTGTAAACAAGAAGAAAGAGTACATCCATAAGATTTAAATTCTTTAAGTTTAAACTCTCCAGTTTCTTTATCCTTTACTTTCCTTTTTAAAGTTAAATCAAATGTTCCCGCTCCACATGGATCCATTACAAAATCTTCTTCAACAATTCGCATACTTCTTTATAACACTTTTTATAACAAATTATATATTCTTTTAAAGAAATATCTTGATCTCCAATTCGTGAATTTGCTTCAGAATGAGCTATAGTATATTTAACTACAGGTAAAGATAAAGTATACAAAGTATCTCCAGGTTCTGTAACAATAGATCCGTCTCTTTTATGAGTTTCTTTCATAAAAGTTAGATTATAATGTGGAGAATCTTCTGCAACTCTTTTTAAAATAAATTCAATCATTTATGTTGTGAGCCTGGTCTTGTTGTAGAAGCTTGATAAGCTTTTGGAAAATTATCCCATTGCTTAATACGTCTTTCTAGATTTCTTTTAAGTTTTTTAGAACGTTTCATATTAAAACCAAGAAAAATCGAAGTCTGGATTATATTTTTGAATCTCTGCAGTATCTTGCATACAATATTTAGTAAGAGGTCCAATTTCTTCATTATAAATCTTTAACTCGGCTTTTACTAACTCATTCAATATTCTATGTAAGTATCTTAATTTCTTAATATTTGCAGATAATTTGGCTTTTCTAAAAGCTATTTCATTACCAATAGCTTCGTCGAAAACATCTCCTCCACATGGCTGAGATTTACCTGTTCCAACAATTAATTCTCCAGAAACTACATCTCCATTTGCTGTTAAATAAGATTTATTAATGCTATTAATAATATCTTGAATATTATTATAAGCTTTATCAACAGTAGTAATAATCCTGTTCTGTAGTTTATAAATATCTTCTACACACACTTTAGTGATCTGGTCTCCTTCTCTGGAAACCTCAATCGGCAACATAACTCGATCATTCATAATACAATATAACTTTTTTATCTATTAATTGAAATATATTAAATTTTCTGCAATAATAATCTATAATTTTAGGCAAAGCTAACTGTAATAAATCAGGTTGCTGTAATATTAAATTTATTATTTTACTAGAATTTTCATACTTAATTTCTGTTAAATAATCTGAAACTAATGGAATTATCTCCTTATCATATGAGACAGGAATATTTCTTACCATAGCATTGAAAATTCTAATACAATCTTTTTTAGTCATATCCAAACACTTTCATATCCGAACTTACATCATCTACAATGTTTCCTAATTGTTGACTAACATCCTTCCAAATAGAATTGCTTGGATAATTATGTTCAAGTTCTTTGGCTTTTTTATAAACCTTTTCAAGTTCTTTTAAAAATTTAGAAGCTTTCATTCTAAAATCATTTTACTTGCATTTTGTGCTAATTTATCACATAAATTATTAATCTCTGTATATAAGGAATCATCCTTCTGATGTCCTCTTGTATGAGTGTAAGTAATGGGATCAATAACTAATTGTTGGGTTGTAATAACTTGTTGTCTAATACGGTTAATTAATTCAACATTTTTCTTCGGATTCCATTTTAAATTAAAAATACATCCTAAAGCATATTCTGAATCAGATACTATTTCTAAAGAATCAATGGGCTTTTTAATTGATGCTAGGGCTTTACCTATTGCAAGAAGCTCCATTTGATTATTAGTAGTGTTTTTATATCCTTTAGAATATTCTAATACTTTCTTTCCATTCTTTAACCATACTATTCCAACACCTCCATTCTTATTACCTCTACAAGAACCATCTGTAAATATTTGATAGTTAATCATTCTACTTTTTCTTTAATTATAGCTCTCATTAAACCTTCAATATTTTCTGGAACAACAAACCCCTGATACAGTTCTCCAGTCATAGGAGATTTCCAAGGATTAGTAAATTTTACTAAATCTTTAAGAAGATATTCAAAATCTTCAAGAGTAATACCATACTCTTCATAAAATATATCATATATAGTAGACTCTCCATAATTATCTACTATAGTATCATAGTCTTCTCCAAGCATTAAACATGCTAATTCTTCAATTTCATCCCAAGTCATTTTAATAAATGTCTATAATAATAATTTCTCCAAGTATAAATTCCATTTCTACTAATCCAATCGGCAAGACAATTAAATTTATATTTTAAACCTTTTCTATAAGGTTTATGTCCTTTTACATGAATTATCTTTATGCCATCTTTAATAAGTTTTTTAATAGATTTGAAATTAATAATATTAACATAAGCATCAGTAGATATAATTATGTTGTTAGTAAAACCATAGTTAGATTTAACATAATTAACAGATTCTACAATTGCTTGTGCTTCAGCCTGGTTTCCATCAATATATTCTTCTTTTCTGTTATAATATATATCTACAATACAAGAATTAACAACAATTACTCCAACCTTAGTAGTTCTTTTGACTCCTTGTGGAAACATAGAAGTGTCTTTAGAAGAAGCATCAGTATAAATATGAAAAGTTCTCATCCCATTGCATCTTCTAAATCTCCAATATCACCTCCACTAAATTCATCCTCTAATTCTTTTTCATCCTCCCACCACTCTGGAATAAACCATACATGTTTGTCAGGATCAAAGTAACAATCTGTAGAAAAGTCTGGGCGATCCATATATTCTTGAATCTCTGGCCAGCCTACCATAATAAATTTATTTCTTCGGTTTTCCATAAATTACATAATTATCTATCCAAGTACTATATCCTCCTTTCATACTAGTCCAAGGCCAAGTTTCTTTAGCTGTTATTATATCTTTATCACTATAATACAAGTACCAAAGAGCTTGTTCCCAGAACTCATCTACATATTTAACTTTATCTGGAACCCAATACCAAATTAAATCAAACTTAAACAAATGAATCCAAATAAAAGGAGGTTGTTCAAATCTAGGAGTAGCATATTTATCTTTCCATCTCACATCAAAACTAACTATCTGAATGGGAGAAGGTTTAGGCCCCCAAAATAATGGACATTTAGCGAACTTCGTTGTAAATCTGACTTTTAGTGGAATGAATACCTCTTTTAATTGCTTTATAGTCTTTAAAGGATTTCTTAAATATATGTTTATAAATTTTCCCATAACAAAAAAGGCAACCTTATAGGCTGCCTAAATAAATAAAATTTCTTGAACCATCAAAAGAGTTATACCATAAAGTCCAAACACCATCATCATTAACCAAATGAGGTTCAAATGCGATATAACCCATTAATCCAAGAATAAAAATTGCTATTATCATATAATATAATATAAATCTGTTCTATCTTTAATCTTAGTTTCCAACTCATTTTGGTTCATGATATAGTCTTTATTAGTAAACTATAACTGATCTATTCCATAATTCCATTTTAGGTATCCTTCCCATCCAGGGATTTTACCTGTAAATCCTTCTCTACACTTATTTTTAATTTCAGAATAAGACATAATATAGAATTATTTGAAGTAACTGTCCAACGAGTCCTCCTCCTATGGTACAAAAGAAATCTAGCCAATCCCATTTATTACCATACTCGCAGTCTTTAAACTCCATTCCCCCTGCTACACCTATGGCTGCTAATACAGTAAGTATTAAGCCAATAGGAATAGCATAAAGGAAATGTTTCCACCGGTTAGATTCAGTAAACCAACTCAAAACAAAAATGTTGTTATAAGTCCACCTAAAACGGAACCTACTACTCCATGAAGAAGTACTGGAAGATTCCATTTCTCACTGATCATAAAGGCATTAACTACTTCTTTAATAAGTAAAATAATCATACTTGTAAAGGAAGCTAAAATGCCCACATTGTGAGTATCTCCTCCAAGAACAAACATTCCCCATAAGAGAATAGTCAAAATAATTCCCAGAGCACAACTAACGATAGTGTTGTTAAATAAAATTTTCATAATTAAACATGAATTGTGTCAATAAGAGTTGTATCTACTGTGTCTGTTTGAATGGAGTCATTTGCTACATCCAATTTTCCAGCTTTGTTTTCGTTGCAGGCTGTTACAGCCATGCCTAAGAAAAAGAATAACAATAATTTTTTCATAATTTTAAGAATTTTTTTGCACTAAACGTCTTACCTTAAATCCATAATAAGGATCTTCGGCAAATCGACATTTCTTTAAAAATAAATAATAATCTCCGCCTTTGTAACGTTTGCTAAATCTACGTTCATAGTCAGCTACACAATCAATCCATGATGCATAAGATTTATATCCTTTAGAAGTTCTCATGCCAAAAAGATTATTGCGTTCTCTGCAATAACGAGATGTAAAGTTTCCCGTTTCAAGTATTGCCTGAGCAAGTACAATGTCATAACAGGGAATGTTTCTTCTAATCAATTCTGCTTTTAAGTTTTCATAATTCAATGGAGGTATTGAATCAGAAATAGTATCAGCAATCATATTTTTCACTAATACTGAATCAGTACACACTGTTCTGTTTGTGGCACTATTAAACGAACTAAATGCCGTTACGCAGAATACTAAACATAAAAGTAAAATTTTCTTCATAATTTAATAGTTTTTTAAATTAAACTTAAGTTACTATAAGTTTTTACATAACCTTTGCCTAATTCTTTTAAAATGTTTTTAATAACTCTTATCATAATTAATAAATTTTGAGTTTATACAATTATCTAAAGAGAGGAAGTGCGGGGATAGAAGGACTCGAACCTACAACCATCGGCTTAACGGGCCGCCGCTCTAACCATTGTAGCTATATCCCCATTTGTGTAGATGTATCCATACCATCTACTTACCCTTTACCTTAGTTTTACATTATAGTTTCCAAAACTTAGTGATGGCGGTTTCCTTACCTACAAAAAGCTCATTACATTCAATTGTACAATCTATCACTTCTTAAATCTAAGTGAGAATGATATAACAGCATTAATGTCTCGTTACCAGACAGATTTGGATTATATTAAATTTTGTTCTTTTAATTCTCCTATAGTTCCAGGTAATCCATAATCAATTAGCCATTTACTAATAGATTTATCAGATACTTCAAACATTTTTCCAGTTTTAGTCATTCCATTTTCTTTAACCAATTGAAGTAATTCTTCTTTAGAAGGACGTTCTACTTTTCGTAAAGATTTGTGATAACATTCTAAACACCGTGCCCCTTTAGTTGGAATTTCTTTCCCACAAATAGAACAATAATAATGGTGTTCTTTTTTCTAAGTCTCTATTCTATTCTTATATTTAATATAAGAATCTTTTAGTTTTTGTGTATGAGTAAATACTTTATTTATCAAATAATCTTCTGCTTTAGAATAATTTGTTTGCCCATTTGCAGGAGGTTCTAATCTTAATGTTTTAGAAGTTTTACACTCTTCTACAGGGATAACATAGACTTTTCCTTTAAAACAAGTAGCAAAATAATCTATTTCTTTATTAGAATAAGTATATCTAACAGTTTCTTTAGTATTAGTAGTCTAACATACTGTATTAAAACAAAAAGCATCTTCTTTTATATTGCCATGATCATTTACATAAGAAGAACTTTTACATTGAATTCTATATAGATGCTCTCCGTTATCAGCAATAAAATCATACTTAGCCCCATTTCCGTAGGGAATAGAGCACTCAAAACCTAACTACATAAAAGCTGTAATACATTTTAATTCATTTGTATTACCCAACATTTGAGTATAATCCATAAAACATTTTAATTAAATAATTTTTAACTATCTATTAATTAGTCGGGATAACCAGACTCGAACTGATTCTGCAAACTCCCAAAGTTCGTATGCTACCATTAAACACCATATCCCGTAAAGAGCCGATTGATGGATTCGAACCATCGTGTCACAAGGAACCTGATTACAAATCAGGTGCAGTCGGCCACTGTGCCAAATCGGCAAAAATGGGAGTTTAATAGGGATCAAACCTATATCTACTAGAGTCACAATCTAGTGCTTTGTCAATTAAGCTATAAACTCCATAATGTAGCGGGGGAAGGAATCGAACCCCCGACCTTCAGGTTATGAGCCTGATAAGCTACCTCTGCTCTACCCCGCGATATTAAAGAGGAAAGTAGGTAAAAATTAAAAATTTTACCTCAAGAGTTATCCAACTCTCCTTTCCCGTTCCTGTTAGGGCATGCTTTGATTCATTACATGACAGAACAGTTAATTATTTATTTTATGTCTACAAATTTCATCGATTGTATATTAATATATCATCGAAATTTTCTAATCAAAAATTTTGTGCGCACAAAATTGATTTAAATCAAAGATAGATAAAATTTCGGATAAATCATACCATTTTTATAAAAAACAAAGGTACCCCCTAAAATGGGATACCTTTGAAACATGAACATACTGATTATTCTCGTTGTTGCTGTTCTCTTAGGCATAATTAAGGAGATAATCAGAAAATGTGGAAGTCTATATATAAGAGATATGTCTGAGATAATTGGGCTTTGACTCCACACCACATTAAATAATTCATGTTTGGCGAGTAGTGCAAGCTACTCTTTTTTACTTAGTAGCCCATAGCAGAGTCGAACTGCTCTTTTCAGATATTATAACAACTAATTAATTTCTCTTTTTGTAGAAGGAAGGCCTTCCGATTTACACCATTTACGAATTGTATTATCACTAACTCCATACATTTTTCCAATTTTTACAAAAGAAGTTGTTTTAATCAGTTCAAGCAATTCCTCTTTATTTGGACGATTTAATACTTTTCTTTGAGATAAATGCTGTAATTTCTATTTTTCAGATAAACCTGAGCTATCTCTAACAACTTTTTGTCTAGTTTTTGGAGCTTTTATAATCCCAACTTTATAAAATTTTATGTCTGAATTAATAATTTTATCTAACATAGAATCTATTAAGTTCCAATCTGTTTTAACTATATTTTCAGCAATTCTTATAACTTTCCATCCAGATTTTAATAATAATGCGTCTTTTTTATCGTCTTTCTGTTTCCTTTCCAAGACTAAATGTTGAGAACCATCTATTTCAATTGCCACTTTTATATCAACAAAAGCAAAATCAATATAATAGGGAAATACTGAATACTCTCTTTCAATTAAATATTTCTAATCAAGCTTTCTGTTTTCTAAATATTTAATAAATTGAGATTCTGGATATGACATATTAGCACGTCTCCAAGCTGTATCTTCCCTATGATTTTTTAAATAGTTTAATCTAGCCCTTCTAATTTTTTCTTTAGTTTCTTCGGAATGTTTAAAACATTCAGGTTTTAACTAATGCACTATTTTATTAGCTTCAGATAGAGATCTGGTTTTACCTTTTAATAATTTACTAACCCAATCTTTACATTTTATGTCATATTTTTTACAAATATCTCTAATTGAAAGTTTATTAATAACATAATCATTAACAATCTATTCTTTTTCCTCATAGGAAAATATAAAATCATATTTTGAATTATTTATGTTTCCCATACATAAAACATTTAAAATGTAACAATTATCTAAAACATAATTTTTACACTAGTTCTAGATAATTGCTATTTATTATTTAAGTAATTTTAATCCTGGCGTCCTACTGATAGACTAATGGACTATCAGATATTATCTGACTACAGTAAAATTGTTACTTCCAATTAAATCATAACAAGAAGAGTCTAAATAATAAGCACAAGTTTTAGTCCTAATTTTACTATCCCTTCCCCTATCTAAAAGACTTTGATTCCTTAAATCTTTCAACCACACTTCTTGAAGGAAGTTTCATTCCTCTTTTAGCTCTAGGTGTAATAGTTCCTGGATCATTAACTCTTAAAGCAAGATTAGATAAAAAATTGGGTTTTTTATTCTATGCTTGGACTGTAACTTCATTTAAAGTTATAGCATTAGGATCATATGTTCCATAATCTAATTTATCAGAAGCAGTATTTGAAGGATTTGATTGAGAAGTAGCTATGATAGTTCCAGGATCTTTAATAGCATTTAATGCGTTTGTAATAGTTACAGTATTAGGCTAAGATGTTGGAACAGTATTCTAAGCATAAAGAATTTTATTAGGTATAATACCCTACAGTAAATCTTTGTTATATCCTTCTTGTCCATTCAAATACATTCTTAATGCTTTTCTCTAAGCTCCAGAATAAGCATAAGGATTTAATCCCTGTTGTCTCATTATTTGTCTAACTTGTGACCTGTTATAATTAGGATTAATTTTTACAGGAGTTATGGTAGGTACTTGCACCATGCTATCGGGTAAAGCATATGTTCTACGAGAAATATTATAAGGAAGATTTTTAATTGGATCGAAACCTGTTGGGGTACTTGCTGCAATAACACCTAAAACATTATCTAGGGCATATTGAGACTACGCTCCCCATTTATTATCAACTGCTATTCTTGAAGGGGTAACTTTCTAATTATTAGTATAATTCATGCTTGTATAATTAGACCTATTAGGATTATTCCAAAAATTATTTATAGCAGTCTACAAACTTCTGGCATCTTTGAAATCTGCATCAGAAAATTCTCCTGTACCTTTTAATAAATTTTTAGTATTTTCATCAATTCCTGAAATATCTCCTGCAGTACCCTTCCATCCTTTTTGAATACCTCTTCCCATAAACTATGGGCCTCTTTTAGAATATTGAAATTTATTTCCTGTTTGAAATTTTTGTAACATTTTTCCTCCTTTTTTAAAAAAACCTGGAAAAAAAAGTTCTCCTGAATCTGAAAAATGGTAAAACGGTTCCTAAAATGCTGCGGGATCAACATATTCAGGAATTTCTCCTGCATAATAAGGATCGACTTCATGAGCAAATTGTTGAACTTCCTATTGAAGTGCTGCTGGATCACTTTCAACCACAGGCTAAGTAGGTCTTACTGGATCTGCCTTAAGAGGCCTTCCTGCAGCATCCCTTACAATCGTCACATCAGAGTCGGCTGCTTTAGCTGCTTTAGCTGCTTTTACTCGTTTTGCTGCTTTGGCTGCTTCTATAACAGCTTTAGGAGTTTTAGGAACATTACGCATTATCATATTACCATATGCATCAACATCACTCCAAACTAATCTAGTTTCAGGTTCAAAAAAGCCAGATCTAACCTTAGTAGGAGACATTACTTCTACAGGAGCGTGTGCACCAGTTCCAGAACTTCTCATTGTGTTTGCCCATGCTTTTGCTTCTGCGGGAGTTAATGGAGTAGGTTGTACTATTCTAGGAGTACTTACAGTTTTTATATCCGACTAAGCACCTCTACCTCTATTAACCCATCCTTTAACTCGTTGAGTAGCATTTCTTGAAGCAGAAGTTATTCTACTTCCAAGAGACCTTGCACCTCTTCCCAATGTTCCAGCTCCTACTCTTATTCCAGAAGCTACTCTAGATCCCGCTCCTGCAACAGCTCTGGCAGTTCCAGTAGCTGCCCCGCTAGCTCCTTTAGTTCCTAGTAACATTGCAGCTAAATTTGCGGTATCTGTTACATTTCCTACGGCTTTTTTAGTTTCATTGCCCCATCCCCATCGGTTTGCAGCAGTCTCTAATCCTTTATTTTCATCCGCCCAAGGGGTACCTCCTCCAGCTATTGTACCTAGCCATTGATTAACATCAAATACTTTACCATATTTACCTACAGTATCGGCCACTCCTAATAGATTAAGAGTTTCCCCTAATGGGGCTGCTTGTGCTCCCATAAGATTTAAACCTGCTCGAGCAAAATCTCCCATAGGTTCGGTAAAATATCTTGCAGCTCTACTAGAATCATAATTACCAGTTATTGCATCCCATCCTAGACGAAAGGGATTAATAACAGCATGAGCAACTCCTTCTAATGCACTTTTTCCAGCGTTTGTCATTCCCTCAGCATAATTATTAACTACCCTTCCTAAAGAACCCTGCTAATTTCTTTTCTAAGCATCAAATAATTCTTTAGCATTACCTTTAGCATTATTTCGAGCAACTGCAGCATCTTTAGCATCTTGATTAAAATAAGTCCAAGCTCCAGTTCCTTTATCCTTAAACATATATCGGCCTGAACCATCTGTTTTAACTCTATTATCTGCCACTTTATCTTTCATCGCTTTATTTGCGATTTCTTTATTCCAAGAAGAATCTCGACCTCTACCATTATCTATTCTCCATCCAACAACCTTTCCGTCTGCTCTTTTATTTCTAGAGTCATAAATATTGCCAGACCTCATATTAGCTTCGGCTCTATTGGCATAATCGCGACCATATTTACCTGTTAAATAGAGTTTTGCCCTGGAATCCATTTTTCCATTTGAGAATATAACTTTTCCGTTGGCATCCGTATAAGTTCCGTTACGTTGCTTTCGTACTCTGCTCATATCCTACTTTCCAGCTTTCTTTAAAATCTCTGTTATAAAACCCATAAATTTTAATTTTTTAACGTTAAAAATTGAAGTATCTAATATCACCTCCAAATATATTAAAATTTGTTAAAAAATCAAAAATTGTTTTTATAATAATCTACCCAATATTCAGCTTCTAATTCTTCAAAGTCTTTTCGCATTTGTTCATCTTCTTCTTGATAACATTGCGCTAAATAATCGTAATATCCTTCAGGATAGTCTTGAATTAAATCTGAAATCATAATTATAAATTATTTAATAAATAAACATACTCATAAATACTTACTCCCTCTTTATAAGCTTCTTCAGCCAGTTGATGTGGAGTGTATCCTACATCATGTAAAGTTTTAATTAAAGAAGACTTATTTTCTTCATAATATTTTTTGTAATCCATATCAAATCAAAAAAGGCAGGGGTAGTCCCTGCCTATATACTTGTGCATTTTTCCAGAGTTGCCTTACTCTCCGCTCATTTTGTTAAGAGCTGGCCCCAATCAACGATCGATTTTCCCCATGAAGGGAAGGTTGGTCGTACACAACCTCAATAAATCTTCATTATGATTGCAAGAATAAAAATAGTAATAAAATGAGAAAACAATACTCACTTATACAGTGAGTCATAGTGGGTTGTGAGAGACTCGAACTCCCCATGCGCGATGCAAAGCATTTACAGTGCTCCCAGATGCCATCTCCGGTCACCAACCCAAATAAATTATCCTACCCGCCTGGCTCATTCCATCCTTAGGCTCCTCTTCTACTATTACTATTAATGCATCTAATGTAATAGACTCCATCTCAAGTATTTCCTCCGACTTAATGCATATTACGAAAGCTTTCTTGAACCTCAGATAATTTAAATGTTGGGACTATAGGATTCGAACCTATTCTTTCAGAGTCAAAGTCTAACGTGCGGAAACCACCACACTGAGTCCCAGGATTAAAGCAGAAGCAAGAGGATTCGAACCCCTGACCTTTGGTTTTGGAGACCAACGTTCTACCAACTAAACTATGCTTCCAACTTTATTCATCTTTAAGTGGAGACATTGGGAGTTGAACCACAAGCCTTGGGTTTTTCAGACCCACGCGCAACAACCACCTACGCTATATCTCCAAAATGCTAGGACTTCCTCTACCTAGCTTTGCAGATTCTTGTTTTTACTTTTAAAAACTCCTTTGGACGTCAATTAGGAGAACTAAAGGTTTACCTATACTAAAGCAATAGGTGCTTTTAAGATTACTACACATTTCATCTTAACTCGCAGGTTCTGCTTAACCTTACCCGAAAAGGATTATGTATCTTTATATTCTACTCTTAAACTTTTAATTGGAGAAGGCAATTTTTCCCCATTCCATCTGAACCATTTAGTCCATACTTTTCCT
>Ga0247609_10001268_pt1 | contig 30935 bp, 28 predicted proteins | sample 172DNAGHGlowgp2_FD_193487 | JGI IMG/M metagenome (GOLD analysis project Ga0247609, IMG submission 193487) | Sheep rumen microbial communities from Palmerston North, Manawatu-Wanganui, New Zealand - 1728 DNA GHGlow gp2 | ecosystem: Host-associated > Mammals > Digestive system > Stomach > Rumen ... | reverse complement strand
CTTCTCGCGCACGCTCTCGGTATAGCCTACGGGAATGGTTGACTTGATTACCATAATGGCATCAGGGTTGACCTTAAGCACCAGGTCTATCACCTCCTCCACATGGCTGGTGTCAAAGAAGTTTTTCTTGCTGTCATAGTTGGTGGGAGCGGCAATGACCACGAAGTCCGCATCGGAATATGCCTTTTCACCGTCTAATGTGGCGGTCAGGTCCAGGTCCTTCTCGGCCAGATACTTCTCAATGTAATCATCCTGGATGGGCGATTTACGGTTGTTTATAAGGTCAACCTTCTCTTTTATGACGTCTACTGCTGTGACATGATTCTTCTGTGCCAGCAATGTGGCCAAAGACAGGCCGACATAACCGGTTCCGGCTACTGCAATCTTCATAATCTATTCCTTTTTATCTTCAATTGTTTCTATGTATGAAAGAGGCAACTCTATCCTTGCGGAACCCAGTACCCCCAAACCGACTGCTATGCATTTCTTGTTGAAAACCTCCACAAGTTCACATTCGTGATCCATCAACGGACCGCATTTGACACGTACAACATCTCCCGGTGAGAATTTTGCTTTGTCAATTGTTATCAGTCTGTCTTCATAATCAACCATCAGTCGAAACATATTAAGTTCCTTTTCACGGATTACTGCCGCAAGTTTGGTTTCATGGTCTGCCATGAAACCGGTTATACTTGGTACGCCTTGAAGTATCTCGACTCTTTTGGAGTTAAGGCAACGTATGAATATATACCTAGGCAGGAGCAGCACCTTGCATTTCTTGGTACGGTCACTCCATTGACGGCTCACCGTCTGCTCAGGAAGATAATACTCTACCCCCATATTCCCCAACAAACCAGCTGCCTTATGCTCATGACAATACTTTACCCTGCCGATAAACCATTGCGGCTTGGTGTAATAATCCGGGATGTCAGCTCCGACAGGAAACAACGGCATAACGTGAGGAGTTTGCTTTAACGCAAAGATAGGTGATTTATGACAAAATAAGGTTACCTTTGCAGTAAAGAATCACTCAAAAAGGATTATATCAAATGAAATACAAACTAATAGCATTACTACTGATGGCAGCAACAATCAATTCCTGTGGAGCCGGAACTTCACAGAAAGCCAACGCCCAATCGGCCGAGAATGAAACCAAAGTACTTATTAAGACTACAGCAGGCGACATCACTGTCAAACTGTATAATGAGACACCCCAACATAGGGACAACTTCATAAAGTTGGTCCAGGAACACTTTTATGACAGCATACTGTTTCACAGGGTTATCAAAGAGTTTATGATACAGGCCGGTGATCCGGAATCCAAGAACGCCGAAAAATACGAGATATTGGGTGCAGGCGGTCCAGGTTATGACCTTCCGGCAGAATTCATATATCCTAAATATTTTCATAAGCGTGGAGCCCTGAGTGCAGCCAGACAGGCCGATCAGGTGAATCCCGAACGCCGTTCATCGGGATCGCAGTTTTACATAGTAACCGGAAAGACATATAACAAATATGACCTTCAGGATATGGAAAAGCAACTCAACGAAATGAAGGCACAGAGCATTTTTGACAGACTTTGCGGAGAGAACAGAGATTCCATAATGAGAATGCAGATGGCCAATGACCGTGAAGGGCTGATGAAACTGCAGGATGAACTGGTTTCCAAGATGCAGGAGAAGATGAAGGAAGAGGGACCGTTCAGATTTACCAAGGAGCAGGTTGACGCTTACACCACAACTGGTGGTACTCCTTCCTTGGATAACCAATACACTGTATTCGGCGAGGTCATTGACGGCATGAAAGTGGTAGACAAGATTGAATATGCCGGCACGGATACACATGACCGTCCGCGTAAGGATATAAGAATTCTGACTATGGAAATTATCAAATAATAACTGACCTATGAGAAAGAAAATTACACTGTTTTTAGCCATGATGCTGTTCATTCTGTCAGCATCAGCCAAAAAAGGTCCCAAGTATGTCTTTTACTTTATCGGTGACGGTATGGGCACTAATCAGGTGATGGGAATCCAGTATTATCTTCAGGACATTGAGGGTAAGTATGGATTCAAGCCGCTTTGCTTTACGCAATTCCCTTATACAGGACTTGTAGTGACCAATTCAGCCAACAGCGACGTAACCGACAGCTCGGCTGCAGGAACAGCATTGGCCGGTGGCCAGAAGACAAACAACAACTATCTGGGAGTACTCCCGGATAAGGAGACAAGAGTGGAATCCATCGCTGAAATGGCTCACAACAAGGGCATACGCGTGGCAATAGGAACATCCGTATGTATTGACCATGCCACTCCGGGATGTTTCTACGGACACCGTCCTAACCGCAACCAGTATCATCAGATCGGAGCTCAACTGAGTGAATCCGGGTTCGAGTTCTTTGGAGGTGCCGATTTCCACTCTCCGTATACAGATGACAACAGCGATGAAGGCAACTATGTACAGGCCGAAAAAGCCGGATACACAATCGTCCATGGATACGATGAATACAAACAGAAGGCCGCATCTAACGATAAAATCATCCTTTTTGACAAAGAGCCCAACAGCGATCATTATCTATCATATGCCATAGACCGCAAGGATGATGACCTGAAACTGTCAGAGATAACTGAGGCTGCAATAGATTTCATGATGAAAGACCCAAAGAAGGGTTTCTTCATGATGATGGAAGGCGGAAGGATTGATCAGGCCTGCCATGCAAATGACCCTGGGACCTACATTCAGGAAATGCTCGATTTTGATGAAGCCATAAAAGTAGCCTACAACTTCTATCTGAAGCATAAGAAAGAGACCCTGATTGTCATCACAGCCGATCATGAGACCGGTGGACTTGGACTCACTGCTGGAGACTATAAGACCAATCTTAAGGTCCTTCAGTACCAGAAGATGAGCAAGGGAGCTTTCAGTGCCCATCTGGAGAATATGGGACGCGAAATTGGCGACATACTGACATGGGATGAGGTACAGCAGGAACTCAAGGAGAACTTTGGTTTCTGGGATACAGTTAAACTGACAGATAAGCAGACAGACCGTCTCAGAAGCGTCTATGTCGAGACCTTCGGCATGGGTCCGGGCGAGCTCAAGGAGGGAGAATACTTCAAGGTAGACAACCTTACCGATGAAGCTGCGCGTATAATGACGGAGTGTGCCCAAATCAGTTGGGCTGCAGGTTGCCATTCAGGCAGTTACGTTCCCGTGTTTGCCATAGGCGCAGGTGCAGAACTTTTCACCGGCCAGATGGATAACACAGAGATTCCCATGAAGATCAAGAAACTGGCCAAATACTGATTCATCTGAAATCAAGGTAAGGCAACAACCTTTCAAGGTCCCGGTCAGTGAATTCCTCCATGAAGGATAGTTGGCCGGGACCTTGTATTTTACCCCGCTCACGCCGATAATCGACGATAGCTCTTGCCTGATAGAAATCAATATATGGATGTTTACGCAACTCTGACAGCGTAAAACTGTTTACACTTACCTTTCTCAATTGAACAGAATCCGCTACTGTAAACCATTCCGTAATTGAATCTGGCAATCCGTTTATCTCAGATAACTGCGATACGCTTTCAAAACCTCCCAACTGTTCCCGATAGCGAATGATAGACGATGAGTAATAGGGACCTATTCCGGGCAATGAAACCAGAAGCATACTGTCTGCCAGATTTAAATCAATGGGGGATGACGGTCTTACCTTGACCGGATAACGTTTCTGCCGGACGGTGTCCTTAAAAGCATGTTTCTGAATGCCAGTATCCCGTCTTTCCGGATACGGTCTGTTCCTTTCATACCTGACTGCCGATGAACGGGAATAATCAGTTTTCCGTCGGGTCACAGGGATAGTATCCGACCGGACACTCTCTTCTTTCAATGCCACATGACTGACTGAATCACTTTCTTCAACAAACTCCTGGAGAGTAGTCTTACGGGGCATACGTATCAGATTTGAAACAACAATCACAAAAAGCAGTATCAATGCTACAATCTTGTCATTTCTGCTGAAATAGAAATGGTCCTTAGACATAATGTTATGGTATTATTGGCTATTTTTGCCATATGACACAATTTATCCGAAAATATCCGCTGTCTCTGTCGGTGATTGCAGCCATCATATTCCTGTCACTGTTCAACCCTCCCCAGACCAAACTTGACAATATTAGCAATATTGACAAACTGGCACATGTGTGTATGTACGGTGGATTGGAGTTGACTATATGGTTTGAGTACCTCCGTCATCATTCTACGCTAAACTGGATCAGGATCGTTCTGTTGGGTATACTCTTCCCAATAGCGCTGGGTGGGCTTATGGAAATAACCCAGATGGAACTCACTCAAGGCAGAAGCGGAGAATGGGCAGACTTCATTGCCGATACCATAGGAGTGGTTGCCGGATCTGTAATCGGATTCTTTATGATAAGGAGGATCTTAAGAAAAAGATAATCCCCACACTACCAGGTCTTATAAGGATTTGTGGCCAGATATGCGTTATAATAACGATGGTCGCCTGTCACCTCTTTGCCGATGAAATCGGGCTTTATGAATGCTTCGGACTCTGAACCGAGTTCTACCTCTGCCATGACCAGTCCTTCATTGTCTCCATGAAATTCATCAACCTCAAACACATGCGGTCCGCTGTGGACCAGATAACGGCGCTTTTCAATCGAACCGCTCTGATGCAGTTCAAATAGCTCTCTTGCATCTTCGACCGGAATTACATGATTCCACTCGTAGCGGCTCATTCCTTTACTGTCCGACGGACCCTTGATAGTAAGGATTGCCTCCTTGTCAGTGATGCGTACGCGTACGGAACGGCCGTTTTCATGAGCTATATAACCCTGTTGGATGTCATAATAGCTGAATGCCTGGGTCCGGTAAGATGTACCTTTTACAAGAAACTTGCGTTCAATCTCAATAGACATAGTATTAGTTTGTTTGGTTTATGGTTATTGTTTATTCTGGGATTCGGCAAAAGACATCAGGTAAGACTTGATGAAACCGTCAATATGTCCGTCCATCACTCCGTTTACATCCGATGTCTGGAAACCGGTACGATGATCCTTTACGCGGCGGTCATCAAAAACATAAGAACGTATCTGGGAACCCCACTCTATCTTTTTCTTACCGGCCTCTATCTTCTCCTGCTCTGCCATGCGGTGCTGCAGCTCCTTATCATAAAGAATGGAACGCAGGTGCTGCAGAGCGCGTTCTTTGTTCTTGGGCTGATCACGGGTTTCGGTGTTCTCAATCAGTATCTCCTCCTCTACACCGGTATAAGGATCCTTGAACTGATAGCGCAAACGCACTCCCGATTCAACCTTGTTCACGTTCTGACCACCCGCACCGCCACTACGGAATGTATCCCAACTCATCAGTGCCGGATTGATGTCAACTTCTATTGAATCATCAATAAGCGGGGTGACAAAGACACTTGCGAATGATGTCATACGCTTGCCCTGAGCATTGTAGGGTGATACGCGTACCAGACGGTGAACTCCATTCTCTCCCTTAAGGTAACCGTATGCGAACGGGCCCTCAATCTCAAGAGTAACCTGTTTGATTCCGGCTTCATCACCTTCCTGAAGGTTCGCCACCGTAACCTTGTATTTGTTATTCTCACCCCAACGCATATACATACGCATAAGCATCTGAGCCCAGTCCTGACTCTCTGTTCCGCCAGCTCCGGAATTGATCTTGAGTACACAATCCATCTCATCCGCCTCTTCGCGTAGCATATTCTTAAGCTCAAGGGATTCAACTGCATCAAGAGCTTTGGCATAATTATCATCAACCTCCTGCTCAGTCACCAGTTCCTCCTTGTAGAAATCCATTGCCAGTTGCAGCTCATCGGCCAATGCCTTGACTTGCCTGTAACCGTCAATCCAACTCTGCAGATCCTTGACTTTTTTCATCTGCACCTCTGCCTTCTTGGGGTCATCCCAAAAACCGGGAGCCTGAGTGCGCAACTGCTCCTCCTCAACCTGGATAAGTTTGGAATCTATATTAAGGTAGCGTTTCAAGGCTTCGGTACGGTCAAGCACGTCTTTGAGTTGTTCTGCTGTAATCATAGGAGTTTGTTTTGGACTGCGAAATTAGTCAAAAAATCCGATAACATCAACGGCGTAGCCAATCCGAAGGATTCAGGCGCGTACTTTCCTTATGTAACTGGAAATGCAGGACAGGGGTCCCGTCCTCGGATGTCTGTATATCACCTACTATATCCGAGGTCTTTACGGTATCTCCCTTCTTGAGTCGGGTCTCACTAAGGTTGCAGTAAACCGAAATATATAATCCGTGACGGATAAGAACGCCTATCTGTCCCTTACCTTGCTGGAAGATTGACGATACGGTTCCGTCAAACACGGCACGCGCCTGTGCCCCATCCTGTCCCTGTATATCAATTCCCAGATTGTTCTGTTTGACATCCTTCAAGCCTGCCACGTTCTGTACGCCATACTCTCCTACCACAAGATAAGCACCAGTTATAGGCATGGGCAACTTACCCTTGTTGCTTTCAAAACTTCCAGACAGTTTCACATCCACCTGAGGCTGGTCAGGCTGTCTTACTGTCTCCTTTTCCTCCTTTATTGCCAACTGGATCTGACGGTCGATCTCCTTTGACAGTTCATTCATCTTTTTCTGTTGTGAAGCTATCTCTTTCTTAAGATTTGTCCGTTTGTTCTTGAGTTGGTCAACCAGACTCTTCTGCTGTTTTTCCTCCATGCGGGCAGCCTCTTCATTCTGCTGCTGCACTTTCTGCAACTCAACCTTCTCCTGTTTCATGATTTCAACCTGTGCCTTCCTGTCCTCAAGGGTATCTTTCTTTTGCATGATTTCATCGGCCATTTCACGCAATGAACTGGAATACTCGCTTACATAGCGCGCCCTGCGGCTCATTTCACGGAATGAATCTGTGGCAAGGATAAAGGATAGAGGATTGAAACTTGAGTTCTGCCGCTGATAGAAACGGCAGGCATCAGCATAACGTTCCTTGCATTGTTCATGTTCTTTCTCCAGTTGGACAATCTCCTGCTCCAATCGACCGGACTCACGGTCAAGGGCACGTATCTCACTACGGGTTTTTTCAAGAACTTTGGTACGTTCCTTTAGTTTTGCCGTAATGATATTCAAATTCTTGACTTGACTGGATATGTCTGTTTCCGTACTGATCAGTATCTTTTCCTGACGGGCAATCTGTTCCTCCATCTCAGCCCGTTCCCTACGCATCTTCTCAATGACGGAGTTGTTCTGTCCCAAGCTCAAAACCGGAACAGACAGCAGAAACAGAAGAAACAGAATATTTTTAGTCATAAGTCCAGATTTTCAAGAAATTCATCAAGCGGCACCTGTCGGAGTCTGCGGGATACAGCTGTACGGTCTGCCCAGTTCCTGTTCTCAACCGATACAGAAGACAACTTTGCCGATATTCTATAAACAAGCCCGGATAAGCTGATCTCCATACCTAACCCTAATGGGAATTTCATTGAGCCGGAAACATCAGTGAAATCGGAATAATCAATACGGAAACTGTATCCGCTTCCGGATTTTGAAACCGCTTTAAGATACTTCTTGCCATCGGTCGTGAAGCGATATCCGTACTCTATATCCCTGAAGTAAACTGAACCATCGGGTTCGGGTGTTCCCATAGTCAGACGCGTGGAGGCATCGGTGATATCAGCACTCTCCGGCACAAACATCCGGTTCCACAACAAAGCCTGCACCACCTCAAAGCTGAGCCCCAACTCATTACGGTAAGGTATCTCTGCATAATGACACACCGTATAGACATTATGGATACGGTCCGTAACTACAACCATGTCCGGAAGGAATTCTATTCGTGCCACCTCAACCAACCCCAACATGCTGGCACTGATCTGTATACTGCGGTCACGGCGCATCCTGAGTTGTCCGTTTACCCTGTTTCCGCTTACGTCAAATGAAACAGAGGCTGTCAGTTCCTGTACAGGAGGAGGCTCCAGAAGGGAACGTAGAAACATCACATTCTCCTGCTCCTCCTTCTCTTTCTGCTTGCGCAGGGACGAAGTTGAACGGCAACTGCCCAGTAACAGGGCTGCCAGGACAACAGGCAATATGTTCCTCAGTAATCTCATTCTATATATTTCCGCTCACGGATCTTACGGTCCAATACAGGTGATGTGCTATTGAATTGTACAGCCTTATGCCAATTCTCAATGGCTTTCTCTGTTTCACCGCACATATACAGGACGTCACCGTAATGCTCATAAATCTCAGGATTGTCGGATTCAAGATAACGCAGGGCTTTTTCCATATACCCAAGTGCCTCCCTGTACTTTTCCATCTTGAATAGGATCCATGCGTAAGTATCCAGATAGGTGGAATTCAGCGGCTCGGACTCAAGCGTCTTTGAGCTCATCTCAAGCGCCCTGGTCAGATTACGCCCCTCTACTGCGAGATAATAGGCATAATTGTTCAGAACGTTTATGTTATCAGGGGCGTACATAAGTGTCGTGTCATAATCGGCATACATCCTGTCTGTGTCCCCAATGGTATGATAAAAGTCCCCTCTCAAATTATAGATTGAGGCTCTGTCAGCATCAGTCCTTACCGATTTCAGTCCCTTTCCAAGCATCTCAATGGCTTTTTCATTGTCTCCCAGCCAGAAATAAGCCATTGATTTTTGCGTATAAGGAGCCATCAGTTCCGGCTCATGTCTGGATACCACATCACAGAAGTTCATAGTCACATCCAGAAGAGAACGGCAACGCGCCTTGTCTATTTGAGTCTCAGCTTTCTCAATCATGTCTCTTGTGGTATTCATAAGGAGTTCTATCACCTCTGCCGGATTCTCTGACTCATAATAAGCCGAATCCAAATCACCCATCTGAAGATAGCATACAAACCTCTGGAACTTCAGTTCATCAGCCACATCCTCCAACTTTCCGTAACGCTTGAGTACGCGTAACTCTTTCTCGTAATCTCCCACGTCATCATAAAGACCAGCAAGAGTAATCAGGACGTCAGTACGGCCTGGGAAACGCCTGGCAATCTCTTCATACTGGCCGATAGCCTCCTGACGACGGTTCTGGCGCAGATAACCGACAGCCAGCAAACGGCGATACCAATAGTTGTCCGGTTCCAACCGTACAGCCCTGAGCAAAAGGTCTCTGGCCACATCGCTGTATTGTTCCAACAAGTTCCGGTCGTTGAGAGACATATAGTATTGTGCCAGATTATAGCATGTTGCGGCCGATGCCGTATCATAATCCAGACTGCGTGTCATAAGGTCCATGGCGGCATCATAATGCCCGTCATTGAACATCTTTATTCCCTCATTGAAGAAGTGGTCACGTGCATAACCGTCCAGACTGGCCTGATCAAGAGGTTCGGATGACGCATGACGTAACGAGCCGCATGAAACCAATGCGACCAGTAAAAAACAGAAATAAGCTATGGAAACGCCTCTTTTCATCGGCTCAGAAACTCTTTTAAACTCCACTGTGTCCAAAGCCTCCTGCCCCGCGTTCCGTTTCGTCAAGCGTATCGGTCTGCTCCCACTGAGCCTGCTCATGACGGGCCAACACCATCTGTGCTATGCGCTCTCCGTCATTGACGATGAAATCTTCCTGTGAAAGATTTATGAGTATAACTCCTATTTCCCCACGATAATCCGCATCGATTGTTCCCGGAGTATTAAGTACAGTAATTCCCTTCTTGATGGCCAAGCCGCTGCGCGGACGTACCTGGGCCTCAAACCCTGCAGGCAGTGATATGAAAAGACCGGTAGGGATAAGATGGCGTTCCATGGGCTTCATCACGACGGGCTCATCCAGATTAGCTCTCAGGTCCACTCCGGCAGACTGCGGTGTGGCGTACTCGGGTAGCTGATGATGGGAACGGTTTATGATTTTTACCTTCATGCTTTATAGGGGTTTTGTTTTACACAGCGAAAATAACAAATATACCGCCAACTAAATCAGAAATCATCTGAAAAACCATTAATTTTGAAACAAAAGAAACAAACAGATGAATTGGGAAAGACTCATTTCAGCAAAGCGGTTGGGAATGGAAGGCATTGAAACCATTCACAAAGATGACCGCTCTGCATTCCTCAGGGATTATGACAGGCTCATTTTCTCCGCACCTTTCCGCCGGTTGCAGAATAAGACCCAAGTATTTCCCCTGCCCGGCAGCGTATTTGTACACAACCGCCTGACCCATAGCCTTGAGGTAGCCTGCGTAGGACGTTCATTAGGAAATAACGTAGCACGCGGAATTCTGCTGGAACATCCTGAACTTGTTACATCCAACATAACGGAGATAGGCAATATCGTATCGGCCGCCTGCCTGGCTCATGATATGGGCAACCCACCATTCGGACATTCCGGTGAGAAGGCAATTTCTGCCTATTTCACCGAAGGAAAGGGACAATCTCTGGAGCAAATGTTCTCGGATAGGCCCAGGCAATGGACAGACATAATAAACTTTGAAGGAAATGCCAATGCATTCCGTCTGCTTGCCCATCAGTTCATTGGACGGCGCAAAGGAGGCTTTGCAATGACATACTCAACCCTTGCATCGATCGTCAAATATCCTTACGCATCAATACTAGCCAACGGCAAACACAAGTTCGGATTCTTTGACAGCGAAGCTCCCATATACGCCCGAATTGCCGATGAATTGGGCATAATACGTTTATCGGAATCAGGCGAACCTCTCAAATATGTGCGCTATCCACTGGTATGGCTGGTTGAGGCTGCCGACGACATCTGCTATCTGTTGATGGATCTGGAGGATGCACACAAACTCAAGCTTCTGTCTACAGACAATACCATAAGCCTTATGATGGACTTTCTTGAGCCCACTGAACGGGACCATGCCAAAAGCATAATAGGGATGGTAACCGATGTCAACGAGCAGGTATCTTATCTTAGGTCAAAACTTGTAGGCGTCCTGGTTGAAGAGTGTACAAAGGTCTTCCTAGAGAATGAGAAGGCTATTCTGGACGGCAGTTTCAGCGGTTCACTGATCAAGCATATCAGCCCCACCCCAAGAGAAGCCTACCAACGTTTGTCCGATCTCTCAATCCGGAAGATATACCGCTCGCGTGATGTCCTGGAAGTGGAATTGGCCGGTTTCCGTATTATAAGTACATTGCTGGACCTGATGATTGAAGCAGTACAGAACCCTGATCGTGAGTATTCCAAACTGCTTATAGGACGTGTCTCCAGCCAGTATGATATCAATGCCACAGATATATACCACCGCATACAAGCCGTTCTGGACTACATTAGCGGCATGACCGATGTATATGCATTGGACATATACCGAAAGATAAACGGCAACAGTCTCCCTGCAGTATAAAACAGAACGGGGTGACGCTCAAAGCGCCACCCCGTTCTTACTATCAAGTATAATCAATCTTCTTTTGAGGGGAGATTCATATCAAGGAAATTGTTGCGTGATGCCTGAAGGCGCTCGTACTCCTCCTTGTCACCCACAATAATCTTCTCGAATTCACGAAGACCTGTTCCGGCAGGAATCAGGTGACCGCAGATAACGTTCTCCTTCATACCCAGCAAACTGTCGCTCTTACCGTTGATAGCAGCCTCATTCAGAACCTTTGTGGTCTCCTGGAATGATGCGGCAGACATGAAACTCTGAGTAGCCAGAGCTGCACGGGTAATACCCTGCAGAATCTGAGTAGAAGTAGCGGGACGTGCCTCCTGAGCTTTAACCAGCTTGAGATCCTTGCGCTTGAGCATTGAGTTCTCATCACGGAGCTTGCGTGCAGTTACCATCTGACCGGCAAACAGATTCTCGCTGTCACCCGGATCAGTAACAACGTACTTACCCCAGATGCGATCGTTCTCCTCCATAAACTCCAGCTTGTCTACAACCTGCTGTGCAAGGAAGCGGGTATCGCCCGGCTCGTCTATCTCAACCTTACGCATCATCTGACGTACGATAATCTCAAAGTGCTTATCATTGATCTTCACACCCTGCAGACGATATACATCCTGAACCTCGTTCACGATATACTCCTGTACGGCTGTGGGACCCTTGATGGCAAGGATATCGCTCGGTGTGATGGCTCCGTCGGACAGCGGTGTTCCGGCTCGTACATAGTCGCCCTCCTGTACCAGAATCTGCTTGGACAGGGCAACCAGATACTTGCGCTCATCGTCAGTACGTGATACGACTGAAATCTCACGGTTACCACGCTTGATCTTACCCATGTGGACGGTACCATCAATTTCTGATACCACGGCGGGATTAGACGGGTTACGTGCCTCAAAGAGTTCGGTAACACGGGGCAGACCACCGGTGATATCACCAGCCTTACCCTGAACACGCGGAATCTTAACCAGGATGTCGCCGGCCGAGAGTTCCTGACCATCCTTGATAACAACGTGACCGCCTACCGGCAGGTTGTAAGAACGCAGCACCTCACCCTTAGGTCCGATGATATCGGCCGAAGGAATCTTGGTTCTGTCCTTGGTCTCAGTTATGATGATCTCCTCAAGACCGGTAGCCTCATCGGATTCAATCTTATATGTAACGTTTGCAATAACGTCAGTAAGCTTAACCTTACCTGCAACCTCAGTTATGATCAGAGCGTTGAACGGATCCCAGGTAGCAATCATATCGCCTTTCTTGACTGTAGCTCCACTCTTTACAAAGAGTTTTGAACCGTAAGGAAGGTTATGGGTTGACAGTGCGATACCGGTGTTCTCATCAATGAACTTGACCTCGCCCAGACGACCGACTACAATCTGAACCTTGCTGTTGTCTTCATTTACAGCATCTACGGTACGAACCTCCTCAAACTCAATACGGCAGTCATACTTGGCAGTCAGGCTTGAGTTGGCGGCAATGTTAGATGCAGTACCACCGGCGTGGAATGTACGCAGAGTAAGCTGTGTACCAGGCTCACCGATTGACTGGGCTGCGATAACGCCCACTGCCTCACCCTTCTCAACCAGACGTCCTGTAGCCAGGTTGCGTCCGTAACACTTGGCGCAGACACCGCGCTTGCTCTCGCAAGTGAGCACTGAACGTATCTCAACACTCTCAATAGGTGACTCGTCTATCTTCTTGGCTATATCTTCAGTTATCATCTCTCCGTCGGCAACAAGAAGTTCACCGGTAGTAGGATGGATAACGTCATGTACTGATACACGACCCAAGATACGCTCATACAATGATGCTACAACCTCCTCATTCTCCTTAAGAGCGGTGCAGACCAGACCACGCAGAGTACCGCAGTCCTCCTCGGTAATGATCACGTCGTGTGATACGTCAACCAGACGACGAGTCAGATAACCGGCATCGGCTGTCTTAAGAGCGGTATCGGCCAGACCCTTACGCGCACCGTGCGTGGAGATGAAGTACTCCAGCACTGACAGACCCTCCTTGAAGTTTGAAAGGATAGGGTTCTCAATGATCTGTGCGCCCTCGGCACCGGCTTTCTGAGGCTTGGCCATCAGACCACGCATACCGGACAACTGACGGATCTGCTCCTTAGATCCACGGGCACCCGAGTCAAGCATCATATATACTGAGTTGAATCCCTGGTCATCATTGGAGATGGTCTTCATAAGAACCTTTGACAGGTCCTCATTGACGTGTGTCCATACATCGATAACCTTGTTGTAACGCTCGTTATCGGTGATAAGACCCATGTTATACTCGGCCATGATACCTTCGACCTCCTCATTACCTTTGGCAACAAGCTCCTGCTTCTCCTTAGGAATGATGATATCGTTCAGGTTGAATGACAGACCGCCCTGGAATGCCATCTTGTAACCCAGGTTCTTGATTCCGTCAAGGAACTCGCAGGCGCGGGCAACACCGACCTTCTTGATAACGTCCGAAATCAGGTCACGCAGAGTCTTCTTCGATATGATATAATTGATGTAACCAACCTCATCGGGAACAAGCTCGTTAACGATGACACGACCTACTGATGTCTCAACCAGATGGGTGATGGGGCTACCCTGCTCGTCAACGTCATTTACCATAACCTTGACAACGGCGTGGATATCAACCTTACCCTCATTATATGCAATCAGAGCCTCTTCGGGTCCGTAGAATGTCAGGCCCTCACCCTTTACCTTCTCAATATAGTTGCCGTCGGCATCCTTTACTGAACGACGCAGCTTGGTGATGTAGTACAGACCAAGTACCATATCCTGTGCGGGCACTGTGATAGGTGCACCGTTGGCAGGGTTCAGGATATTATGAGACTGAAGCATAAGCATTTGAGCCTCAAGGATAGCCTCATTGCTGAGTGGGAGGTGTACAGCCATCTGGTCACCGTCAAAGTCGGCATTGAAAGCAGTACAAGCCAGCGGGTGCAGCTGAATAGCCTTGCCCTCTATCATCTTGGGCTGGAATGCCTGGATACCCAGACGGTGCAGTGTAGGAGCACGGTTCAAAAGAACCGGGTGACCCTTCATTACATATTCCAAGATATCCCATACTATAGGATCCTTACGGTCAACAATCTTCTTGGCGGACTTTACGGTCTTTACGATACCGCGCTCTATGAGCTTGCGGATGATGAAAGGCTTGTAAAGTTCGGCGGCCATCAGCTTAGGAATACCGCACTCACCCATCTTAAGCTCAGGACCTACCACGATAACCGAACGTGCTGAATAGTCAACACGCTTACCGAGCAAGTTCTGACGGAAACGACCCTGCTTACCCTTGAGTGAATCAGAGAGTGACTTGAGCGGACGGTTGGCCTCGCTCTTGACTGCGCTGGCCTTACGGCTGTTGTCAAACAGGCTGTCAACGGCCTCCTGCAGCATACGCTTCTCGTTACGCAGGATCACCTCAGGAGCCTTTATCTCTATAAGTCTCTTAAGACGGTTGTTACGAATGATGACACGGCGATAGAGCTCATTCAGGTCAGATGTGGCAAAACGGCCGCCATCCAGAGGCACCAAAGGACGCAACTCAGGAGGAGTAACCGGAACCACCTTAAGGATCATCCACTCGGGACGGTTGATCTCACGTGATGAACGGAACGACTCCACAATCTGAAGACGTTTGAGGGCCTCAGTCTTACGCTGCATTGTGGTCTTCTCATCATTGGCCTTCTCACGGAGCTGATATGAGAGCTTGTCCAGATCCAGCTTGCACAGCAGGTCATATATGGCCTCTGCACCCATCTTTGCCACGAACTTATCGGGATCGCTGTCATCCAGCATCTGGTTTTCCTTAGGCAGCTTGTCAAGGATATCCAGATACTCATCCTCTGTCAGGAGAATGGGATCCTCAGGTTTACGGGTCTCAGCCAATGGATCTTCCCATGCGCCCTTGTTGATAACGATATAGCGCTCGTAGTAGATGATTGAATCAAGCAGCTTGGTAGGTATACCCAAAAGATAACCGATCTTGTTGGGAAGTGAACGGAAATACCAGATATGGGCCACAGGAACTACCAGCTGAATGTGTCCCATACGCTCACGGCGTACCTTCTTCTCTGTCACCTCGACACCGCAACGCTCGCAAACGATACCCTTGTAACGGATTCTCTTGTACTTTCCGCAATGGCACTCATAATCCTTTACAGGACCGAATATGCGCTCGCAGAACAGACCGTCACGTTCAGGTTTGTAGGTGCGGTAGTTGATGGTCTCAGGCTTCAGCACCTCACCGCTGGAGTTTGTCAGTATCTCCTCGGGCGATGCCAGACTGATGGTTATCTTTGAGAAATTGTTCTTGATCTTTGTATCTTTTTTGAAAGGCATAGCTTCTTACTTTTTAATGGTGATTACTCAAGATTGATGCTAAGACCCAGACCACGCAACTCATGCAAAAGCACGTTGAGTGATTCGGGGATGCCGGGAGTCGGCATCGGATCACCTTTCACAATAGCCTCATAAGCCTTGGAACGACCGGTCACATCATCAGACTTGATAGTCAGGATCTCCTGCAGCACATGGCTTGCGCCGAATGCCTCAAGAGCCCAAACCTCCATCTCACCGAAACGCTGACCACCGAACTGGGCTTTACCGCCAAGCGGCTGCTGGGTAATGAGTGAGTACGGACCGATTGAACGGGCATGCATCTTATCCTCAACCATATGACCGAGTTTAAGCATATAAGTAACACCTACAGTTGCGCACTGGTCAAACGGCTCACCTGTGCCGCCGTCATAAAGCTGTGTCTTACCGTAACGCGGCAGACCTGCCTTATCTGTCCATTCATTCAGATCATCGATGGTAGCACCGTCAAATATCGGAGTTGCGAACTTGACACCCAGTTCACGTCCGGCATGACCAAGTACGGTCTCGAATATCTGACCGATGTTCATACGTGAAGGCACACCCAGCGGGTTGAGAACGATATCGACGGGAGTACCGTCGGCCAGGAACGGCATATCCTCCTGCTTGACCACGCGGGATACGATACCCTTGTTACCGTGACGTCCGGCCATCTTGTCACCAACGCCGATCTTACGCTTCTTGGCAACATAAACCTTAGCCATCTGAATGATACCTGAAGGCAGCTCATCACCTATGGTAAGAGCGAATTTCTTACGCTTGTTCTCTGCGTCATACTCCTTGTACTTGCGCAGGAAGTTTACGATAAGTTTGGAAATCAGCTCATTTGAATGCTCATCGGATGTCCAGTTGTCAGACTGAACTGATGAATAGTCAATAGACTCAAGTATCTGTTTGCTGAAACGCTGTCCTTTGGGAACAACCTCTGTACCAAGCAAGTCAAATATTCCCTGTGATGTCTTGTTGGTGGTGAGAGTCATCAGTTTCTTGACAAGAATACCCTTAAGCTCATTTACCTTATCCTCAAACTCCACGTCTATCATCGGGAGACGGGCCTTGTCGGCCTGACGAGAACTGCGGGTCTTGATGGCGCGGGCAAACAGTTTCTTGTCAATTACAACACCCTTCAGTGAAGGAGATGCCTTGAGTGAAGCGTCCTTAACGTCACCGGCCTTATCACCGAAAATGGCACGAAGCAGCTTCTCTTCGGGTGATGGATCGGACTCTCCCTTAGGTGTAATCTTACCGATCAGGATGTCACCCGGCTGGATGTAAGCACCGATACGTACTATACCGTTCTCATCCAGATCCTTGGTGGCGTCATCGCTCACGTTAGGTATATCGTTGGTAAGTTCCTCCATACCGCGTTTGGTCTCGCGGACCTCAAGGATGAACTCCTCAACATGTACTGATGTAAGTATATCCTCACGAACCACACGCTCGTTGAGAACGATAGCATCCTCATAGTTGTAACCCTTCCAAGGCATGTAGGCAACCAGCAGGTTCTTTCCCAATGCAAGCTCACCGTTCTGGGTTGAATAACCCTCGGTAAGGATGTCACCGGCCTTGACACGCTGACCGACCTCGCAGATAGGACGCAGGTCAATGGTCATATTCTGGTTGGTACGACGGAACTTGGGCAGCTTGTACTCCTTCTCGGCGGGCTCGAAGCTTACAAACTCCTCGTCCTCGGTGCGATCGTAGAGGATACGGATATAAGCGGCATCCACATATGTAACGACACCGTCACCCTCGGCGGTAATCTGGGTGCGTGAATCCTCAGCCAGCTGCTTCTCTATACCAGTTCCTACAATAGGAGCCTCGGTACGCATCAGAGGTACGGCCTGGCGCATCATGTTTGATCCCATCAGGGCACGGTTGGCATCATCGTGCTCCAGGAACGGAATCAGAGCAGCAGCTATTGATGCAATCTGCTGGGGCGATACGTCCATAAGCTCAACCTCTTCGGGCGGAACGACTGGGAAATCAGCGTCACGGCGTGCCTTTACGCGATTACGGATAAACTTACCGTTCTCGTCGTAAGGAGCGTTACCCTGACCTATGATTACACCCTCTTCCTCCTCGGCGGTGAGATACTTGACCTCATCGTTATTAAGGTTTACATGGCAATCCTTGACCGTACGGTAAGGTGTCTCGATGAATCCCAGATCATTGATCTTTGCGTATATGCAAAGAGACGAAATCAGACCGATGTTAGGTCCTTCAGGAGTCTCGATCGGGCAGAGACGGCCATAGTGTGTATAGTGTACGTCACGAACCTCGAATCCGGCGCGCTCACGAGACAGACCGCCAGGTCCGAGAGCGGACATACGGCGCTTGTGAGTGATCTCGGCCAGAGGATTGGTCTGGTCCATGAACTGCGACAGTGCGTTGGTACCGAAGAACGAGTTGATTACAGCCGAAACTGTCTTGGCGTTTATAAGGTCTGTAGGAGTAAACACCTCATTGTCACGTACGTTCATACGCTCACGTATGGTGCGGGCCATACGAGCCAGACCGACAGCGAACTGATTTGACAGTTGCTCGCCTACAGTACGTACACGACGGTTGGACAGGTGGTCGATATCATCAACCACTGCGTGTGAATTGACAAGTTCTATAAGGTATTTGATAATCTCAATGATATCCTCCTTAGTCAGTACACCGATGCTCATGTCAGTGGTAAGACCAAGCTTGCGGTTAACGCGATAACGGCCAACCTCACCCAGGTCATAACGCTTCTCTGAGAAGAACAGGTTGTTGATTACCTCGCGTGCGCTTGAATCATCTGCGGGATCAGCATTACGCAACTGACGGTAGATATAGAGGACTGCCTCCTTCTCCGAGTTGCAGGGATCCTTCTGCAGGGTATTGAATATTATCGAATAGTCAGACTGACCCTCTGTCTCCTTATGGAGAAGGATTGTCTCCAGACCTGACTCCAGAATATCGTTGATGTTATCCTCATTCAACTCAGCCTCGCGGTCCACTACAACCTCGTGACGGTCAATTGATACGACCTCACCTGTATCTGAATCCACAAAATCCTCAATGCGGGTTCTCAGGACTCTTGCTGCCAGCTTGCGTCCGATGCACTTCTTCAGATTGGTCTTATTGACCTTTACCTCCTCGGCCAGGTCAAAGATATCCACAATGTCCTTATCGGTCTCAAATCCGATAGCACGGAGCAAAGTGGTTACAGGAAGCTTTTTCTTACGGTCGATGTATGCGTACATCACGTTGTTGATGTCTGTTGCAAACTCGATCCATGAACCCTTGAACGGGATGATACGGGCCGAATAGAGCTGTGTTCCGTTAGAGTGGACGCTCTGTCCGAAGAATACACCGGGTGAACGGTGAAGCTGGGATACGACTACACGCTCGGCGCCGTTGATTACAAAAGTACCCTGTGCTGTCATGTACGGAATCGGGCCAAGGTATACATCCTGTATAACGGTATCGAAATCCTCATGATCGGGATCAGTGCAATACAGTTTCAGCTTGGCCTTCAAAGGTACGCTATAGGTCAGACCATGCTCCAGACACTCCTCAATGGTGTAGCGGGGCGGGTCAATGTAATAGTCCAGAAATTCCAGTACGAAATTGTTCCTGGTATCTGCTATGGGGAAGTTCTCTGAAAATACTTTGTAGAGACCCTCGTTCTTGCGTTTCTCAGGTGGTGTGTCCAACTGAAGGAAATCCTTGAATGATTTGAGCTGAACCTCAAGGAAATCAGGACACGGCATCGGATTCCTTACGGAAGCGAAATTAATTCTCTGATTATCAGTATTTGAAGACATATAGGGGAGGTTAATAGGGAACTTGATTCTTTAACGCACAAAAAGGTTAAGCACCCTAGACAGTCCCGAATGGACTGTCGTCGGGGTTACTTAACCGTTTTACCTGCATTTATGGCAGGTCTCCAAAGAAGTTACTTAAGTTCTACTTCTGCGCCAGCCTCTTCCAGAGTCTTCTTCATTGACTCGGCTTCGTTCTTGGCGAGACCTTCCTTAACTACACTGGGAGCAGCGTCTACAAGATCCTTAGCCTCCTTCAGACCAAGACCGCAAGCCTCCTTGACTGCCTTAACGACAGCAAGCTTGTTTGCGCCAAAGCCCTTCAGTACTACGTCGAATGAAGACTTCTCCTCTGCAGCCTCAGCAGCGGCAGCAGGACCAGCAGCGGCTACAGCTACAGCTGCGGCAGCGGGTTCAATTCCATATTCATCCTTCAGGATGGTTGCGAGTTCGTTGACCTCCTTAACGGTAAGGTTAACCAGTTCTTCTGCTAATGCTTTCAAATCAGCCATTGTTGTATAATTTTAATAGGTTTGTTACTTTGTTTTGAATAATTAGTTCTCTCTTTCTCCAAGTGTCTTGAGGACTCCGTGGATGGTGTTGCCACCAGACTGCAGAGCAGAAATGACGTTCTTGGCCGGTGACTGCAGGAGTGCAATGACGTCGGCGATGAGTTCCTTCTTGCTCTTGATGTTGACCAGTGCCTCCAGCTGGTTTGCTCCGATATAGAAGCTCTCCTCTGCGTAAGCAGCCTTAAGGCCCGGGATTCCGGTTTTCTTGTCAGTTACGTCCTTCAGCAGTTTGGCAGGAGCGTTGGCTACGTTGGCCAGCATCAGGGCTGTAGTTCCCTTGAGGGAGTCATACAGCGGTGAGTAGTCTGTATCCAACTGATCCAAAGCCTTCTGAAGGAGAGTGTTCTTGACAACAACCATCTTAACCTCATTCTTGAAGCACTTTCTGCGAAGGTCGCTAGTAGCCGATGAGTTAAGACCGGTCACGTCAACCAGGTAGAAAGCTGAGTAGCTCTGAATGGTCTGCTTAAGAGACTCTATTACAAGTGCTTTATTTTCTTTCTTCATGATCGTCAGTTATTAATCATCAAATGACTTGGTATCGATCTTGATACCCTTGCTCATAGTACTTGAAAGATAAAGGCTCTTGATATAGGTACCCTTAGCTGCAGAAGGTTTCAGTTTGATGATAGTATCAATGAACTCCTTTGCGTTCTCTCTGATAGCATCGGCAGTGAAAGAAACCTTGCCGATTGAAGTGTGGACGATACCGCTCTTGTCAACCTTGAAGTCAATCTTACCTTGCTTGACTTCCTTGACAGCCTTGGCAACATCCATTGTTACTGTACCGCTCTTGGGGTTAGGCATGAGTCCGCGGGGACCCAGTACACGGCCAAGAGGACCAAGCTTACCCATAAGGGCAGGCTGGGTGATGATGACATCAACGTCAGTCCAACCACCCTTGATCTTCTCGATGTACTCCTCAAAACCTACATAGTCTGCACCAGCCTCCTTGGCAGCTGCCTCCTGATCGGGAGTGCAGAGAGCAAGAACTCTGGTAACCTTACCTGTACCGTTGGGAAGAGACACCACGCCACGGACCATCTGGTTGGCCTTACGGGGATCAACACCAAGACGGACATCAATATCTACTGATGCGTCAAACTTAGTGGTGGTGATATCCTTGACCAGCTGAGATGCCTCCTTGAGGGTATATGCCTTGCCGGCTTCTATCTTAGAAGCGACACTCTTTTGGTTTTTAGTCAGTTTACCCATTTCTTAAAACTTTTTTAAGTGAATGCCAGGATTTAGTCCTTGACTGTGATTCCCATGCTTCTTGCGGTACCGGCTACCATTGAGATAGCTGATTCCAGTGTGAAACAGTTCAGGTCGGGCATCTTGTCCTGAGCAATCGCTTCTACCTGTGCCTTGGTTACTGAAGCCACTTTCTTACGGTTAGGTTCAGGTGAACCGCCCTTTGCGCGTGAAGCCTCAAGCAACTGGATGGCTACAGGAGGAGTCTTGATGACAAAGTCAAATGATTTATCACTGTAGTAAGTGATGATCACCGGCAGAGTCTTTCCTGATTTGTCCTGGGTTCTGGCGTTGAACTGCTTGCAAAACTCCATTATGTTCAAGCCCTTTGAACCGAGAGCCGGTCCTACGGGAGGTGATGGGTTTGCTGCGCCTCCTTTAATCTGCAATTTGATTAATCCAGCAACTTCTTTTGCCATTTTCCAAAAAATTATATGTGAACACTATACGGAAAAGGTAAACCTGGTAACAGGCGGTTTACATCTTTTCCACTTGCATAAAACCAAGATCTATAGGGGTCTTGCGACCAAAGATCTTGACCATGACCTTGAGCTTCTTCTTTTGATCGTCAACCTCTTCAATGACTCCATTGAAGCCTGAAAACGGTCCGAAGGTAACCTTCACGGTTTCGCCTACCGTGAACGGTACAAGAACCTCCTCCTGCGTCTCTTCCAGTTCATTCGCTGAACCGAGTATCCTGCTCACTTCTGAGGGACGGAGAGGCGTGGGATTATCCATGCCACCAAGAAAACCCAAAACGTTGGGGCAGCTTCTGAGGCGTTGCTTAATCTCTCCTACCAAGGCAGCCTCTACGAGGACATAACCCGGAAGATAGCTACGTTCCTTAACGACACGTTTGCCGTTCTGGATCTTAACCACCTTTTCAGTAGGAATAAGCACCTGAGCAATGTAATCCTCAAGCTTGTTATTGCGGGCGTCGGCTTCAAGATATTCCTTTACCTTGAGTTCCTTACCGCTAATAGCCTTAAGGACGTACCATTTCTTCTCCAACTCTGCCATTTCTCAACGATTAGGGATAGATGATATTTGACATTATCACCTGGAAGCATTTATCCATGAGGTAAACCACGACAGCAATCATCAGGGAAGCAACTAAAACGATGACTGCGCTGCTAGCTAGTTCTTTGCCAGTGGGCCATGTTGTCTTATGGACAAGCTCGTTGTAAGATTCCTTACAGTTATGAATAAAATTCCTGAACATAGTTCTGTTTTCTACTTGCACGGGTGGAAAGGCTCGAACTCTCGACACTCGGTTTTGGAGACCGATGCTCTACCAACTGAGCTACACCCGTAGGTAATGTCAGTCCCACGCTTGGGACTGACATTTATCTGACATTCAATTAGTCAATGATAGCAGTGATCTGACCTGAACCAACGGTACGGCCGCCCTCACGGATAGCGAAACGCAGACCAACGTTGATAGCAACAGGATAGATCAGGGTAACGGTGATCTCAACGTTATCACCAGGCATTACCATCTCAGTTCCCTCGGGGAGAGTGATCTCACCGGTGCAGTCCATTGTACGGATGTAGAACTGAGGACGATACTTGTTACGGAATGAGGTGTGACGACCACCCTCCTTCTGTGTCAGTACATAGATAGAAGCCTTGAAAGTGGTGTGAGGCTTGATCTGACCCGGATGGCAAAGAACCATACCGCGCTTGATCTCAGTCTTCTCAATACCACGGAGCAGCAGACCTACGTTATCACCGGCCTCGCCCTGCTCAAGGAGCTTACGGAACATCTCAACACCGGTAACGGTTGTCTCTTTCTCCTCACCGAGACCAAGGATCTCAACCTTGTCACCTACCTTAACGACGCCAGTCTCGATACGACCGGTAGCAACTGTACCACGGCCGGTGATTGAGAATACGTCCTCAACAGGCATAAGGAACGGCTGGTCAACAGCACGCGGAGGCAGAGGAATCCACTCGTCAACAGCATCCATCAGCTCCATTACCTTGTCCTCCCACTCCTTAACGCCGTTCAGGGCACCAAGAGCAGAACCACGGATGATAGGAGTATTGTCACCATCGAACTCATAAGCGTCCAGAAGCTCACGCATCTCCATCTCAACGAGGTCGATCATCTCTGAGTCAACATCGGGAGAATCGCACTTGTTCAGGAATACAACCAGACGGGGAACGTTTACCTGACGGGCCAGAAGGATGTGCTCACGGGTCTGAGGCATCGGACCATCAGTGGCAGCAACTACAACGATAGCACCATCCATCTGGGCAGCACCGGTAACCATGTTCTTTACATAGTCGGCGTGACCCGGGCAGTCAACGTGAGCGTAGTGACGCTTCTCAGTCTCGTACTCAACGTGAGCGGTGTTGATGGTTATACCACGCTCCTTCTCCTCAGGTGCGTTATCAATCTGATCAAATGACTTGATCTTGTCAGAGTTACCAGTTACTCTCTCAGCCAATACCTTGGTGATAGCAGCAGTCAAGGTAGTCTTACCGTGGTCAACGTGACCGATAGTACCGATGTTTACGTGCGGTTTGGTACGCACAAATGTCTCTTTTGCCATAGTTTAAGCTATTTTATTGATTATAAACTTGATGTCAACTACAAAAAGGCTCCCGCCAGAGCGGACTCCTCCTATCCTCATTTAAAACCAGAGCTGTTACCCGGATTTGAACCGGGGACCTCATCCTTACCAAGGATGCGCTCTACCAGCTGAGCTATAACAGCGACAAATCTGGAGCGGGAAACGGGACTCAAACCCGCGACCCTCAGCTTGGAAGGCTAATGCTCTATCAACTGAGCTATTCCCGCAACTTTGGTTTGTCACGATTGTTACCTCCAGACCTTCCATATATTAATAAGGTGGTTTCACGGAAGAACCGCAGGCACCGGTCAAACCGGCATCGTCATGTCCTGCCTTGTGGGTGAAGATGGATTCGAACCACCGAAGTCGAAAGACAGCAGATTTACAGTCTGCCCCATTTGGCCACTCTGGAATTCACCCCCAAAGAGCCGCTAGTCGGAATCGAACCAACAACCTACGCATTACAAGTGCGTTGCTCTACCATTGAGCCATAGCGGCAAGCGTATCAATGAACACCCGCTCTCCGTACTGAGGCGAAGAGCGGGTGCAAAGATATTTCATTTTTCTTTCTTAACAAAGAAAAGATGCTGTTTTTTTATTTCTCGCGCAGTTTTTCCTTGTTTTTCTTAAGCTGGCGGGTCAAAGCATCCAGGCATCCGTCTATTGCTTCCTCAAACGTATCACAGGTCTTTTCTGCAAAAAATTCACCGTTCGGAATAGTAACATCAATGCTTGCCTGCTTGTTCATTGCTGTTTCCGGCTTAACCACTTTCAGGGTAACCTCTACCTTCTGAATCAACTCGTGCACTCTTTCAAGTTTTGCACACTTCTTCTCGATGAACGCCTGAAGCTGTTCTGTTGCAGTAAAATGCAACGCCTTAATCTTAGTTTCCATAGTCTTTTGGTTTTAGGCCCTTGGATGAGCCTGTTTATATATTTCCTTCAGTTCCTGGAACGTGGTATGTACATAGATCTCGGTTGTCTGAAGGCTGTTATGCCCCAGGAGCTCCTTAACGGCACCCAGCTCGGCGTCATGGTTGAGCATGGAGGTGGCAAACGTATGACGCAGCACATGAGGGCTTTTCTTGGAGACATCCGAAACCTTACCCAATGCGTCCTTGACCAACAGATAGACCTGATGACGTGGTATACGCACACCCTTCGGGCTCAGGAAGAAAGCCCCGTTAGTCTCGCCAAACTCAGCGGTCCTGGCCTCAAGGTACTCCCTAAGACGGCGTTCCAGATCATTACCGAACGGTATGAAACGCTGCTTGTCACGTTTACCGGTTACCTTGATGGTGTGCGAACCGAAGTCTATATCCCTGTCATCCAGTCCGATCAGCTCGGCCATACGCATTCCTGTCTCATAGAAGACTGCTATCACGGTTCTGTTCCTGACTCCCGTAAATCCCTCTCCAAGATCAATATCTTTGTCATCAAGGAGTTTGTCCATATCGGCTTCCTTGACAAACTGAGGGAGAGGTTTCTTGTTTTTGGGGCCTTTGATGCCCTGTACAGGCGATTGTTCCGTGACACCTTTTATTCGGAGGAACCTGTAGAAAGAACGAAGTGTGCTCAGCTTGCGGTTGACGGTGGTGGATTTCTCCCCTTTGTCCATCATATCCACAATCCATAGACGCACTACGTCCCTATCGGCATTGAGCATATTCAGTTCGGGGTCAGTCTCCTTAAGGAAATCCCGAAAAAGGACTAGGTCCCTATGGTAACTGGCTACGGTCCTGGGCGAATAATTACGCTCCAACCTGAGATAATCCGCGAACTGGTCTATATACATAACAAAATTCGTCTCTGAACGGATTCAGAGACGAATATATGAAAGAAAAAACCAAAAAGCAAGAACTGCTGATTATTTTTTTTAATCCTCAGACTGCTGCAGTTTCTGAACGTAGATGGCGTGCTCCATCTGGAGACGCTTGAGTTCTGACGGTTTGTCAAACTGCTGACGGCGACGAAGTTCTTTCACTACGCCTGTCTTCTCATACTTTCTCTTGAATTTCTTGAGGGCGCGCTCTATGTTCTCACCCTCCTTTACGGGAACAATGATCATTTTAAGTTCTTTATTTTTATTTAGTTCTGACTTTTCTTAGGGAATAAGCGGCGCAAAATTAGATAAAATTTCATCAAGAGCAAAAATAATGAACAATTTTTGCCGTTATTCTTTTGATGAACACAATGAAACGTTACGTTTCCATGCTCCTGATGCTGTGCCTTATTACGTGCGCAAACGTTAAGGCTCAGTTTGACCCGCACTTTACCCATTTCAGTGAAGTGGAGAATTTCTATAACCCTGCAGCCATGAACAGGAACACCCGTATGAACGTAGTCGGATCACTGGCCATGCAGATGGCCGGATATACCCACGCTCCGGTATCCATGTACATCGGCGCCAACACAGCCGTTCCTTTCGGCAGGATGAACAACTCCATAGGCGCCGGACTGTTCAATGAAACCATGGGACTCTTTACCAACCGCAGGCTCTTCTTAAACTATGCATATAAAATAGGTATGGGTAAAGGGTGGTTGAACATCGGAATCCAGGGAGGCGTGATGTCCGAAGAGTTCAATGGCGGAAGGCTTAAACTTGAAACCCAGAACGATCCGGCTTTTCCCGCCGGTCAGGAACGGGGTACCACAGGTGACCTTGGCGCCGGACTGCTTTACGTAAGGGGGGATTGGTATCTGGGCGCATCGGCCCAGCATCTCAATTTTCCGCATATGGAACTAGGCAAGACAGAGGGAAAAACAGCCCGGATGGATATAAAACCGACGCTATATTTGAACGGAGGATGCAATATAGAGCTCCGGAATCCGTTATTATCGATACAGCCATGCTTCCTTGTGGAGAGCGACCTGGATTTTTACAGAGTGGACATATCCGTAAGAGGCACTTACCAGTATGATTCGGCACTGATGTATCTGGGTACCACATACAGTCCCGGGATATCGGTCACCGCAATGGTAGGAGGAAAACTGAGAGACGTTCTTATAGGTTATGCATATGAGTTCTTTACATCGGGAGTAGGCGCCCTGAACGGGAGTCATGACCTGATGCTCAGCTGGCAGACAGACCTGGACCTGTTCAAGAAGGGAAAGAACGTCCATAAGAGTGTAAGATATTTATAACAGATATACAATGAAACTGAAAGACATTGTTCTTACCGGTTTTACGGCATTGATGGCACTGACACAGTCCTGCACCAGCAGCGGCTATGCAGGTGCCAACGGCGGCGAAGTAACCGGTTCTTCCAAAGCGGCACTGCGTGAGCCTGTGCCCTATGGTATGGTTCTTGTCAAGAGGGGATCACTCAAGATGGGCGAAGAAGCCGGCGACAGCCTGTGGGGTTCCAACACACCTACAAAAGAGATTTCTGTAGAATCGTTCTGGATGGATGAGAAGGAGGTATCGAACGCCAAGTACCGCCAGTTTGTGGAGTGGGTACGTGACTCTATCATACGCACACGTCTGGCAGATCCGGCCTATGGCGGTGACGAGTCTTTCATGATTACCGAGGACAAGTACGGCGAACCTGTCACCCCTCACCTTAACTGGAGCAAGCCTATTCCCTGGAAAAAGCCCAATGAGGATCAGCAGAGGGCTATTGAGAGTGTTTTCTACACACATCCCATCACAGGCGAAAAGTTGCTTGACGTAAAGCAGCTAAACTATCGTTACGAGTTGTTTGACTACACTCAGGCAGCCCTGCGCAAGAATCAGCTCGATCCCAATGACAGGTTGAGGAACACAGATCAGGAAGTATCGAAAGAGAAGGTAATAATATCCAAGGATACCGCCTACATCGATGATAACGGAAACATTGTACGCAAGACCCTGAACCGTGAGCTTTCCAACCTGTATGATTTTGTAAATACATATATCGTCAACATATTCCCCGACACAACATGCTGGGTGAACGATTTCCCGAATGCCAACAACGAGACCTATATGCGCCTCTACTTCAATCACCCCAACTACGATGACTATCCCGTGGTGGGTGTAAGTTGGGAGCAGGCCAACGCTTTCTGCGCATGGCGTACCGAGTATCTGCTTTCAGGACTTGGAGCACAGGCCAAATACATCCAGCGCTACCGTCTGCCCACAGAGGCCGAATGGGAGTTTGCAGCACGCGGACGGGAGAACAACCGATATCCATGGAAGGTTTCGGGCTCAAAGGATGACGAAGGTTGCTATTATGCCAACTTCAAGCCCGAACGCGGAAACTACACTAAGGACGGAAGCCTGATAACCACTAAGGTAGGTTCGTACAAGCCCAACTCCAACGGTCTTTTCGATATGGCCGGAAACGTTGCCGAATGGACATCCACCGCATACACCGAGGCCGGCATTCTGCAAATGAACGACATGAACCCGGAACTCTACTACAATGCAGCCGTTGAGGATCCATACTACATGAAGAAAAAGGCTGTCCGCGGCGGCTCCTGGAAGGACCCCGAAAAGTTCATCGAATCATCATGGCGTACATATGAGTATCAGAACGAGCAGCGTTCTTACATAGGATTCCGTTGCGTACGCACACAGGTAGGCACCGCCGGTTCATCAAAGGGCCGCAAATAACTTGTAAAACAACTGATATGGAAAATATAGAGAAAAAAGGTCTTCTGACACGTATACAGGACTATCTGGATTCACCCAAAGGAAGAATCCTGCTTAACTATCTGTACAGCTGGGGTGCCGCTGTGGTAATTCTGGGCGCACTGTTCAAGCTGACACACATCAAAGGTGCCAACCTGATGCTGTTCATAGGTATGGGCACCGAAGTGCTGGTATTCTTCATCTCAGGATTTGAGAGGCCTTACATACCAAGCGAGGCAGATGATGATGAGGATGATGCTCCGCGACTGAGAGGCAATATCATTATAAACGGAAATCCTGCCGCACCTGTACAGCAGGCTCCACTTCAACAACAACCCACTCCGGCAGCTGCAGCCACCGGTATTGAGAGCGGCAGCGGTCTCAATGTGGGCGGCGTGGAACAGATTACACAGGATTACATATCCCGCGTGCATGACCTCACACTCAAGATGGAGCAGATGTGCCGTCACTCAGATCGTATGGAACAGAGTTCCGAGGAGTTGGAACAGCTGTCACGCAACCTGATAAGCATAAACACATTCTATGAGATGCATCTGAAATCGGCCAGCACTCAGATGGAGAACCTGGATAAGGTGAGCCAGCAGACCCGCCAGATGGTGGATCAGATTGAAGAGCTGAACCGTGTCTACGCACGCATGATAGAAGCTATGAAGGTGAATTCCCAGATGGGAGCCAAGTAAAAAAGTATGAAGAGAAAAGTGATACAGAGACCGCCATCGGCGCGTCAGAAGATGATCAACCTCATGTACATCGTCCTTCTGGCGATGCTTGCCATGAACGTGTCATCGGACGTGCTGAACGGTTTCAGGATAGTTGAGGAGAGTCTGGGTAAGAGCACCGCCAACGCTACGATCCAGAACGAGCAGGCATACCGAGAGTTTGCCATAGCTGACTCCATTAACCACGAGAAGGTGGGCGAATGGTACGGCAAGGCTCTCTACGTGAAGCAGATATCAGACTCCCTGTTCAACTTTGCCGATGAACTCAAGATGCTGATAGCCATTGAGGCCGACGGAAAGGATGCCGATGTGAACGACATCCGCAACCGTGAGGACCTGGAGGCAGCCACACAGGTCATGCTCCACCCCACACGCGGCAAGGGAGGTATGCTGTATGATGCCATCAACAACTACCGGGAAAGGATTCTTGAGATGGTAAATGACCCTACGCAGAGGGATATCATAAGCAATAACTTCAGCACGGAGGTTCCTCTCAATGCAGGCTCATTGGGCAAGAACTGGCAGGAGTACAACTATGAGAACATGCCTGTGGCAGCCGCAATCACCATGCTTACCAAGCTGCAGAATGATGTACGCTACGCCGAGGGTGAGGTGCTCCACACCCTGGTCAACAACATCGATGTGGGCGACCTGCGTGTGAACGCCATCAACGCATACGTTATTCCCACTACTCAGAACGTGGTTCAGGGTAACAGTTTCAAGGCCCGCATCATTATGGCAGCCGTTGACTCAACCGCCCGCCCCGCCATTTACATTGACGGCAAGAGGATTGACTCGGAGGACGGCTGGTATGAGGTTCCGGCCACCAAGACCGGCGATTATACCCTTTCAGGTTATATGGAGCTCAACTCCGGTAATGGAGTGATACGCCGTGACTTTACACAGAACTACTCTGTGGTATCACCGCTGGCCACCGTATCGGCTACAATGATGAACGTGCTATATGCCGGATATGACAACCCCATCAGCATATCCGTACCGGGCGTTCCCAGCAACATGATTTCGGCCAGACTCAAAAATGGCGGAGGCACTCTTACCCGCAGTGGAAACGGATTTATCTGCAAACCCACAAATGTTGGACAGGATGTGGTTATAGCCGTTACCGCCAATCAGGAGGGACGCCAGCAGAGCATGGGTGAATACGCTTTCCGCGTACGTCAGCTGCCCGATCCCACCCCGTTCATAGAATACAAGGACGAGAACGGCAACACGCAGCGCTACCGTGGTGGCGGCACACCAATATCCAAGAAGAACCTGCAGTCAGCCGACGGCATAGTGGCCGCAATTGATGACGGTCTGCTGAACATTGGATTCCGTGTACTCAGTTTTGAGACCACATTCTTTGACAACAGCGGTAACGCCGTTCCCGAGAAATCGGACGGAACGCGTTTCTCAAACCGACAGAAGAGGGTGTTTGACCAGCTGGGACGAGGCAAGCGTTTCTATATCCAGCGCGTCAAGGCTATCGGTCCTGACGGTATAGAGCGTCAGCTCAACACAGCCCTTGAGGTTATTATTAATTGATCAAAAAGGAGATAACGATATGAAAAAGATTGTTCTATTGTTTCTTAC
>Ga0247609_10001267_pt1 | contig 30936 bp, 27 predicted proteins | sample 172DNAGHGlowgp2_FD_193487 | JGI IMG/M metagenome (GOLD analysis project Ga0247609, IMG submission 193487) | Sheep rumen microbial communities from Palmerston North, Manawatu-Wanganui, New Zealand - 1728 DNA GHGlow gp2 | ecosystem: Host-associated > Mammals > Digestive system > Stomach > Rumen ... | reverse complement strand
ATAAAATAAAAAAAAAAAAAAAAATAGACAGAACGTATCGTCCTGTCCTGTTTTTTATTCAAATGCAACTATAAAGCTATATATATCTTGCATTCCAGAAACTATATTGATTTCTACTCCATTTAAACTATTTTGTAGTTTTTCAACATAGCTTTCAATGTCGTTATCCTTAATATCAGAACCATAAATAATATTAACCATTTCCTTATAATTATTATTTACTTCATATTCTATTAAGCCTTTTAAACAATCATATTTATCATTAGATTTATAGATTAACTTTTTACCTTCAATAGCAATAAAATCATTTTTCTTAATTTCAACATTATCAATAACAGAATCTCTAACAGCATAAGTTACTTCTCCTGTTATGACATTTTTAGTTGCTTCTTCCATTTCATCAACAAATGAAGGATCATCATAATTAACCATAGACATTGCACTAATACCTTCAGCAATAGTCTTACTATTAATAATTATGACATTAGAATTTTCGTATAATTCTTTTGCTTGTCTTGCTGCTAAAATTATATTTGAATTATTAGGTAATACTACAATGTTTTTTGCATTTACTAAATCAAATGCTTTAATGAAATCTTCTGTTGAAGGATTCATTGTTTGACCACCATTAATGATATAATCACAGCCTAAATTAACAAATAAATCCCTAAGACCATCACCATTACAAACACTTATAATAGCATATTCTTTTAAATCAACTTTGTTGCTAGTAACATAATTTTCTCTTTCAAATTTATAGCTTAAAATATAATTTGCATAATTTGCATCACTATTAAAGTATCTAAGCATTCCTTCAATAATATAAACATATCCTGCTCCACCACTATCAATTACATTTGCTTTTTTTAAGCAATCAAGTTGATTGATAGTTTCTTTTAGAGCTTCATTAGCATATTCTAAATATATCTTAAAGAATTCGTTTATACTTGTCTTTTCTGAAACAACTGATTTTGTCTTATTTGAGGCACTTTTTGCAACTGTAAGGATTGTTCCTTCTACAGGATTAACAACCATTTTATATGCTCTTTCATAGCCATTAATAAAGGCATCTGCTAAAACAATTGCATTTGCTTTATCTATATCTTTTAAGCCGTCAGCTATTCCTCTAAATATTTGAGATAAGATAACACCAGAATTACCACGTGCTCCAAATAGCATACCACGTGCTATTTTTTTGCTCATTAAACCAATATTACTTTCTTCAAAATCTTTTACTTCACTAACACCATGACCTATAGTCATGTTCATATTGTCTCCTGTATCACCATCTGGGATTGGAAAGACATTTAAATTATTAACTGTTATTCTGTTCCTTCCTAAATTATCTGCACCACATATTAATAATTTTTTAAATAAAATACCATCTACAAAAAATACATCATCCATTTTATTCTTCACCTACAATTGTTACTTCTTTTCCATAGAAGAATGTTGCTACAGTTCCAGGTCCAGTTGTAGAACCAATGATAGGTCCAAGATAATCGATAATAACATCTTTTGGATGTACTTCATTTATAATATGTTCTTTCAAGAATTCAGCATCTTCGATGCAATCTGCATGAACAACAAATACTACATTATTTTCAGGATCTACAATATTATCTTTAGTGTATTGTACTAAATCTAATAATGATTGTCTTCTACCTTTAGCTTTCTTCCATGCATAGTTATTACCTTTAGCATCAGAAATGATAATAGGCTTAACACCAAAGATATTACCGAAGAATGCCTTACCAGCTTTAATTCTTCCAGCTCTCTTTAAATAATCTAGAGTAGCTACTGTACAGAATTGGTTATAACATAATTTTTCTTTTTCAATTATTTCAACGATTTCACTTAATTCTTTTCCTTCTTTTCTTAAATTACTTGCCTTAATAGCCATTAAAGCTTGTCCCTTACAAGAATTAAGTGGATCGATTATTTCAATCTTTCTATCTGGGAACTTTTCAAGTAACATATCACGAGCATTTCTACCTACATTAACAGATCCAGATAATGCACTTGAACAAGAAATGTATAAAATATCTTTACCTTCCTCTAATACTTTAGTCCACTTATCAATAAAAACTTCTAGGGGTACTAATGTAGTAGTGATTTTAACACCATCACGCATCCAGTCATAGAATTCTTTTGGTGTGTATAAATCCCAATCTAGACTAGCTTTCTTTTCTTCCCCTTTTACTACTATGTTCATCCAAACATAATCAATGTCATATTGTTTTCTTAAATCAGTAAACATATCTGATGTTGAATCAACAAAAATTTCAAATTTATTCATATTTTTATCCTCCTACACTATCCATATTATCATAGATAATATAAATCATAAATAAACAAAAATAAACAAGTGTCGCTTAAAATACACTTGCTATAATATGTTTGTATGATAAAATAAAGTTAGGTGATATACATGGAAGATTTAAGAGTTATAAAAACTAAAGGTTTAATAAAAGGGGCTTTTATCGAATTAGTTGAAGAAAAAGGATTCGATAATGTTAGTGTTAAAGATATTTGTAATAAAGCTTTAATTAATAGAAATACTTTCTATCTTCATTATTATGATAAAGTAGATTTATTAAATAAAATAGCTAGTGAAGTATTCTCTGAACAAGAAAATACTATTAATTTTATGAGTAATGATTTAGAACATCAAGATATAGAAACTTTAAGAATAGGATTACTTCAAATATTAAAAGTATTACATAAAGAAATAGAATTCTATAGAGTAATATTACTTGATTCTAATATGAGTGGTTATATTGATAGATTTGCGATTGACTTAAAGAAAAGCTATATAAGCCATTTAAAAACAGATGAAAAGAAAAATATAATTGAACTAGATTATATCTTCTATGGTATAGTTGGAGTAATTAAAAACTGGATCATAAAAGACTATTCATCAATAGATATATTAGCAGATAAATTAGCTAATATAATATATAATAATCTAACAACATATATAAAATAAAAAGGCTACTCTGAGCCTTTTTTTAACATTGAATTGTGTATTCCTCTTAAGAATCCAAAAGTTAAGTAACAGCTTAATAAGCCTGTTAAAAATAGAGTGATTCCATTCCACCAACCATTGTAATCAGTGAAGCATACTTGTAAAACTACACCACCAGCAATGGCAGTCCCAACTATGATAAAGAAGAATATATTACTTATCATATTATTTCTTCCAATTTTCTTTTCATCTTCTGTTTGTCTATTTACATGCATTATAATACCTCCAGGTAATCCTAAAAGTATTTCGCCTATATAAAATAGTAAGTGTGCAATTAAAAACATAAAAATCACCTTCATAACTATTATAACATAAAAAGATGCGTTGTCGCATCTTATTTTAATATTTTTTTAGTTTCTAATACTTCATATGTGTTTAAGTTATCATTTGCAAGTACTTGATTTAATTCTTTTAATGCTTGTGATTCTGTGTCTGCTTTTATTCTATATACTTTACTAACTGTCTTAACTACTTCTATAATGAAGGCATTTTTATCTTGAGTTAAATCATCTTCAAAATCTAATTGATAGAAATTTAAGAACTTAATGCTTAAATCAATCATTTCATCATATTTGAAATCACTCCAAGTATCTCTTAAGCCAAAATGGAATAAAGTATCCATAAATTTAGCACATGGTTTGTCAGAAGAATTTAAAACAGTTATTAATTCATATTTGATTAAATCATTATCAATTGTATCAATAAATTTAGCCATAATAGATTTTGAATCAATTGCTTTACAATCAGGTAGAATAATATAAGAATCAAAATTCGTTTCTATTTCCTTAAATGCTTGCGCAGAATTTTTATCATTATCATATATAACTAAACTCTTCCCCGTATTTTTATTTAAATATACATCTACATCCTCATTAATTTTTGAAAAAGCGTTAACCACTTCAGACAGCTTTAGCATAAATTCACCCCTATAATAACGTATCGTTTACCTTCATTTTACTATATTATATTAGACAAATCTATAATAATTATTAAAAATATATAAATAATATACATTATATAGGGTATTATTCTTGTTTTTTTCTAGCTTTTTCAATTTGCTTTGATAATTTCTTAATTTTCTTTTCGCCTTTCTTATCATAGAAAACATTATTACAACATTTTAAGAAATCTAATGCACCAAGAGTATCATTATTTTTAATCATATCAGTATAAAAGCTATAATAATATGTATATAAATCATATGGGCTCATAATATTCTTTTCTTTTAAGAATCCCATTAATTCATCATAGTTAGGGCAATTATATAATTCATTAGTTTTCTTTTGCATCCTATCTATTTCTTTAAGACATGCGGCATTATTATCAAAAGAAACTCCAATTAGATATAGAATATATGCAGATTCTTTATACATCTTTTTTTCTTCAAAGACATTAGCTAATAAAGCATATTGATTCATTAATGCATCTCTAGTATAGCAATATTTAAATGTCTTATATAATAACTTTTCAAGATCATCTATTAGGTTTAATTTCTTTAAGGCAAACATCTTTCTTTGTATTAAAAGAATGTTAGATGGAGACATACTAATGGCTTTATCAAGCGCTTTAATAGATTCATCATACATTTCTCTTTGAAAGTATGCTTCGCCTAAAATACCATATAATGTAACATAATCATATTTTAAATAATCATTAGTATTACCATTATTTGCATCTAAATATAATATAAGCTCAGTATAATTAGTAAATAATGTTCTTTTATTCTCAATTGATTCATTGATATCATTAATGTTCTTACTTTCTTCTTCTTTTAAATCATTAATAACTGTATTAAATTCTCTTCTCATTAATAATGCAAATTCATCTTCTAAGAATCTATTAAACTTATCTTGCTCATTAATCATATTTCCACCTCCTTAATTAAAGAATAACATAAATGTAAAAAAAATGCTACTTTGCATAGCAAAACAGCTTTTTTATTGTTTAATAAATTTATCCATTAAAGTATATCCTGGTTCAATGAAAACTCCAGTTGTTTTTGCACTACTTTCTGATAAGTTTTCAACACCATCAAATTTTTTTCTTGAATCATAAATCATAAATGGAATAGGATCATTTGTATGAGTTCTAACAGCAAGTGGAGTTGCATGATCTGGAGTAACTAATACTTTAAAATCACCTTGTGTTTTTAAATAACTAACTACTGGACCAATAATTAATCTATCAATTAATTCAATAGACTTAACTTTATTTTCAACTTCTCCTCTATGTCCGCACTCATCTGGTGCTTCAACATGTATATATACGAAATCACTACCATTTTTAAATGCTTCAATTGCTGCATCAGCTTTTCCTTTAAAGTTAGTGTCAATATATCCTGTAGCACCTTCTACATTAACAACATTCATATTAGAGAATTTACCAATACCTTTAAGTAAATCAACTGCAGAAATCATTGTAGCTTTTACGTGATATTTTGAATAGAAACTATCTAAATTAGCTTTCTTTCCTTCACCCCATAACCACGCTGAATTTGCTTTATTTAAGCCTTTTTTAGCTCTTTCAACGTTTAATGGATGGTTGTTTAGTAATTCATATGATTTCTTCATATAATTAAATAATTTTTCGTTTTCAGGAGTATATTCTTTTACTTTTTTTCCTGTTATATCATGAGGTGGAGTAATTCTACCAATATTAAGTGTACCATTATTCCAAATTAGACAATGTCTATAGCTTACACCACTATATAATGTGAATTCGTCATTATCTAAGTTTTCTTTTAGATAATCTACTAAAACTTTAGCATCTTTAGTAGAAATATCTCCTGCACAATAATCGATTAAAGTTTTATCTTCATAATTAGGTTCTTCGCTTACTGTGACTAAGTTACATCTAAGTGATACATCTGTTTGCTTCATATCTATACCAATAGAACCAGCTTCCAGTGGACTTCTACCTGTATAGCATTTATTAGGATCATATCCTAAAATTGCTAAGTTAGCTACATCACTACCTGGTTTCATACCATCTGGTACTGATTTAATTAATCCGACATAACCTTCTTTTGCTAGACTATTAATGTTTGGCTTATAAGCTACTTCAAGTGGAGTTTTATTACCTAACTCTAAAACATTATAATCTGCCATACCATCGCATAAAAATACTACATACTTCATAATATTACCTCTCTATCTTTGCTAAAAAGCATGTTTCATTATTAACAATACCTTTTATTAAAAAGTTATTTCCTTCTTCTTTAACATAAATTAATATTTCTTCACCTAATTTAGCTTCTTTAACGTAAGTTATAGTGAAAGCTTTTATTTGATGCTCTAATTTTAATACATTTTCAATAAATGTTGCATATTTAATATTGTTTACATGCCCATTATGGTCTAAATCCATATAATTAGGAATGAAACTATGAGCTTCTAATCCTGTAACATCAAAATCATGAATTTTTTCTATATCAAATGTTTCTTCTTCATGATATTCACCTGTAAAATCTATATCACGTGGAATATATATTTTTCTAGTTTTGTAATTAGCAATTATCCAACGAGATGTTGCTTTTACACATACTTTCCCATTATGGACAATTTTATAATCTCTATAAAAATCTATTTTTCCTCTTCTTCTAGGCCATGTATAGGCTTCAACAATAGAATACATTGGAATATCTTCATATATTTCATATCTAGTTGATACAATCATCCAGATTAAATCTTTTTTAATAAAATCTTCAAATCCTAAACCAAGTTGAGTCGCATGATCTCCGGCTAAATCTTGAAATATATCAAGTAAAGTCGTAGATGATAATGTATCATTTTTTGGTCTAAAATCTGATGGTCTAAGTCTATAATTAGTTTTATATAATAATTCCATAGTCTTACCCTCCAGTAAATAATTTTATCACAAACGCCAATTATTTAAAACAAAAATATATAATTATTTGTTTTATTATTGTATAATTAAATTGGTGATTGAAATGAAACTAGAATTAGCAGTAATCTTAATACTTGGCGTTATTATGGTATATTTGATTCTAATTAGAATATTCACAATATTGCTTAGAATAACAGGTCTAACAAATGAAAAAGCCAAATTCCAAGCGATTTCTCTTTTAACAAGTTGTGGTTTTACAACTAGTGAATCAGAGATAATCACTAATAGTAGAGCACGACGTAGAATTGCTATAGTCGCAATGGTTACAGGGTATGGTTTTTCCGTTATAATTGTTTCTTTGATTTTCAACTTGTTAAATAGTTTAAATCAAGTACAAACATCTTCTACTTTAAAAGTAATTATTATTTCCGCCGCAGTATTCGTTGGTTTGATTTTATTTTTCCAACTTCCTTTCGTCAAAAAAGGAAACGAAAGATTAATTGCTAAAATAGCTTTAAAGATTATTCAAAGAAAACAATATGAAAATACAATCACTATTCTTGATAGTTATGGTAAAGATGCTATTTGTGAAGTTATGATTAATAATTTACCTGACATATTAGAAGATAAAAAATTATTTGAAGTAAGACTTAGAGATACATATAAAATAAATTTATTAATGATAAAAAGAAGAAATAAAATAGTTGATATAACTAAAGATACAATTGTTCAATATCACGATGTTGTAGTTGTATTTGGACCATATCAAAATATTAAAGATTTATTCTCAACAAATGTTAATTCAGTTGAATTAGTTGATCAAGAAATTGCTAAAAGGCAAAATACAATTGATATAATCGATAATTATGGAACTGATGCTATGGCTGAAGTTCAAGTAAATACTATTCCAAGTTTATTAGTTGATACTCCTTTATTTGAATCAGGTTTAAAAACAGAACATAATATAAATGTTTTAATGATAAAAAGAGATTCAAGACCAATCATCGTAAATAAAGATACCATAATTAAAGAATTAGATGTATTAGTTGTATTTGGACCTTATGTAAATATTAAAGATATATTTATTGTTTAGATAAAATAAAAAAAGCCGTTGTTACGGCTTTTTCTTTTTATTATAGATTTACAATCTTGATTGAATCTTCAGAAACAACGATTGCTACTTTTCCCTTTAAGTCTTCTACATTAGCCTTGATGAATTTGATTGCATCTTTTTCATCGCCTAATACTGGATATACAGCATAGTTAAGTGCTAATGCTCTAGCATCTCTTGTTTGAGGAACTGTTGCAATGATAGGTGCAGCTGGTCTAAACTTAGATACTGCTCTAGCCATATCTTTACCACCAATAGTAATGATAGCAGCAACATTCTTATATTCCATAGCCATCTTAGCAGCATCCATAGCGAATGCACTTACGAATGTATCATCATGTCCTTCAACAGCATTATTGAATAATCTTTCATAATCCATTTCAGGCATCATTCTCTTTTGGATGTTAGCCATGTAGTATACGCAAGTAGCAGGATACTTACCAGCAGCTGTTTCACCAGATAACATTGTTGAATCACAACCTTCTCTAACAGCGTTAGCAACGTCAGATACTTCTGCTCTTGTAGGTCTTGGGTTATCTTGCATTGTTTCTAACATTTGAGTAGCTACAACAACAATCTTACCCTTTCTTTGACACATTTCAACTAACTTCTTTTGGATAACTGGAACTTCCCAAGCATCAACTTCAACACCAAGGTCTCCTCTGGCAACCATAATACCATCAGCAACATCTAGAATTGCTTCCATGTTGTCAACACCTTCTTGGTTTTCAATCTTAGCGATGATTTGAATGTTTGTATTTCCTTTAGCTTTTAAAATTTTTCTAATTTCTTCAACATCAGATGGACGTCTAACGAATGAAGCTGCGATGTAATCTAAATCTTGATCAGCAGCAAATTCGATATCTGCTTTATCTTTAGCTGAGATGAATGGCATTTGTAGGTAAGCACCTGGTACGTTAACGCCTCTTTTACTCTTTAATTTATGAGAGTTATCAGCAACGCAGATTAATTCTCTTTTCTTTTCATCTTTTTCTTTAACTGTTAATGAAAGATAACCATCATCGATTAGAATCTTTCCACCAATTTTAACATCATCATATAGACCTGGGTATGAAACTGAGAATTTAGCAAAATCAGGTAATACTACACCAGCGCTTTGTTCCATAGCAACAATTACTTTAGAACCAGCTTTTACTTCATATTTTATATCATCATTGAAATCAGCTGCTGCTTTATCTTCATCTGATGAACGATTATTACATTCTCTTGTGTCATAATCTTTATAAGCTTTTCCTTCTACATATTTTTCTGGTTTGCAGAATCTATGAGTACGCATTTCAGGACCTTTTGTATCTAGTAATAGACCAACGTTAGATCCAGTTTCTCTATTAATTTGTCTAATAGTCTTAATACGTGCTCCTTGTTCTTCATAATCACCATGTGAGAAGTTCATACGAATAACGTTCATTCCGTTATCAACAAGCTTACTCATCATTTCAATTGGTTCTGAAGCAGGGCCAATTGTACAAATAATTTTTGTCTTCTTTAACATTTCTTTTTTCTCCTATCCTAATTTTTTAATTAATTCATATAACTCAGACACTTTTGGCTCCATTTCTAATGCATCAGAAATGTCATAGTTAACTAACTTACCATCAACTTTTCCAACTGCTCTATTTTTTCTTCCTTCATGGAATAAATCAACAGCGTAGCTTCCAAGTTGGCTTGCTAAAATACGGTCGTTACCTGTTGGGGCACCACCACGTTGAACGTGTCCAAGGATTGTTGCTCTACAACCAAATCCTGTATAATCTGAAATGTCTTTTGCAAGTTGTGTAGAGTCAGTAACACCCTCAGTAATAATAATGATAGCATGTTGTTTTCCTCTTAGTCTTGCCTTTTTCATTTCATCTAAGACAAATTGCTTATCAAATCCTGTTTCATTAGTAATAACTAATTCAGCACCAGAACAAATACCAGCATAAATAGCTAGATCACCACAACGACGACCCATTACTTCAACTAATGTACATCTTTGATGTGAACTTGAAGTATCTCTTAGTCTATCGACAGCTTGAAGTATTGTATCTAATGCAGTATCAAAACCAATTGTATAATCACTTGAAGCGATATCGTTATCGATAGTTCCAGGTACACACATACAGTTGATACCCCATCTTGATAAAGCTTTAGCTCCTCGATAAGATCCATCTCCACCGATAACTACTAAATTATCAATGCCTAATTCTCTTAAATTATTTGCAGCAATTTGTTGAATGTCATCTCTAGCAAATTCTGGAAGTCTTGATGTTTTAAGCAAAGTACCACCATGATTAATACAATCAGAGAATCTACCAGCTCTTTCAATCTTACCTTCAACTAATCCACGATAACCTTCTTTAACAACGAAAGCTTCATCGCAATAAAAATGTGCAGTTCTAATGACTGCTCTAACGCATGCATTCATTCCAGGAGCGTCTCCTCCAGATGTAATAACAGCTATTTTCATTATTTCACCTTCTTTTTAACAAAAATATTATACCATAAGTATATTATTTTTTAATACATTTTTTTTAATATTTTTAAAAATATTAATAAGAAAAAGAAAAAAAGCGAAATTAATCGCTTTTTTATAATTTCTTTGCTTTTATAATTTCATATGATGTATTATTATTTCTTCTTGTTTGTTTTAACTCTAAAACAAAGACATCCTTATCATATTTAACTTTTGATTTTTCATTAAAGATATTTAATATTTCTTCAAATTTATTTGGGAATAAATAACATTCTAATTGCATAAATCCATCATAAATAGTCACAAAAGCCATCTTTTCATCTTTCTTTGTGGTGATTTCTTTAATGAATTTAATTGTTACTAAGACTTTCTCTTTTTCTTCTTTTAAATCAATTAAGTTTGTTGTATTTGGATAATCTTTCCTATACATTTCTAGATTTGAATATTTTAGATTAAAGCCTAATGCAGATTCTTCAAATCTAATTAATTCAACATAATCATATTCATTGTTTTTAATTATATCATTATTATCAAAACGATATTTTACATAATTAACCATATCCTTAATACATCCATCAAAACATGATGCATATATTAGATTTATTCTTTGTTCATCAGTCAATTCTACTCTCTTATAAAAATCATTAAATGAGGTAAATAAGCCTTTTCTACGCTCTTCTAGTATTGCATTAATACTATCTTTATTAATAGTTTTTATGATTTGTAAAGGTAGATATATTTTATTACCATCTATAACATATTCATCTGTACTTATATTGATATTAGGATTAACTACTTCTATACCATTTCTTCTTAAAGTATTAAAGAATGAAATACTTCCTTTAATATCTGAAATAGAATCATTTAAGAATGTTGTGATAAATTCTTTTAGATAATTTGCTTTTAGATAAGCTAGAGCATATGTTAAATATGCATAGCTTACAGAGTGGCTCTTATTAAAACCATATGAAGCAAATTTAACAATATAATCATATATTTTATTAGCTTCTTCTTTATCACTACATCTAGAAACAAATTTAATTCTTTCTTCATCTAATACTTCTTTTTTCTTTTTACTTATAGCTCTACGTAAAACATCTGCTTCACCTAATGAATAATGCGCATATTCATTGGCTATTTGCATAATCTGTTCTTGGTAAACTATTACTCCATAAGTAGGTTTTAGAATATGTTCTATTGATTTAGCTGGATATTCAAATTCTTTTCCTTCTTTTCTAGCAATATAATCATCAATTTCACCCATTGGGCCTGGTCTATATAAAGCAAGTAGGTTTGCTAGATCCATAAATGATGTAACATTGTATTTTTTAATTACATTAGTTATTCCTCTACCTTCTAATTGGAATATTCCCTTTGTATCTCCACTATTTAATAAATCAAAAGTATGCTGATCATTTAGATTAATATCTTTTAATTTTAGATTTGCTTTGTTTAATATATTATCTAATAATGTTAGATTCTTTAAAGATAGTAAATCCATCTTTAATAGTCCTAATTCTTCTAAGTCAGAAGCTTCAAGCTGACTCTGATATCCATTATTAGATTTCATAATAGGATAATTATTAATCATATCATCACTTGATAAAATAATACCTGCCGCATGAGTTGATATAGCTTTAGGCAAATCAAATAATTTATAACTATTGATTAATACCTTCTTATAATCATCTCTATTAACCATCTTGTATGCATTTTTAATAGATTCTTTTGTAACTATTTCTTTATTAGTTTCACTATCAAATATAATACATTTTTTAACTAAATCTGTTGTTTCAAGTTCATCTAATTCAAATACTTTAGATACATCATTTAAAGCTGATTTGCCTTTAAATGAATCAAATGTAGAAATGAAGGAAACGTGGCTATTACCGTATTTTCTAACTATATAATCAATTACTTCTAAACGTTTATCATCTGGTAGGTCAACGTCAATATCTGGCATTGTGATACGTTCTGGATTTAAGAAACGTTCAAAATATAAATCATACTTTATTGGATCTATATCTGTTATACCTATAGAATAAGCAACTAAGCTTCCTGCAGCAGAACCTCTACCCGGACCTACTAATATATTATTCTTTTTGGCATATCTTATAAAATCAAAGACGATTAAGAAATAATCTTCATATCCCATCTTCTTAATCATATCTAGTTCATAATCTAATCTTTTCTTATACCCTTTTAATTCATTATTAGGTAATCTTTTTTGAATACCTAAGTAACATAACTCTCTTAGATAATCTATACTACTAATATCTTTACCGCTAGGATATTTAATTAATGGATTAGTTATTTTTTCAACCTTTATATCAATAGTTTGAACTAATTCATCAATGTATTTAAATACATCATCATCTTCAAATTCTTTTTTTAATTCATCAACTGTTTTTAAGTAATTATCTTGATAACTACTTCCATCAATATTTTCTTTATTAATCTTCTTTAAAACAACATAACTTTCTAAATCTTCTTTATTTAAAAATAAAGTTTGATGAATTGGTAGAAACTTTATTTCATTATTTAGCGCAAATACTTTAATTGAATCATAAAATTCATCAAATGGATAACTAGACTTTTCTAGTCCAATATAGAACTCTTTAAATGTATCTTGATACAATAGATAGTATTCAAATACTTTATCTAGATTATTGTTTATGAATTCTTTTTCTAATCTACCTTTAGAGCCTGTTGTGACCATAAAAATATCTTTATTATTTTTCTTTAAAAAGTCAAATGTAAGTTTATTACCAACTTCTTTATAACTTGATATTTTAAATAAGTTTTTAAGCCCATTAAAGTTCTTTGCATATAATAATAAAGTATCTCCTTCTACTTCTATCTCTAAACCTATAATTGGCTTAATAGAGGCATTCTCACATAATTTGATTGCTTTATAATATGAATGCATCTTATTATCTGCAAGGGCTAAAAAAGAATAACCATATTCTTTAGCTTTTTCTACTAAGCTATTTAAATGAATAGTGTTATTGCCTATTGAATATTCACTTTGTGCATAGAAAAAGCCAAACATACAAATCACTCCTAATACATATTATACCATTTTTTTCCTAAAATGCTTTATTATAATAAAGATTATTATACCTAATACAAGTACTCCTAAAACGATATAATATATGAAGTTATAATTAGTATTCTTAAATTCATTTACATTCCTATTATCATTATTAATAGTACTATTAGTATCTGTCTTTTCTTCTTCTTTTGGGAATACTATAGTATTAGTATTTTCATACTTTTCTAAATCTTCTAGATTAACAAAATCTATTCTTGTGCGTGTAACATTATCATCACTATCATATACTTCATAAATACAATATTTATCTTTATAATTCATTTCAATAACCATTACTTTGTCATTTAAATCTCCATCTTCAACATCATAACAATTAACATAATAAAGTGGATCAAATACATCTTTTAAATCATCTAGGTTAATTCCTTCAATAATAGGTGCATTATTATATGTATAATTAGCTAGACATTCTACTGTTTCTATATTATTACTTGAATCAGTAATAGTATACGTAATAACATAACGTTTAGTACCTACCTTTTTCTTATTTATAGATATATCAGTAATTTCTAAATCATCATGATTATCAGTTACACTAATAACATTATCATATAAATTATAATCTTCATTAATGTTTAATTCTTTTTCATTTATTAATATAGTAGGTTTAGTTTTATCACAAACATTAATAGTGACTTCTTTTGTTGAAGTATTATTAGAACTATCAGTTGCACTAATAACAATAACTGATTCGCCTAAAATAGATTTATCAAATGATGTGTATTCATAATCTATTTCTCCGTCATACCCATCAATTACTTTAATATAATCACTTAAGTTTATTTCCCTATCAAATTCTACATCTATATAATCTTCACATGTTATAACAGGTGCTATATCATCATAGATATTAAGGTAAAAATCCCTTTCGCTAGCGTTATTTGACCTATCAGTAACTACTACAGTTAGTTCATAATCTCCTACCTTATGATCCCTATAACTGCCTAATACTACAACACTACAAGATGTTTCAGCATTATCAGTATAATGTAAGTATTCATTAATATTGAAATCTTTAGTATATGGAATGCTTATATGATCATTCATAGATATAACTGGTTCTATATTATCATAAATATGAATATTTATTCTACTAAATGCACTAGGAGTATTATATTCTTCACTATATGCGGTCATATAAATATAATAATCTCCAGCCGTATTTACCTTAACATTTTCTATTTTTATACCTTGATAATCATAAGCATAAATCAAATTGTCTCTTGTGACTTCTTCTTCCGTATAAACATCATAGACATATGCTTCAGGTAAATATTCATAAATATCACCACCTACAGGCATCTCACATTCAGTTGATTCAAATTGAACTGCATATCTTTCATCATAAGCTTTAACTTTTACTAGTCCAATAATAAATAAAGGTACTAGTAATAAAAATATAAATTTCTTCATTTTATTCACCTCTACTTTATATATACGTAGGAGGTGTTATTTTTACTGATTTTTTTTGTAAAAAAAAGAGAATTTCATCAATTCTCTATTTTTTATTAAGCTAATTTAGCGAATTCAATTGTATCTCTAGCGATTAATAATTCTTCGTTAGTTGGAACAATCCAAATTTCAATCTTAGAATCTGGTGTAGAAATTCTTCTTTCATCTGATAATGTATCATTTTGTTTGTAATCAAGTTTAGCACCTAAGCATTCTAGTCTTTCAACTACTCTTTGTCTTAAGTAAGGAATGTTTTCAGCAACACCAGCAGTAAATGCGATAGCATCACATCCACCCATATATACATAGTAAGCAGCTACGAAATCAACAATTCTCTTTGATTGGATTTCGAATGTATTCTTACATAATTCATTTCCTTCAAGCATACCCTTCTTGATATCTCTAGCATCTTGACCAACACCATTACTCATTCCTAGATATCCACTCTTCTTGTTTAACATAGTTGTTACTTCTTGAACAGTGTATCCTGCATTATTGCACATATATTCAACTACAGATGGATCGATATCTCCACAACGAGTTCCCATTGGAATACCTCCAAGTGGTGTTAGACCCATTGATGTATCAACACACTTACCATTCTTTACAGCTGAAATAGATGCACCATTACCGATATGGCAAACAATAATCTTTGAATTATTGTAATCTAAACCAAGTAAATCAGCAATTCTTCTAGACACATATCTATGACTTGTACCATGAGCACCATATTTTCTTACTTTATACTTTGTATACCATTCATAAGGTAGTGCATACATATAAGCATCTACAGCCATTGTTTGATGGAATGTTGTATCAAATACAGCAACCATTGGTACGTTAGGTAGAGCCTTTTGACATGCTCTAATACCAATAACGTGAGCTTTATTATGAAGTGGAGCTAATTGAGCTAATTCATCAATCTTTTGAATATATTCTTCAGTTAATAATACACTTGACTTGAAGAATTCTCCACCTTGCACAATTCTATGACCTACACCCTTAATTTCATCTAATGATTTTAAGATTCCTAAGTTTACTAAGTCTTTTAAAATCATTTCAACAGCTTCATTATGGTCTTTAACATCCATAATTTGTTCGTTTTTCTTTCCGTTGAATTTAATTGTGTAAATAGAATCTTTAATTCCTATTCTTTCTACAACACCAGCAGCAATTACTTTTTCTTCTGGCATTTCAAATAATTGAAACTTTACTGATGAGCTACCAGCATTTACAACCATTATTTTCATTTCTAATTTCCTCCGTTTATAAAATATAATTCTATTTTATTTAAGAACTCTTTCATTGCGTTACTATCATCGATGTTTGGCATCTTCGCAATTAAGAAGTTTTTAACTTTATCAGTGCTTCTTTTTAGAATTACAATACTCTTTTTCTTTTCTTTAAAGAAATTATCAGGTAATTCTATAATACCTACCATTGAAGCTTTTTGATCTATAATTTTTTTCTTATCTTTATTAATGTTAATGAAGAATTCGTTATCTATTATTAAAACCATATATCTTTCTTCTTTAAGAGAATCGATATGATGGATTATAAAATCATAACTAAATTCTACATCATTAGGTAGATCACTAACAATTAAATCTATGTTTTCTAGTTCTACTGTTAGAGTATCTTGATAGAATAAATTAACTGGTTCAATGAAATCACCCATAATAGATGATAAATTGATTGAAACATCATTATTATCAATTCCATATAGTGATGAAACGTTTCTATTATTAGATACACTATATAATAAATTACCGCTTCCAATTAGTGGATCTAGAATTGATATTTCTTTTTTAGGATATAATTTATCAACTAAATAATTAACGATATAACATATAGAATCTGGTGTTAAATCTATTGGCCATCTCATTTCCTTATAACAGTTTAAAAAGACGTAGTTTAGACCTTTTCTTAATTCTTCTACATTATAATTATCTTTGAATTTATTGATTCTTCTTTTATATTTTAAGACAAATTCTTTATCCATATCGATAGTATTTGGATCTAAAATGTTTTTGGCAATTAGTTTTATACTATCATAATAATTCATCTTAAAATTGTCATAAAGAAATACTGCGCATTCTTGAAACACATCAAATATTTCTTCTACTAATTTGCTTTCAACCACTAAAATCACCTTTAATATTATATAATATTAAGAAATGTTTGTCTATAACTAAAACTTAAATGTTTTAGGAGCTTCTGTAAATGAATAGATAGTAGCAATAGCATCTTTAAAATATAAAACTATTGTATTATCATCATTTTCATTATACATTCCTCTAAGGTTAGGATATTTATCTAACATACTCTTTTTAGCTATTACTCTATCATCAGGAATAAGCTTACCATTAATTCTAATCCATTTACCATCATAAAAAGCTGATATTTCTACAAATGGATTATTTTCCATTTCTTTATAACAATTCTTTGACTTTCCAGTTTGAATATATAATTTATCCTCAAATAAATTAATAGTTCCAAATGGTCTAACATATGGTTTATTATCTTTACTTGTTGCTAAAAAATAAGTTCCCGCTTTTTCTAAAAATTCTAATACTTCTTTCATTATAGTCACCTCTATTATTGATTATATCAAATAAAAAGGTTAGATTTAAATATCTAACCTCTTTTTTTATTTAATTTTTTCAAAATCACTTGCAGGATGCTTGCATAATGGACAAACATAATCTTCTGGTAATTCATCAGTCTCATCATAAATGTAGCCACAGACTGTGCAAACATATCCTTTCTTTCCTTCTGTTTGTGGTTTAGGTTTAACTTTATCTTGATAATAAGTATAAGTCATTGTTTCTTTATCAGTTATTACTCTTGATTCTGTTAGAGAGCATATAAACATTCCATGTGTACCTAAATCAAGATATTGTTCTACCTTAAGAGACATAAATGAGTTAATATATTTATCTAAATATACTAAACCATTATCAGATGTTGGAAGAGTTTCACCTTCAAATTTATCTTTAGCTCTTCCGCTTACAAAACCAAACTTCTCAAATACACTAAATGGTGCATCAACACTTAAAACATTTACATTCATAATGCCTGTTTGTTTAATAATGTGATGTGAATAATTATCTTTATTGATAGTTACAGCAATTCTATTAGGTTGACTTGTAACTTGTGTAACAGTGTTACAGATAAATCCGTTATCTTTCTTACCATCATTAGATGTAATTACATATAGACCATATCCAATTTTAAATAAAGCAGTTAAATCATGCTTGTTAGCTAAATCATCGCTTTTTGCGATATAATCTTTACATAATTCTTTAGCCATTAAATCTAGAGTTTCTCTATTTTCTTTTGTTAGGGCTGATTTAATAGTTAAATTATTTTCTAGATAAGTAATGTTCTTACATTTTTCTAATTTAGATAAGATTACTTTCTTAGCCATTGGTGCCCAAGACCCATTTTCAATAATACCTATAGTTTTATTTTGGAAGTTTCTCTCTACTAAATGATTAATGAATTCATTCATGAATGGGAAGATTTCTGCATTATAAGTTGTTGTTGCAAGAACAATCTTACTATATTTAAATGCATCTTCTACATTCTCTGCCATATCACTTCTAGCTAAATCTGAGATAGCTACTTTAGGACATCCGTTTGCTTTTAATTTTTCTTCTAATTCTAAAGCAGCCTTCTTAGTATTACCATATACTGATGTATATGCAATAAATACTCCATCAACTTCTGAAGCATAGCTACTCCAAATGTCATATAAGTTAATATAATATCCTAAATTTTCTTTTAGAATTGGTCCATGTAATGGACAAATAATCTCTATATCTAGCGTTTTTGCAAGCTTTAAGACATTTTGAACTTGTGCACCATACTTACCTACTATACCGAAATAATAGCGTCTAGCTTCACAAGCCCATTCTTCTTCAATATCTAGTGCACCAAACTTACCAAATCCATCTGCACTAAATAAAACTTTATTAGTAATATTGTATGTAAACATTACCTCTGGCCAGTGTACCATTGGAGCAAATACGAATTGTAATGTATTATGTCCTAGTTCTAAAGTATCATTGTTTTTAACAACTAGTCTTTTCTTTGCTATATCTTCTCCAAAGAAGTTTTGCATCATAGTAAATGTTTTATCATTTCCTACTACTGTTGTATTAGGATATGCATCTAAAAAATGTTTAATATTTGCACTATGATCTGGTTCCATATGTTGAACAATTAAGTATGTTGGTTTCTTACCATTTAAAACATTAGCTATATTATCTAACCATTCATGACTAAACTTAGCATCAACAGTATCCATAATAGCTATTTTATCATCCATAATAACATATGAATTATAAGCCATTCCATTTGGAACAATATATTGTCCTTCAAATAAATCTATTTGATGGTCGTTCACACCTACATAAAAAATATCATTTGTTATTTTTTCCATATATTAAGCCATCCATAATCCATGTAAGTTACAATATTCATATGCACTTACAAATTTTTCATTATCTCTTAAGATGAATTTAGCTTCTGGCTTATCTCCTGGCTTTAAATTATATTTATAGCTTCCTTGATTAGTTTCAATAATAATCCATTCAATGTAATGGTTATCTAACATAGGATGTTCTACATCTCCTACTTTAACAGTAACTATATTTCCATTAATTGCTACTACAGGTACATGTTTTTCTTTTGCAGCATCAACAGTGTTTGGCTCTATCTTTTGCATCTTTTCTCCGCAGCAAACCACTGATATTCCCTTATCTACCACTTTTTTTACAATTTGTCCACAGTGACTACATTTTAAAAATTCTATCATTCTTTATTCCTCCTATTGTCTATGTGTTATAATAATTATATTATTAAATACAAAATTATTCAATTAAATAAAGAAAAAATGATATAATAATTTTGAGGTAATTAATATGAGAAATAAATGGGTTGTAAAAAGAATTGAAAATTACCAAAAAAATGTACCCGATGAAATACATTATAGGTGTAGACATAGACCTACTTGTAGTGAATATGCCAAGCAAGCATATATGAGGTACAACTTTTTCTATGCCTCATTTTTAACGACAAAAAGATTACTAAAATGTAATAGATTATTTAAGCCATCATATGATCCAGTACCTATTAAATATTCAAAAATAGTTAGAGATGCTAGAAAGATTATGAAGGATAAAAAAATAAAAGAAATTGCCATTGATGCAACATGTGGTAATGGTCATGATACAATCTATTTATCTAAATATTATAAGAAAGTATATTCTTTTGATATTCAAGAATTAGCAATAAAACGTACTAAACAAAAATTATATTATATAGATAATGTAGAATTACATGTTGAAAATTTTAATAATATTCCAAACTATGAAGTAAAAGCTGATTTAATCGTCTTTAATCTTGGATTCTTACCTGGCTCTAATAGAAAAGTTAAGACACAGGATTATACACCAGAAAAAGCAATTAGATCATGTTATAATCTATTAAATGATGATGGAATATTAATAATATGTTCATATAGAGCACATGATGGTGGAATGGATGAATATAATAGAATAATTGAAGAAATTAAAGATTTAAATTATACTGTAAAAGAGAAATATAAGAATAAAGAAGCATTAATAGTAATAAAAAAGAATCGCTGAAATAAGCGATTCTTTTTATTTTTCAATTTATAAATTATAATTCAATTGTGATAGCTGGGCGAACACCAATTCCAGTGACAGAAACTTTAGCAGTTCTATCTATATTTCCAGATGCCACACCAGAAACATCACTAGCATTGTAATAAGGTGAACGTAAAAGCCAAGTGTTAATACTAGGTATAAAGCCTTGAATTTCACAATATTTAGTGTGACCTGCATTTTTATTAAATGATGAAGTTTTAGCTTCAATATATGAAAGTAAGAATACATTATCAGTTGTATCATCACATAAATAATCATCTGGAGTTTGAGAATTATAAGTTGTTGACTTACTATTATCAAGTGTTGTTTCTTTAATAATTGCCTTTTGAGCACTACTAAATGCAGTATTAAAGAATGTATCATTCAACCAAGCTCTAATATCTGATAATTCGTAATTGTTTGCAGATCCTATACCGCCATTATGTTCAAATGTAAGAGGATTAGTTTGATCTTTTGCATTATATGGTTGGCTATCTAAAATTAAATTGGCAATCATTGTAACTTTATTATCATTTGTTTTTATAATTGTCCATGCAATTACTTCATATTTAAACCAGTAAACAGTTTCAGTTGTAAATCCATTACCAGGAATAAATGAATTACCAGAAGTTGCAGCTTGATCATATCTGTTTGGTCTATATTTAGTCATATATACACCTCTATAATCTGCAAATCCATCTTCATTTAAATCAATATCAATATACCACATATAATTTGATTTATTTCCGCTTTCATAATAACCATAACTTGTCCATGCTTGACTATCATCTGAAGTAGGAAGAGTTCCAGCTTTACTATTTAAATTACTTATAATTGTTGAATCATTTTCTAATGTTTGTGGATAATATCCGAAATAAACTGTGTTTCCGTCCCTATAATATTCAGTATCTAAATAACTAATAGTAATAGTAAGTGATCTTGCAGGAACAGAGAAGCTATATTCAGTTCCAACATGTTCTACTCCATCATTTCTAGACCATTTTACCCATTTTCTATCAGCAATATTAGAAATTTTTAGATTTAATAAAGTATTATAATTATAATCATTACCACTAGTTATTCCTGAAATATTTGAACCTTCAATTAGATTTACAACATTTATTTCATAACGATTAACTGTCCATTTTGCTACTAATTCAATATCATTATTAGGCATTTCAAATGAATAATTAGCACTATTGCTCTTTAATGCATCATTTAAATACCAACCCTTGAAGCTATATCCTTCATTAGGTGTAGCTGTTAAAGTAACATTTGATTTATAAGCATATGTTCCATCTCCGCTTATAGATCCATAATTGCTATTATCATTTTGAACTGAAACAGTATAAGTATCATACTCAAATACAGCAGTTATTGCTAAATTTTGAGCTGGCATATTAAATGTATGTTCAGAATCACTATTGAATAATTCTGTTCCTACATAGTAACCAACAAACTTATATCCTGTGTTAGCAGTTGCAGTTAATGTTACTTCTGAATTATATTCATATGTTCCACTACCTGTAACACTTCCGGCATCATTCATGCTCTTAGCAATTTGAACTTCATAACTATTAATAGACCAAGTTGCTTCTAAATCAAAGTTTTTAGCACTATTAGTTTGAATAGTTGTAATAGTTGAAGTACCACTTAACCAACCATTAAATGAATATCCTTCTTTAGTTGGATCAGCTAATGTAATATCATCCATAGTAATATTGTACTTACTTGGGTTATTAGCGTTGTTTATTCCACCATTTAATTCGTAATTAATATCAAAATCAATTGCTGTTTGAGTGTATGTTGCTTTATAAGTTGTATCACTACTAGCAGCAGTTATTTCTTTATTCCATCCATTAAAAGTGTAGCTATATGCATCACTTGCCTTAGTAGGATTAGCTTTAGAAAAAGTCGGTGTATCTCCTTTTTTTACCTTAACTTCTTCTAATAAAGTATCATCACTATTTACAAATTTAATAGTATATGTTTCTTCTTTTTGTTGTGTTGTTGTATTACTTGAAGTTTTATTATCTTTTGTTGTCTTTTTAGTAGTCTTTTTACTACAACCAATTAACATTAAAGCAAATAAACTTACAAATAAAAACTTGTTTAGTCTCTTCAATTTGTATTCCCCCTTTATATTCAAAATACACTATAATTATATTACATATATAATTTATATTCAATAAAAAAACTATCTGGTAAACAGATAGTTGTTTTTTATACATTGTTTTTCTTTTTTATTTCTTCTATTTCTTTTTCTAGTTGTTTTATTTCAGGATTATCACCATATGTTACTTCTAAAGTGTCTTTTGGATCCCACTTCTTAATTAATATGATATCACCTACACCAATTAATAAGGAAATAATAATTAATATTACACCAAACACTACTGTATAAATATCATAATTATAAATAACCATGAATAATCCAAATCCAAATAAGAACAAAGCAAATATAGTTACTAATATAGCTAATACGATTTTTATTCTTTTTCTTTTTTTATTCATTAAATGTTTTTAACAGCCTCAACTACTAAGTTAATAGCTTCATTATATTCCATTTCTACTTTTTCGTTAGTCATTCTATTTTTAAGCTCTACAATACCTTCAGCAGCTCTTCTACCAACGATTATAATATATGGAATACCAATTAATTCAAAGTCTTTCATCTTAAATCCAAGTGACGCATCTCTATCATCTAAGATAACTTCAACCTTTTCATTTAAGATATCATGCATCTTATCAGCTAATTCTTGTTGAACTGGATCACTATACTTAGCAGGAACAATTACTACATGATAAGGGGCAACATTTAGTGGCCACTTAATACCAAATTCATCATGATATTGTTCAATGATAGCCGACATAGTTCTTGTTACACCGATACCATAGCATCCCATTACCATTGGTTTAATTGCACCATTCTTATCTAAGTAAGTACATCCCATAGCTTCACTATATTTAGTTTGTAGTTTAAATACTTGACCTACTTCAATACCACGTTCAACTTTCATAGGTTTACCGCATATTGGACATAAGTCTCCTTCTTTAACTAATCTAATATCTTTAGTATCATAGTTGAAATCTCTACTAAAATTAGCATTCTTAATATGATAATCACGCTTATTAGCTCCAACTAATGCATTATACATTAGAGGTATTTCATTATCGATAATTACATTATCTTTATTTAATCCAATAGGACCCATAAAGCCTTCTACTGAGCCAATTTCTTCTATTTCTTCTGGAGTAGCCATACGCAATAATTCTTCAGAAGTATTTAAAGCATTAATGACCTTAATTTCATTAACGTCTCTATCTCCTCTAACAAAACAAACAACTGTTTTATTATGTTCCATATCACGATATGCAACAGCTTTAATAGTATTCTTCTTATCTAGATTTAAGAAATTAGCGACTTCTTCAATAGTCTTAAAGTTAGGTGTATAAACTTCTTCTAATTCTTTTAAATCTTCTTTTTCTTGTGCTATTGGTTTATCTTCAGCTTTTTCAGCATCAGCAGCATAACCACAGTCACAATAAACGATATCTGATTCACCTGTATTAGATAAAGCCATGAATTGATGAGATCCATTACCACCGATTGCTCCACTATCAGCTAAAACAATCTTATAATTTAAATGGAATCTATCAAAAATCTTTTCATATGTCTTATACATTAAATCATATGATTTATCTAATCCTTCTGTATCAACATCAAATGAATAAGCATCCTTCATAATGAATTCTCTACTTCTCATTAAACCAAAACGAGGACGGAATTCATCTCTATATTTTGTTTGAATTTGATAAGGGATAACAGGTAATTGTTTATATGATTTTACTAAAACACTTGTTAAATCAGTAAATACTTCTTCAGCAGTAGGAGCTAGGCAAAAATCTCTATCATGTCTATCTTTGATACGCATAAGTTCTGAACCATACTTATACCATCTACCACTTGCTTCCCAAAGTTCCTTTGGTTGTAGACAACTACATAAGATTTCTTCGGCACCAGCCTTATCCATTTCTTCTCTAATTATATTTTCAACTTTTCTTAAAGTACGTAATCCTAGTGGTAAATAATTATAAATACCAGCACTCATCTTTTTAATCATGCCTGATCTAATTAAAAGAATATGTGAAGGAATTACGGCATCATTTGGTGCCTCCTTTAATGTTGAGATTAACATTCTACTTGCTTTCATGTAACCACTCCAAACTTAATTTTAATCTTCTAATTGATTCATCCTTACCTAAAATATCAGCAAGTTCTACAGATCCACCTGGAGTAACTGATACACCAGTTAAAGCAATTCTTAGTACTGTATAAACTACACCACTCTTTAATTCCATTTCTTCTGCAGTTTTTGTTATAACTTCATGAAGATTATCTTCAGTGAATTCTAATTTTTCTAATTTAGGAAGAATTACTTCTAAAACATCTTTAGCTTTTAGATAATCAATTTTTAACTTCTTATTGAAGTATAATTCATTATCAAATTTATCAAAATGTGTGATAAATTCGACCTTTTCAGCTATTTCAGAGAATATCTCAATTCTACTTTGAAGTAGACGTCCAAACTTATTATAGTCATATAAATTAGCTATTGCTGATTTATCAAAATAAGGTTTAGCTAATTCCATAAATTTATCGAATTCTAATTCTTTAATGTATTCTCCATTTAACCACTTCATCTTATTTTCATCAAATATACCAGGTGATTTAGATAAGCCAGATACACTAAAGTTTTCAATTAATTCATCCATAGTAAACTTCTCTTGAGTTCCTTTTGGAGACCAGCCAACTAAAGCTATATAGTTGATGATTGCTTCTGGAAGATATCCTTTGTTGATGAAATCTTCAAAGTTCGCATCACCATATCTCTTTGATAATTTTCTTGTTTCATCCTTCATTACTGGAGTTAAGTGAATATATTCAGGTCTATCCCATCCAAAAGCATCATATAGTAAGTTATACTTTGGTGTACTTGATAAATATTCATTACCTCTAATAACATGAGTTATACCCATTAAATGGTCATCAATTACATTTGCGAAATTGTATGTAGGCATACCATCTGATTTAATTAAGATTTGATCTTCTAACTCATTATTTGGAACAGTTACTTCTCCAAATGATAAATCTACGAAGCTACTTACACCTTCAGTTGGCATATTTTGTCTAATAACAAATGGCTTACCAGCTTTTAGATTAGCATCTATTTCTTCTTTAGATAGGTGTAGACAATGTTTATCATAACGCTTAATACCATTTTCACCTTTGATAGAATCTAGTCTTTCTTTATCACAGAAACAGTAATAAGCTGCACCCTTTTCAACTAATTCTAAAGCATATTTCATATATAGTCCTTTTCTTTCACTTTGAATATATGGACCATAATTACCGCCTTCATTTGGACCTTCATCTATTTGGATCTTGCAGTCCTTTAATGTCTTATATATTAAATCTACAGCACCTTCTACATAACGCTCAACATCTGTATCTTCAATTCTTAGAATAAACTTACCTTTATTTTGTTTAGCGTATAAGTAAGCATATAAACCTGTTCTTAAATTTCCTATATGCATAAATCCTGTAGGGCTTGGGGCAAAACGAGTTCTAACTGTCATTTTTATATCCTCCTTTAAGTTTATAAAACGGCTAATATAAGCCGTTTATTAAATCATTTTTGCATAGAATTTGATATTTGGTAGTAGTTTATTGAATGTTTCACTATCTATTTCTTTAGTTAGATAGAAACCATCAACAACCTTATCTACTAAGTCCATATCAAAGATTCCGTTATAGTCAATTAGGTAAACTCCCTTAGAGATTTTACCAAATACTTTTAAGTTTCTATAAGGAACGATATATGGATCATATCCGCTAACATATAGCTTTAAGTCATTAACAATTGAATTAGCTGTAGCTGGACCTGCGCCCTTACCATAAACTAATTGTTTTTGTGAATGATCTCCATAATATCTAATGTAGTTGAATTCATAATTTACTGAAGCAACGATATCATCAGCATCTACTAAACATGGTTCAACTTCTACTTCAACGATTCCATCATTCATTTCTGAAGATGCGATATATTTAACAACCTTACCTAATTTGTTTGCGGCAACTAAGAAGTTCTTTGTAATGTTTGTAATACCAAAGATATGTGCATCATTATAATTAACTTCAGTTCCATAAGCAATTTGAGAAAGGATAGAAATCTTTCTTACCATATCATAGCCAAGTACATCTGCAGATGGATCAGCTTCAGCAAAACCTAGCTTTTGAGCTTTCTTTAAAGCTTCTTCATAACTTAAGTTATCCTTTTCCATAGATGTAATGATATAGTTTGTTGTACCATTAACGATACCTTCAATACGGTAAATGTTATTTACTGTATTATTGTAGTGTAATGTAGAGATAATAGGAATTCCTCCACCTACTGCTGCTTCTAAGAATAATTTAACACCATTTTCTTTTGCTAGATTTTCTAGTTCAGTAAAATGATCAGCAATTACAGCTTTATTAGCTGTAATGATGCTCTTTTTCTTAAGAATACATCTCTTTATAAAATCATATGAAACTCTTGCACCCATGATTTCAAATACTAATTCTATTTCTGGATCGTTTTCAATCTTTGTAAAATCAGTAGTGAAAAATGGAGCTTCAAATGGAGCTTCATCCATACTCTTAATTAAGACATATTTAATTTCAATATTGTTGTCTTGGAAGAACTTGCCTTCCTTATTGTAGATAATATCAAATACTGGCCTACCGATATTACCATTTCCAAGTAATGCTATTTTCATAATTTATCACCTTTTTAGATTTTAACATATTTTTAATTAAAAATATAGATAGAAAATTGTTATTTTGTTATAATTGCATTAGGATGTGATAAATATGAATATATCTAAAACTTGGGATTGGGAAAAGAATATCAATAAAGAATGGCTTGAACCTTCTATTGAATCATATTATTTTGCTAACAAGTGGAAAAAGGAAAATAAACTAAGATTACTAGATTTAGGATGTGGTGTTGGTAGACACTCTATGCTATTTTATGATTATGGCTTTAATGTTACTGCTTGTGATATTACACCTTATGCCATTAACTATCTTAAGAACTGGCAAAAAGAAAGAAATATTAGTTTTCCTGTAATAGAATGTGATATGCTAAATATGCCATTTAAGAATAATAATTTTGATGCTATCTATGCTTATCATGTATTAAGTCATACAAACTTAGAAGGCTTCAAAAAATTATTTGATAAGATATATGATATACTAGATAAAGACGGTGAAATATATTTTGATGTTTTATCTAAAAAGTGTTTCTTATTTAGTGAATCTGGATATCCAAAATTAGATAGTAATACAGTTTTATCACAAGCTGATAATGAAATGAATGTACCTCATATTTGTTTTGATTATGATGAATTAATTACCATATTAAACAAATTTGAAATAGTAAATATTAAAGAGGTTCATCAATACGATAAAACAAAAATGGATAATAATGAAATACATTTTTATATACATCTAAGAAAGAAATAAAAATCGCTAAAAATAGCGATTTTTTATTTACCTTTTAGCATGTATTTCTTTTATATCTTGATAGTCTTCACCATCAACTTGCATATACATTCCTGTATCACATTTTATAGATATTTCTTTGCCTGATAGTATTGTTACAGCCTTTCTTTTAATGGTATGTTTTCCTAAATAAATTAGAGGGAAACACATAATCAAACTAAACTTAGATAATTTATGAATTACACATATATCAATCATATCATCTAATCTTTTTGCTTTAGGTGTCATCTTCATTCCTCCACCTTCAACATTACCATTCATAATAGATGCAAGAAATACTCTTTTAAACTCATAATCTTTTCCATCAACTGTAACTGTTATATCAGTTCTTTTATATTTTCTAAAACCTTTATATGTTGATTTAAAGAAAGATAATTTTCCTTTCTTTTCACTTTCATTAACTAAATAACATACATATCCATCTAAGCCAGTACCACAACCATTTAAAAAATACATCTTCTTATCATTAAATTCTACAGTAGGTAAGTTAAGTAGATATTTATTAACAGGGTATTTTATTTCTTTTTTTATGGACTTATAAAAATCATTACCTGTGCCATTAGGAATATAAAAGATATCATTTTTAACTTCAATACCATTAATATAATTAACAAAATAATGTAATGTGCCATCTCCACCTACAACAACTATTCTATCGTCACTATTCAATCTTTCAAAGAATTTATCAATTTCTAGATCAATTAAACTCATACCATAAGTTGTTGTTTTATGTTTCTTACTCCACTTAGCCATTAATTTATTTATTATTTTTACTTTAAAGCTTCCGCTTAATTCATTAAATAAAAAAACGTCCATAAAATCACCCTATATTATTATTTTAATACAAAGTGATTTTATAGACAATAAATTATCTTATTTGCATTTCATTTCAATAAATTTTAAATATTCTAGCGCCTTATGAGTTAATACTTGTCCACCAAAATATTCTAATATTTTTCTATACAATTCTTCTCCCCTATAATTTAATTCTTTAACTAAATTAAACATTTCTTGATAAGGAATATCATATATTTCTCTAGCTAATCCTTCTCTTAAGTAGTTAACATCAAAAACCCCTCCACTAGGCCATAAAACAACATCATAAAAGTTATCTGTTTTATTGAACCCTAGAGCACTTATTCTAGCTTCTATAATATCTAAAGCTTTCTGACTAATCTTACCAATATTCATAGCTTCTCTAAGTCTAGCCTTTAAAGTATTCATAGTAATAGGAGCTTCTGTATTAACAATATTTAATAAGTTTTTATCTAATAATTCAAATGCTGATTCATTATTCTCATATAGTCCATTTAAATCCATATAATATAGTTTAGCTTTATTATATTTAACGTTATTCATAATATCCCTCCATATCTACTTATATTTTATCATAAAAAAAATAGGAGATAAACTCCTATTAATTATGATGGATTAAAGAATATTTTTTCTTTCCACGTTTAATAACGCTATATTCGTTATATAAAGCATTAGCCTTAGAAACTACTGCTTCTAAATCAGTAATCTTATTTCCATTTACTGAGATTGCTCCACTATTAACAAATTCTCTAGCTTCTCTCTTACTTGAAGCTAAGCCAGTATTAATAAGTGCATCTAGGATATTTACATCTTCGCTGAATTCAGCTGATTTAATGTTCTTAAATCCCATATGAATTTCATCTAAGCTTAAGTTAGTGATATCACCACTAAATAAAGCTTCACTAATTCTTAATGCTTGATTATAAGCTTCTTCGCCATGAATAGTGATTGTAATATTCTTAGCTAATTCTTTTTGAGCACGTCTTGTTTCTGGATGTTCCTTGAATTCTACTTCGATTTCTTCAATTTCTTCTTTAGATAAGAAAGTAAATTGTTTTAATCTCTTAATTACATCACTATCAGGTACATTTACCCAATATTGATAGAATTCATATGGACTAGTCTTTTCAGGATCTAACCATACTGGAGCACCTTCACTCTTACCAAATTTAGTACCATCAGCATTAGTAATAAGTGGCACAGTTAAGCCAAATACTTTAGCATCTGGATGATGTTTTCTAATTAATTCAATACCAGCTGTTATATTACCCCATTGGTCTTGTCCACCAATTTGTAATGTAACATTTTTGTTTTCATATAAATGCATGAAATCCATTGATTGAAGAATTTGATATGAGAATTCTGTATAACTAATACCTGTTTCTAATCTTGCTTTTACAGTTTCCTTATTTAACATGTAATTGATATTGAAGCACTTACCATAATCTCTTAGGAAAGTGATCATATCAATTTTACCAATCCAGTCATAGTTATTAACCATTTCACAGTTAAATAAACTTCTAACTTGTTTAGTAATAGCTGCGGCATTACTTAATGATTTTTCTAGTGATAATAATTGACGTTCTGAAGTTCCTCTAGGATCTCCAATTAGACCAGTAGCTCCACCAATAAGTAAGATAGCTTTATGTCCTGCAGCTTCTAATCTTTTTGCTGTTAAATATGGGAATAAATGTCCTATATGAAGTGAATCACCTGTAGGATCTGCTCCTAGGTAGAATGTCACCTTTTCATTTTGAAGTACATTTAAAATTTCAGGATCTGTTGTAGCATATATTAATTCTCTCCAT
>Ga0247609_10001266_pt1 | contig 30945 bp, 34 predicted proteins | sample 172DNAGHGlowgp2_FD_193487 | JGI IMG/M metagenome (GOLD analysis project Ga0247609, IMG submission 193487) | Sheep rumen microbial communities from Palmerston North, Manawatu-Wanganui, New Zealand - 1728 DNA GHGlow gp2 | ecosystem: Host-associated > Mammals > Digestive system > Stomach > Rumen ... | reverse complement strand
TGTTTGATTAGACCCAAAAAAACACTCAATGCAAGTTGCGACTCCGAGAGCAGAAAGCCCAAAGCCTTAGTCTGTTTCGGCTCTAAATCACCGCTGATTAAGTCGAAAACGGTACAATTCAATTTTCCGTACAGTCTAAATTCTGAACACATATTATTAGAAACGTTCTTTTACTTTCTCCCACACCTTCACCATCTCGAGGGGGCGAGTCTGAAATGACGGGGATGTATCAAGATATGCTTTTCCGGGGCACAAAAAGGTGGCCCCTGACGAGCCGCCTGGTGGATTACGCTTGTTCTGTGGTTATCTCTCATCCTCAAATGTTCCCAAGGACATGATCTGCGATTATTTCGTAGACAAGATGATACTTATCGCTAATGAAATGACTTTCAAACTCGCACCACTGTCCATCTTTGTATTCAGCATCACTATTAGGATACCATGCCTTGAAACAAAGCTCTCCTTCTTCATTCAGGCCATATGCATGAAGCTGAATATGCTCATCATTGCCTTCAAAACAGAATAACCAATAGCCGGCCGGATCGTCGTCCCGCCCGTTAAAAGTGGAGAAGTCAGGGTCAATACAATGGCCCTTCACTTTATCACGCAGCAAGGCGATGGCCGCTTCTTTAGCTTCTTGCTGAACTTTGGCAGCAAGTTCAATGTACTTTTCGGGATGAATCTTTTCCATATGTGTAAAAATACTATTTGTTTCAGTATGTGTTGACATTAATCTCGCTTTAATATCACGAGAATTCTTTCAATTTCTCCCACACCTTCACCATCGCGAGGGTATCCAGTTCGCAGTAGCGGAGTAGGGCTTCGCGGGCTGCGGCGGCATCCGCCGGAGGCATATTTGCAATGGAGGGGAATAGATTCATCGCGTCGCCTCCGTTCTGGCAGAGGCCGCTGAGGGCGTGGTAATCCAGCTGCGGATCGCCCGGGAAGAGGGCCGGCAGGACGCTCTTGATGCTGAAGGAACCGCCCATGGCAGGAACGTAGTAGTCGCCAGCGCGGAACGGGTCGATGAGATCCTGGATGTTGTCTGCGATGTTGCGCAGGTGATCCGCCAGGTCCGGGAAGGAATTGGCCAGTTCCCGCAGGCGCCCGCATTCGAACATCTTGTTGTAGGCCAGCGTGCAGACATCCTTCGGGATATCCCGACAGAGGGCCTCGGCAATGCCCCTGCGAGGGTCCTGTCCGCTGATGCCCAGGAACTCCTTGTGCAGAAGAGGACCGCCTTCATACTCGATGATATGCAGCGAGTATTGGAAGGGGACCTGCTGATAGGGAGTCGTACCCGGATACTGAGGAACCGCATCCTGCTGCGTCTCGAAGTCCAGGAAATACAGCGGATAGGTCAATCTGTCCAGGAAATCCTTGATGCCCGCAGGATTGATATGGTCGCAGTCGTTCAGCATACACTCGATCTGCATGTTCTGGATGGGACCGATATCTTCGTTCCGCAGGTCTTCGAACGTGATGATTCCGTTCTTGTAGTGATCCAGCTTCTTGCTGAAAGTGAAACCGCCGCGGCCCTTGCCGCCATAGACATTGAAGACCGACGGCTTGGGCAGATCCCTGGTGCAGTAATCCCAGAAGGCGCAATTATACGGATCGTGGCAATGGAGGCCAAGGTCGATGGCCGGCTCCGGTCCGGCGAGCGTGCGCTTCGCGGCAGCGATCATCTGCGGAACTACCTGGTACTCCTGCTGTACAAGTTCGGCAAGGTCAGCAGTATAGAACAACCCCTTTATGTCGAGCTGTTCACCCCGGACATATTCCTTGTCAATACGCACCAGATAGGTGCCAGTCACCTTGACTCCGCACTGTTCAAGGACATATTTCTGATAAGCTATGTCACGGGCGTACTTGACGTACTCCGGGTCATCATCGGGCTGGTCGACCGTGCCCGAAGAGCTCTTGACCTCGTAGATGGCCCAGCCGCCGGGAGTCTTGTGCAGGATGTCAACGGCGCAGTAGTTTCCGTCCCATGAGAAAGACGCCTCGGCTATATTTTCAACGCCCCTGGCCATACAGACCCGGGTACGGCGGCACATCTCGGAGAGGTCCAGACCGCCGTCGGGTGTATGGGCCGTCACCTCTTCATGGGGGCCAAGATAGTCCATGGCAAGGTCGCCGATGACATTGCCTTCGGCGAAACGCGCTTCGAGAGCTTTGTCTTCCGTTGCGACCTCAGGCTTGTAAATCCTCAGCCACAGCGCCTTGGAGCACTGCCGGAAGAGGGTATAGCGGGATTTGGAAAGATTTTTCATTCGCCAGGAGAATTATCTACGACTTCAACTGTAAGCAAGGGATAAGCTTTCTGGAAGGCTTCCACGAGGGCTTCGTCCACTTTGGGATTACACTCAAGATCAAGCGTGAGGACCGGCTCACTATGTCGAGTATAACGGATCAAATTGCCGGTATTATCGACCCAATCTACACCGATGGCCTCGAAAACGAACTTCAGCGGAATGGCATAATCGGTTTCGAGATAGGGCAGTCCATGGGATTTTGTCAAGTCCTCGAACATATACTCAATCTGGTCCATATAGAGAGGATGGCCGGAGATCATGATGACAGCCTCCCGCGGATCGAAGTCCTCGGCAAGGTCTTCGGGATGCTCGAGCGGCGAGTAATTCAGCCATTCCATCGCCTGGTCATATCTCTCACGGTCTCCATCGGCCGCCAGGGCCATGTCGTAATATTTGAGGGCATTCTCCTTGTCCATGGGTTCTGCATAGGCATAGCGGTCTCCCAAAAGCCACATTGCATCAACATCGCCGGCATCGACCAGTTTTTCAATGATGGGTGTGACATTGATAACGCCACTAAGAGCATTCTGCCAGACTTTCAACTCTTCATCGCTCTGATTGGCTAGATCTTTCAGAACGACAGACGTCAAGTCCGCAACCTCTCCCGGGTCCTCTTCGAACATCGTACCTTCCAGGGGCATACAACGGTCGATCTTGACCATTTCGTGTGTGTCCTCGTCTTCGAAATCCTCTTTCCAGAACTTGTAGGAAGGAGACTTAAACCCAATGAGCAGAAGAATCGCAGCTTCAATATTACCCTCATCCGCAAGGGACCTGAGCTCCTGTTTGGTAAGTCCGCTGCGGCTGAGAGCCGGCGCTGCATCAAATCCGCCATTCGCATGGAGGATATCTTTTATTGTGTCCTGAATCATTTGATTATTAGTTTTCGTATTGTGTAAAGATAGTTACTTTCAATCTAAAGTACAACATTAGTAAGGCTTCAATCTCTGGTAGGATCGTACGATTCTCCGCGAAGTCCCTGCCTGAACCCCCTGTGCATTTCCCGGCGGCACTGCTCGAGCCCCATCCTTGTCTGGAACCTCAGCGAATCCCTGACCTCATAGAACTCCGGACAGCATTCTTCGATGTCCTTCCTGAATTCCCTGATCTCGGAGCCGATCTCACTGACGACGGTGTTGGCAGCCCGCAGGACCTTTCCGGCGAAGCTGCCTGCGGAGCGGAAGAACCGTTCTGTCTCTCTCCGGAGTTCTTCATCATTCCCCCTGAAGTTCTGGGCCGGCAGGGGAGAGCAGACGCAGATGAAGATCGCTGCGAAGACGATGAAAGTTTGTCTGGAACGAAATATAAGATCCTTTTGCATATCAATACTTGAATTAGTGTGATATACTATAGAATCAAATGCCGGAAAATTCAAAACAAAATGCAAAAAACCCCCGCATTTCTGCAGGGGACAACTATTAAATTCTTATGGGTTAACGATTTTTAATCATTACCTGTTCATCCTGTCAACAGCCCCAGGAACAGCCCGACTGCCTGGGCAGACAATGTTGGACGCCCTTTATGCATCTCCCTCCTCTTTGGTAGCATTCTTCTCTTCCTCAGCCTCGGTAGCCCGGTTCTTCAGGAACTGGTCACTGAAGTCGATTCTCAACTCAACCCACAGGGGAAGATGGTCTGACATCTCGTATGTGCGCCATCCTCTGAAGAAAGCCCGTCTGCCTTCTTCGGTGTCCTCCTTCTCTGGTTTACCCTTTGCCTTCAGCTTTTCATTAGTCTTTGCAAGTTCTTCGAGATAAGAATCCCGGTAATGCTTGAAGTAGACATCATAATCCGACACCTCGTCACTGTCCCTGAAGACCGACTTCGTGTAGTTAAAGGCTCCCGCTTTCTGCTTGTCGTCATCATAAAGGACCATCTCGTCTTCGAGTTTCAACTTGAATGCGATCTGGTCGTAATGGTTTACCTGCCCCAAGTCCGTAGGGTATTTCTGAATCTCGCTGGGGACGAAGAATCCCTTTTTCTTGGAAAGCGCGTTGAAATACTCTCCTTCCGTATCGGGTATATTGAAGTCTCCAAGGAGAATATAGGAGACATCCTCTTCTTTCTGCCTTTCCAGCAGTACGGATGAGATCGTCTCTATTTCTTTCTTGCGTCTCTCGATGATTCCCTGCTCATTCTTCTCGCTGCCATAATAGATATGTACTGTGCAGATGTTGAAGGAAAACCAGTTGGCCATGAACGAGACCATGAACGGAGTCCTTGCGAACTGAACCTTTGACTGCACCTTCCCGTCTACCAGCACACCGTCCACCTGTACTTTTCCGTCAACTATGGCTCCGGCAAGTTTCTTGGAATTCTGCAGGACGATCTCTCCAGCCAGGTTGGTGAACTGCACCTTGTTCTTGTTGTAGACGAACGCCATCGCCTCGCTCCCTCCGTCTGTGCCCTTGACTCCGTCGGAGATGATGTATGACCAGTTGTCCCCAAGAATCTTCATCACGGTCTTGAAGCTGCCGAGTTCCTTAGAATTGATTTCTTGTACGACCACGATGTCAAAGTGGTCGATAATTTCCGCTATGTAATACAGGCTCTCGTCAAGTCTATTCTCCCCAAACTCGCGGATATTCCATGTCGCAATGAGCAAAGTCTCGGTAGCGGTCTTCTCCGGAACTTCCGCTGCCAGTTGCGCCCTTAGCTTCAGCAGCCTGTCGACAACACGTATCCTAGTGTCTAGATCCGTGATGTCCTGGATTTTCTTGTAGCTTGCCATAATCGATTGGTTTTCCTTGTTTTAATGCCTGATGGATTTGCTTTAACAAAGATAATAAATAGTTGAGCTGGTACCATCATTTTCTTTTTTTTCTTTTTACCGGACATACTTCAGTGACATCTTTTGTGACTTCTTATTCTACCACAAATCTTACCGCCAAAATACCGCAAATCTTACCGTCGATTTCATGTGCCGGGAGATGGGCTAAGTTGGGGGAGAGACCCCAAGGAGGATGAGCGGGAGTGGCTGCGCCGATGCCTGGCTCAGTCCAGAAGAATGATGAAACCGGCCGGTCAGAAGCTCAAGAGATGACGCTTCTCGTAAGGGGCGAAGTCCTCTATTCCTTGGTGTAGCTTTAAACTTTGGGGAATACCGATTTTAGAATCTCATATGCAATTGTATAATCATCCTCCAACTGTTTGTTACGGATCTCAGCTATGCACTCATCTACGATTCCTGCAATTTCCGACACTTGTTCTGTTATTTTCGTGAAGAACTGTTTTCTGTAATCCTTGTTATCTAAGTCACTCTTTTTAGGGGTACCCATTTCGAGAATATATTCTAAACCAATAGTCTTGTCGTTGTTTACCAGAAACTCATTGTAAGGAGGTTTATGTAACTCTTTCTGGGTGGGGTTCAAATGCTCAAACTTCAATATCCATTTTTGATTATTGAATCTCTGCTGGTTTTGTGAAATAACGTTTGGAAAATAGAAATGTACAAATGGTATAGAGTACTTTCCCTTTCCGATATTCATCCACTCCGGTTTATACAAGCATAAGAAAGACGGCGTAAAGTGAAGAATCCATGGCTTTTCAACATCGCAGGAGTATATCCCTTCCGCAGCTTTTTTCAGTTCAGCCCAAAGCATATCGGAATACTCATATTCAGCCTCATATTCAGCCTCATATTCAGCCTCATCTTTGCTCTTCTTCTGCGACCGGATGTCTTTCATCGTATCTAGAATCATCTTATACTTTTTTGAATCATCCTCTTCTGTCCCATCTCCTTTTTTCATGTCAAGGATAAATTTTTTTACAGCTTCAGACAAATCACCAGTATTATCACATAGTCGTTCAAGTGCAGCGATATACTGGATTAGCCCGGCGATTGTCACTCCTCCATCATGATATGGACATTCTTTCAACACGGTTTCTCTAATCCATGGAATGATGTTGTCGATGTAGTTTATCGCATGGTAGTCTATACTCTTTTTAAGATTCTCATTGAAGCTTTTGTCTGTAGGATCCCCACCATCCAATGTGAGGTAGGATATATGACAGTTTTTAAGTTCCTCTTTCAGCGCTTCTGGGGAACAACTACCCACATTTTTGATCCAGTTTTCAAAATCGCCTCTATTATTGCATGGCTTCTTTTTGATTGATGCGATATATCTGTCGATTTGGTTGTCTGAATCAGTTGCTCCGAATACCTTGTTCTCAATGATAATCTTATGCACCTCGTTGTTGCCCTTTACATTGAATTTTATGTATAAGTCAATGTATCCAGTAGACTTACTCTTCAATCCGATAGCAGATTCTTGATCTGAGATTTCGATATTGTCCATCTCATTGAGTTCAAAATTCAACCCCAAAATCTTTAGAAACGAAGGAAGGAACATATGGTTCCTAAAACTCAAGATCGCAGCCAATACCCGAGTATGTGCGTTCTCTTTTCCGCTTGCAAGTTCGAACAAGAGAAAAGGCTGTTGTTGTTTCTTGTTTTTTTGCTCCTGTGCGTAATTCGATTTTAATTCTGCCAGATTCATACCTCAAAAAAAACTAAAAATGACCTAATTAACCCCAAGTGTTATGATTGTCATGCACTTTGGGCTTTTACTGTGCGAAGCGGGTCTCATCCCTGGCTTTTCTTTTGATTAATATTGTCTAATACGAGTTTGAGGATCTTATCCGGATATAGATGCATGGATTTGGGAAAGTAACAGACCAGCTCTGCCAGCTCAAGTACCATAGGTAAAGGTAATGAGGGATTCTCCTCGATCTCCCTTTGAACTTCACTCAATCTGGCCAGCCCGAGCAGGGTGTCGACCGGCGTCTTGGGATTGGAGGCCACCTCCCTCCTGCGGTCGTCAGCTAACTTTACGAGGATGTCTGACGGAGTCTTGGGGTTCTTGGCGACAAGGCCGCGTACGTAATCCCTTTTATCCTCCGCCATACGGCAAAGGATATCAACCGAGGTGCTTGGATTGCTTGCAACTTCATCCCTGACATAATCCTGCTCGTCCGTCGATAACTCTGATAGTATAGATTGGGGGGTGTTGGGATTCATCGCTACACCTTTTCGCACGATCCATTCTGGGTCTTCAGCCAGTTTGGAGAGGATAGCAGGAGGAATACATGGATTCTTCAACACATCCCCACGTCGTAAACTGTTCTCATCTTTCGCCTTTTCTTCCAGAATCTCGACGGGAACGTTGGGATTCTCGATGACTGAGTCCGCTACTTTCGATTCAGGGTCCCCGGCCAGTTTAACTAGGATATCGGCAGGAGTATTTGGATGAAGGGCGACCGCTCTCCTGATGCTACTGTCAAGATTGTTTGAGAGCTTGACGAGTATGTCAGGAGAGGCGGAGGCATGCCTCGCGACCAGTTCCAGTTTATCTGTAAGCCAAGGCAGACATCTGACAATAACGTCAGCAGGGGTATTCGGGTTCGATATCAACCCTTCCGCTATTTCACTGCTGGGTTTCTCTCCCAAACGGGCCAAGACATTGGCCGGAATCTTGGGATTTCCAGCCACTCTCGCTCGGATAATCCTATTGGGGTCTTCGGCCATCTTCACTAGGATGTCGACAGGTGTTTCCGGATTCTCGGCTATACGTAGGCGTACTCCCGCTTCCGGATCACACGCCAGTTTAGCAAACGTTTCCGGTTTGTTGGCTGTGTTCGTGGCGACCAACTCCCTTACGTGACTGTCTGCAAAACCGGAAAGTTCGACAAGGAGGTCCTCAGGAATACTAGTATTCGGTACAACCTTCTCCTGCACGTCCCCATCGGGGTCGTGGATCAATGCTAAAAGAACGTCTGCGGGGGTGTTAGGATTGCCTGCGACCCTTTTCCTGACATCGGCATTCTTGTCTTTGGCTAGCACCGACAGGACCGCTGACGGAGTCCTCGGATCTTTTGCGATATCCTCCTTGACGTACTTGCTCTTGCAGTCATTGGCAAAAATCATCAACAAATCTTCCGCAGTAGGGGGTACAAGTGGCACAATCCACTGTGTGTATAGTGAGTCACATATCGAGACCAGCGTCTCAATGCCGAGCTCGTCCCACATCATGTCTCCATTTTCCTTTGTGCCTACCATGATGTTGTCGTATTCGAAGACGCCATCCTTGAGGAAGATGGATGTGACGGTGGCCGGAATGGACTCCGGAGGATAATATCCCATTCTCTTTATATGGAGCTCAGGGTCGAAAGAAACCTTCTTTTCCTTGTTGGACACAAGGACAGGCAGCCACTCCTCCATCTCTGCCTTGATGTAATCGAATTTCTTCTCGTATTTGCCGATATCGTATTTTGAAAAGGGCAAAGCTTTGTAGATCTGCTCTCCAAGAAAATCAGTTGAAAGATCATCAAGGTCGGATTTACCAAACTTATTACAGGAGAAATAATACTTCCCGTTCTCCGTTGAGAGGCTGGCGGCGCTGTTGTCATGAGGGAAGGTTATGTCTACAAAGCCTCCACCCCCATCAATTCTGCCGTGGAGGTAGGTTAACAGTTCATTCCTGTAGTCCTGGATGACTGTGGACGTGAGAAAATAGGGGTCCTTGGGGAGTTTCACCTTGTGAGACTTGCAATAGGACTGAATGGTCGGCATAGACTCTTTCATATTCTGTTATGTATTTGATAATCTCCTTTTGCAGGCAAATATTAATATGTTGGTTATAATAATAGGTGAATTCTAATTAGAAGTGCAACACACTTCAAAAGTTAAAATGGAAGTTTAAGTTAAAAAGAGAGAGACGTATATCCTGCGGTTACATCGAACCAGTAATCTTCGGTCCCGAGGAATTCTCTTTCGGGCATGATAAAAATGCCATCGTCATTCATCCGCATAATCGGATGGGTGTATACATTGACCGTCAATACATCCAAGGCACGCTCACCGTGCATCCGGAAACATTGTTTTACGACTTCATAATCTACAAACCTGTATGGTGATTGACGAAGGATCTGCTCCAGGAGCTCGTATTCAAGATGAACGTAGTCATCTGTCTGATCAATTACAATCGGATTCTCGGGACTGCAGCCTGGATTGGCTGTATCATATGATTCATACCTTGCCCTTTGTTCGAATGTAAGGATTCCATTGGCCTCCATCACGGCCCTTAAGGGGCTTCCGGCTATGGGAAGACCATCATCGAAGACGTCTTCATCATAAACTGTTTCATCATCCCAGAAATCAGGATAGTACTGCCAGACAGTTACCCGTCCGCCATCGTGCGGATAGTAACAAGGAATCCTATCTATCTGTTCGTACCCGGGCCAGGCGAAATCATCGTATTCGAAGTCCCCATAGCCTCCATAAAAAAAGTACTCGGGCATTGAGCTTCCCACTCTGACAATCCTGGCCAGTACCCCTTCCGGATCCGTGAAATCAGTCCAATTCAATCCGAATCCGTGTCCAGGTTGAATGACGGCCATCGCCTTGGGCGTTATGTCGTTTGCAAGATAAAGGCCAACATATGCGGCAACGCCTTCCGCGCCGAGATACAGAAGGGAAAATCGCTCTGGACCGTGTTCTTCTCCGTAATCACTGTCGCGTTCAAACACCGCCCATCTGGCGAATGGTTTCCAATCCTCCTTATACCTAAGATACTCATCGGGGTTGATCCCTTCCGGAATCGGAACAGGCTTGTCTGCACCTACATCAGAAGGGCTCAGCTCTCGTGAAGCCAACAAATGATATCCCCTGAAATCATCCAAATGCTCTTCCAGCCTGTCTTCTCCCGTAGCATAGTCGGCATAGACATAGCTGCAGATTCCCAACTCGTCGAAGTGCTCGTTGCAGTATTTTATCACGCCGCCATCAATGTCGCAGGCGGGATAGAAAAGGGAGTCATCAAGCAAGTCCTTGAGCGGGATCTTAGATTGAGTAATAGACAATCGCATCAACGTTTTTTCGCTCATATAAACAAATAAATACTATTCTTCTTCAGTATCTTCACTTACATTCACCCCGGAGAATTGCAATAGTTGCCTAAAAAGGCTTAATCTATTTGCTTTAACAACTTTGCCTGTATTAAACAGAAAACACTCAAGCTGTTGAGGTGTTGCCCCTATTTTTCTAGACAAACGGTTAACCTTCTTTACAACAAATAAATTATCTTCGGCAGAATAAGGGTAGAGAACACTAGTTCCCCAAAGTTCATAGAATAAATGGCTGCATTCACGAACAAATTGGTCAACAATTATTGCCTCAGAAGATGCAACCTTAATCTCCCAAAAGCACAAAATCTTGCTAATAGTGCTTTCTTTCATGCCGTCAATTTGGTTTAGGGCGTCAAATAGTGATAGATAATCGTCTTCTCGCAACCTTGCTCCATAATCAGGTAACAATGTGATTATTCTATTAACATTCAATAGTATATTCCTAAGCGTCCAGTTACTCCTATATGCATTAGGAAACCCCCAAAATATAATCTTAATTAACCTTTCTCTCTTATCATTTGTCCTTATAAGATCATTACGAGACACAGAATACTCTCCGTCCTTCTTCATTGATTCAATTATTCCTTCCAACCATGGGAACTCTGTGTAATGCATAGTCCAGCCCGCAGCAATACTTTTTTCAGATGTACACTGGGAAGCTGGGGTCATTCTTTTTATAAGACTAGAAAATAACTTAAGACTATAATCCATAACTCTAAAGGTTTAAGAATGGTTATCTATTATTGATTGTGTCTTATTTGTAGCTGCAATATCAGTAATGGTTTTCAAATAATCCTCCGAAAAATGCCAAAACTAGGCATAGCGCTTCTGCATCCGTCCAATCAGGCCGGCGATGTCTTCCCTGAGCGAACGTGGCTCAAGTACCTCGAGGCGGTCTCCGTGGGAAAGGATTTCCTGATAGAACTCCCAGGCATCAATACCTATATAAAACGAGAAGATCGAATATCCATCTCCGGTCTGTTCCTCTATTTGGGTCGGATGGAGCGGAGTTGAACGCAGGTAATCAACTTCAAGACCATAAGCCTTCAAAACAACACGCTTCGGCGGTGACTTACGGATTCCGAACGTGTTCTGGAAATAGGACTCTGCGTTGAAGTCGTCCGGAAGCACAAATGCAGATTTCAACTTTATTTTGACGCCGGTATTCAACCTTTCTTCGTTATCGAAAAATAACTCTTCTTCGTCATCGGTATTCAACTCTTCAACCTCAACGGTCCTATCGTCAAGCGCGAATGTCTTCAGATTCTCACCTTCTTTTGCGAGCAGATACCAGCGCCGTTTGAACATCTTGACACAATAGGGAGCCAATGTTCTGAGAGATGGCATCTCATCCCCATATTTCCTGTATTTCAACCGGATCATCCGGTTATGGTTCATGGCATATATGATCTTCCGCATCCACTCAGGATAGATATGAGGGTCCTCTTCATACAGTATGCGACTGGAAAGGCCCTTATGCCTCTCAAGGATACTGTTAAGGGAAAGCATCGACATCAATGCTCGCTTCATATGCCCAGAATTGGCGGTATCATCGAGCATCACCCGATACTTACCGTCCTCTTTTGACCGTTTGATGTCAATATCGAATATGCTCTTGATAGCGTCAATGTGGTTGTAGAAAGTCCTTACAGGTAGGCCCTTCCCGTCCGGATTCAATTCCGGCTCGTCCTGCCAGGCATCGTCGATGTCATTGAAAGAGACCCCGTTGAAGTTATTCAACAGGTCGACAAGCCAGACATAACGTTTGAAATCGTTGTAGGCCATAGTAATAGTGTTATATGCAAATATAATCATTTTGCCATGTTTTGGCAATAATGACCATATTATTTAGGAAATTAAAAATAGATTTGCGTAAAAAGATATTTCCGAACACAAATAACAACAACAAACAGGATAAGAGCAAACTCTTGTCCAGGCCCGTCATCACATATTATTCACAAAATAAAACACTGATAAAATGAAGAAAGTTATTGTTTTCAAAGTCGAGAATGTTCTGGTTAAGGATTTCAACAGGGAAGAGAGTTTCAGAAGAGCGATGGCAGTAGAAGTCAATAAACTCAAAAGAAGTGAAGGTGTGGATATGGTAAGAAAGGAGTTGGAAAGGATAGAGAAAGAGAAGATGGAATGGGTAGATAGAAGGGAGAGTGAGTTTTATAAGAAAGAGTTTGAGAAGAGTAAGTTCAAGAATGGATGTGGAGAAATAATGAAGGTGTTGGAGGTTATGAAAGAAAGAGTGGGAGTGGAGATAGTCTTTGTAAGTAAGTATCGGAAAGGAAAGATTGAAAGTGTGTTGTGGAGTAATGGATTGAGGGATATGGAAGTTGAAAGCTGTAATGGAGATTGGGTTAACAGGGTTATTGAGAAAAGAGGGTATGGAAAGGAAGATATCGTGATGTTCAGCAATGATAATAACGATATTGAGAGAGGAGAGGAATGGGGAATTAAGGTGGAGAAACTGAATGTGGAGAAGGAGGGTATTAACGGATTCATGGGTAAGATAGGTTTAAGAAAGAACGCATAATGAGAAAGAATTTGGCAGAATCACTGAACAACGTCCTTCAAATCATTGAAGGACGTTGTACCGATTCCGGCGGCGACATCCATGTCAATCCCGACAATCTTGAGCCGTTTTCCGAAGAGACGGCATATCTCAAGGAAAGAATGGGCCTGGAGCCTTTCCAGGCCGTTCTTCTTGCAGTAATCATCCAGGCTAATGCCACTGGCCGGTGCACGGTCAACAGGGTCGCTCAGCAGCTCGGGATGAGCTATCTTCAGTTGCTGTCCTATTCAAAGGAACTGTACGCTCTGCGGGACAGCTGGTTCATAATGATAAAGGACAACAACGAGATAAAAGTCCCGTCCGAGGTGTTGAACGCCCTGATGAAGGACGAGGCATATGAGAAACCGAAGGTGGACGGGTTGTCGACAAAAGCGATTATGCGCAGGATCCGGTCTTACATGAAAAACGCAGACGACGGACAGATGCCCGCCGGTCAGCTGCTGGATGAGACAGAGACCCTGATTGACGCAAATCCTGAAACGAGTTTTGGGAAAACCTGCCGCAAGTACCTGTATGAAAACGGGATCTGCCCGCAGGAAAGGCTGCTGTTCTACATCATGGCCTTTATGGACTTCACTATGGGAGTCAAGGTGGTCGATATGTGCGACGTCGAAGATTATATCTCTGATGAGATATGGACCCTTGAATTGAAGGACTGGCTTGACACGGATTGCCTTGAACTGAAAAAGAAGGGAATCATCGAACCTGCCAAGCAGGATGGCCTGATGTCGAGGGGGAGCTTCTCGTTCAAGGAGGGAGTGGAGAAGGAACTGTTCGCCGACGTGAACAGACCCTCGACAAATATCAGAATAGTGGATTTGATGGACTTGTCGGACAAACCGGAGAAGCAGCTCTTCTACAATCCTCAGGAGAAGCAGCAAATCGACCGCCTCGGGTCACTTCTGTCCAGGGATTCTTTGAATACGGTCTACGTAACCATGAAGTCGAAGGGACTCCGGACCGGCTTCATCTGCCTTTTCTACGGCGATCCCGGAACCGGAAAAACAGAGACGGTTTATCAGCTCGCGAAACGTACTGGCAGGAAAATCCTGGAGGCCGATGTCGCAAAGCTCCGCAACTGTTATGTAGGGGAGACCGAAAAGAACATGCGGGACCTCTTCGACCAGTATCGGATAGCAAAATCCGAGAACGAGCTGACACCCATCCTGCTTTTCAACGAGGCAGATGCCATCCTTGGCAAACGCATGGAAGGGGCAGTCAAGGCGGTCGACCGCATGGAGAACAGCGTTCAGAACATTCTGCTACAGGAGATGGAAGAGTTCGAAGGGATCATGATTGCAACTACCAATCTCATTGGCAACCTTGATCCTGCCTTTGAACGCCGTTTTCTTTTCAAAATCCGTTTCAATAAGCCGGAATTGGAGCCCCGTAGCCAGATATGGAAATCCCAGTTCCCTTCACTGACCGACGAAGAGGCGATTTCGCTCGCCAAAGAATTCTCCTTCAGCGGAGGCCAGATTGAAAACGTCGTGCGAAAATACACCATCGACAGCGTTCTTTCCGGCGAGGAGGGCGGCTATGATCAACTGTGTGGCTATTGCCGTGAAGAAACGGCGGCGAATTCCTCTTCAGCAAGGAAAAGAATCGGTTTTTGATGAACAATAGCAATTTAGACCTGTCTTTGTGCATCACATGTTACCATCTGAGAATACAGCTTTTAAATGAAGCTGTTATAATCGCTCTTGAAAATCTTCAACAACTTGTCATCTAGTTTCCAATCCGAGCCAAATATATCTGAAATGGAGATGGCTCTCAGGAACAGTGCTTTATCGATCAGGAGCTTGCGATACGAGTTCGTGTTATGGAACTTGTCCACTAATTCAACCTCTATCTCAATCCTCCCGTTTTGATGCCTGTGAGTCACCTCGTTAACGACAAAATCGGTGGTATCGGTTACAGCCTTGACGAAGTATAACGAAAAGCAGTCTCCGACTCTCGGAACGATATCTAAGCCGAGATTGAGCCAGAACCCGCTGTGGTCCAGTTTAGAACCGTAGTTAAATGTACAAATGACTTGATTCGGGGCCGCAAAGAGTTCCGGATGCCTTTCGTTCAGTTCGAAGATGGCATTGTAAATCTGCCGGAACCACTTGTTGACCGTCGCAGGTTTTTCCTTCAAGACATCGGCATAATAAGCCACAGTCCTGATCTCAATATCATCGGAAACAAGGTCTTTCTTAGAAGACCATTCCGAGATCAGATAATCTATCAGTTTCGTGTAGGCTTTCCCTCCGTCTCTGATGAGTTCCATCCATTGAATCTGATCGGCCAGGCCGACCATGATATCCTTGATGCTTTGTTTGTGTTCTCCGTATATCATACTTCCTGTCGTTTTTCCGAATATACATGATTCCGAGTGAAATACCTTGGTTTTCAATGAACTTCCCTGGCGGATGCAGATAGGGAAGTGTGCTCCGTATTGTTGCCCCTTCAACTCCGGTATGGTGTCATCTCCTTTCACTTCGCAAAGCTCTGTCACCCGGAAACCCCGGCAAGGTCCGCTTCGCTCTCCACCTTGCCTTGCCGCTTTCCTATGGGCGACGTATGACCATGCTGCGTAAAAGAGATGTTTCACCATCAAACCGCAGTATTATGAAGAAACAAGCAATCTACACACCCGGAACCCCGATCAAGGCATCGGCACAGGCGGCAGGATTCCTGCGCGAAAACCTCAGCTCCCTCGACCATGAGGAATCATGGATTCTCCTTCTCAATTCGGCCAACCTCCCGCTGGCCAAGAAGATGATCACCGCAGGTACCCTCAAGTCGACACAGATCGACCACCGGCGCATCATCAAGGAGGCGCTGATGACCAACGCCACCTCGATCATCCTCTTCCACAACCACCCCAGCGGTAATCCCGCTCCGAGCGTCTCTGACATCAACGAGACTAACAGGCTCAGGAAGGCCTGCGACATCTTCGACATCTCTCTGCTCGACCACATCATCCTTTCGGATGAGTCCTATTATTCCTTCGCTGAAGAGACTCAAAACAAGTTCTGATCATGAAAACGTACAAGTTCAACGACATTGAAGTCAGTCTCTCCTTCGAGACCTACCGCAACAACGGCACACTGGCCGTAGAGATGAACACCGTCCCTTACGATGAGCCTTATGCGACAATCACAGTCAACCTCTGCTGCCCTCTGCAGACAGACAGGATGGCGTTCGTAGACGAAAACAACCTGCCTGGAATCGGAGCCTGGCTTCAGGCCAACGGCATCGCGTCTCCGCTGGGCTACAGGCAGCGCAGCGGGTTCTGCCTCTATGAACTCTACTCTTTTCACAGAGTTTAGCACTGCCTTCCGCCGTCAAGAATCTCCGGGCCGGTTCCGACACGGAGATTTCTTTTTTTCTTTTGACCCGCACGATGTTTTGACTAACTTTGTTCCATTCACTTATAATTGATTAGATTATGCAGTTCATCGTTAAAGCATATGACGGAGAAGGCATGCTGGAAAAGAGGATGGCGGTCCGTCCACGCCACCTGGAAGGAATGGCCAGGCTGGGCAGTCACGTCATCTGCGCCGGCGGGTTGCTGGATGAGTCCGGAAAGATGAAAGGATCCGTGCTGATCATGGATTTCACCGACAGAAGCGTGCTGGATGCGTACCTGTCAGGCGAGCCTTATGTCTTGGAGGGCGTTTGGGAGAAGATAGAAGTAGAAAGGATGAATGTAGTCATCCCGAAACAATAACAGTAAACCGATACCACCATGGAGTTCAAGGACAGAATAGCCGTCGTCACCGGCGGAGCGCAGGGCATAGGCCGATGCATCGCAGACGAGTTCCTCCGCTCCGGAGCCCGTGTCTGCGTCATCGACAGGCAGCAGGGAGATCATTTTGTCGGTGACATAGCCGACAAACAGGTGCTCGAGCGGTTCGCGGAGGAGGTGATTGCAAAGTACGGGCATGTAGACTTCCTCATCAACAATGCGCTCCCGCTTATGAAAGGCATCGACACCTGCAGCTATGAGGAGTTCCAGTATGCCCTGAGCGTCGGGGTGACGGCTCCGTTCTACCTGGCGAAGCTTTTCAAGCCGTATTTCGCGCAAGGGGCAGCCATCGTGAACATCTCCTCCTCGCGCGACCGGCAGAGCCAGCCGCAGACGGAGAGTTATACCGCAGCCAAAGGCGGCATCGCAGCCTTGACCCATGCCCTGGCCGTCAGCCTTGCCGGGAAGGTGAGGGTGAATTCCATCTCACCGGGCTGGATAGACACGGCATATACCGTCTATGAAGGTCCTGATGCCGTGCAGCAGCCCTCCGGTCGTGTCGGCAATCCGATGGATATCGCGAACATGGTTCTTTACCTCTGCTCGGACAAGGCGGGTTTCATCGACGGGGAGAACATCTGCATCGACGGGGGAATGACCCGGCAGATGATCTACCACGGTGATAACGGCTGGAGTCTAGAACTTGACTGATAAACCTATGGAAATCCTCAGGGCGACACGAACGCCGCAGCAGGCGGCGGCCTATTACGTCCGCATCCAGGCCATGGCCCGCAAGCACCGGATCCCGCTCGACGCGGAGTTCGACGGGCATGATACGCCACAGACCAAGTATATTGTCGTGATGGACGATTTCCTGCCGGTCGCCACCTGCCGGCTCTATCCCTTGGACTCGCAGCATGTCATGCTCGGGCGGATCGTCGTCCTTCCGGAGTACCGGCACCGGGGACTCGGCACGCTCGTCGTGAAGGAAGCCGAGACCTGGGCGAAAGAGCTCGGGTATACGTCCGCCGTGCTGGAAAGCCGCGACAACAAGATCCCTTTCTATGAGCGGATGGGATATGCCGCGGACATGAGCTCACCGGTAGTCGGTGAGACGTTCACCTGCTACCGGATGGAGAAAGCGCTCTAGCGAACGGGTGTGAATACTGGCATGGTCCTCCCTGGTCAAGCTCCGATTTCTGCTTGCCAATGCAATAGTCCGGGTGCCCCTCTCATCTTATCTCCTATCTGAGGAAAGGGCCAGCATATCCGGAGCGATTCTCCTTTCCCCGAATGTGTCGAAACGGACGTATACAATCCCGTCCTCCTGGCTGACATCCGCGACCGTACCGTCTCCGAAGACGGGATGGTGGACACGGCTCCCTTTAGGAAAGGGTTCCGGAATGCTTCCCCCGGTCGGATCAAGGGTGTTGATCAGCCTGTCCGTGCCCAGCCAGAGGTCCGGGTCGAAAGGCCCTTCGATGTCATACAGGTCTCCTGCCTCACGGATGAACCGGCTCGGATACTTCGACTGGGACGTCTGGACGTTGAACCCTTCGGATTCCGAGAAGTAGAGACGGTCCTTCGCCCTGGTGCATGCGACGTACATCAGGCGGCGTTCCTCCTCCAGCCCGGCTTCGCCCCGTTCCCTGACGGTGCGGTGGCTGGGCATGATGCCCTCGCTCAGTCCGTAGATCCAAACGAGAGTGAACTCCAGCCCCTTGGCCTGATGGACCGTCATCAGCTTGACCTTGTCGTCATCTTTCCTGTAGTCCGCATTCGTATAGAGGGCGATGTCCTGAAGATAGGTCTCGAGCGTATAGTCCTCCTCCTTGTTCTCGTCCTCGTAGAGTTTGACGGACTTGACAAGCTCCTGAAGGTTCTCCAGCCGCTCCTCTTCGGTGTCGGTACGGTATTCCGCGAGGAGCCCGCTCGTCTCGAGAAGCCCCTCGAGGAGCGCCGATATGCTCATGCTGCCTGACTTTTTCCTTGCGTCCAGGATAAGATTCACGAATTGCCCCGCCTTTGCGTTATGGAGCCGTCCGAGGTTCTCTGCAAGGGCCGTAAACAATGAGCACCCTTTTGCGGAGGCGTATTCCTGCAGGGAGGCCAAGGTCTTTTTACCAATCTTCCTAGAAGGCACGTTGGCGACTCTCCTGAACGCCATGTCGTCGTCCATCGCGACAAGATGGAGGTACCCCAGCGCATCCTTGATCTCCTTGCGTTCGAAGAAACGCACGCCGCCCCAGATGACGTAGGGGATCTTCTCCTTAATGAATGCCTGCTCGATGCTCCTGGAGAGGTACGACGCGCGGTAGAGGACTACCATGTCCTTCCATGAGATGCCTTCTTTCCTGTGCGATTGCCTGAGTATGCGGGTCAGAGTATCCGCCTCTGCCATCTCGTTCCTGCAGTGGTAGAGTTTCGTGCGGAAACCGCCCGCCGGACGCATCGTGACAGAAGTGCGGGGGAGACGGTTGCGGTTGTTTTCGATGATGCTGTCCGCCAGGGCGACTATGTTCGGGAGCGACCGGAAATTGTTCTTCAGGCAGAGGTCCCTATCGGGAGTATAGTTGACGAAAAGGTCGGGACTCGCCCCTCTCCATTCGTAGATCGCCTGATCCCCGTCACCGACGATGAAGAGGTTGCCGTAATGCCCGCTCAGGAGGGTGAAGAGATCCCATTCATCCTTGGAGCAGTCCTGCACCTCGTCCATCATGACATACTGGAAGCGGCGCTGCCATCTCTGGAGGACCTGAGGGAATGAATTGAGGATATGAAGCGTGAAATAGACGAGGTCGTCGAAATCGAGTGCGAAGTACCGTCTCTGGCGGAGGACCATCTTCCCGAAGATCGGAACACCGTCGGAAGTCCCGGGTTCCGTAACTGTCACGTATCTCGGGATGTAGGGAGTGCCGCCCTTGAAGGCGGAGAGCTCGTCCATGTAGTTCCCGACGATCCCGGCCTTCCTCGGGTTGCCGCACTCATCAAGGATCTCCTTAACGAGGACCTTCATGTCCTCCTCGTCGAAGATGATGAAGTTCTGGGGGTAGCCCAGACGGTATATCTCCTCGCGGAGGAACTTTACGCAGAATCCGTGGATGGTCGTAACGAAGTCGCCGACCACCCCTCCGGGACAGAGGGCGGCTATGCGGCTCCTCATCTCCTGCGCAGCCTTGTTAGTGAAGGTCATACAAAGGATGTCGCTCTGGGGGATGCCCATGTCGTTCATGAGATAGGCGAAGCGGTAGACGAGCGTACGGGTCTTTCCGGAGCCTGCCCCGGCTACGACGCGCACACGCCCCTCGGTAGCCTTGACGGCGTCCTCCTGCTCGGGGGTCAGGGAAACCAGGTTTGTGCGGATTCTCGGCATACGGTCAGGGGCGAACCGCCGACGGAAGCGGCGTGATTGAATGAACGATGAAGTCCTCGGCACGTTCGTGCATGGCGGCAATATCTACGATCAGGTCGAACAGCTCCCTTTTCTTCCTGCTGGACGTGTCCAGGGTGAGGATAGCGTCCTCAGCCTGCTGGAGGTTGTGATGGAGGTCATGGAGCTTGACCTGGATGGCCGTCTCATTGCCTGAAAGGACGATCTTCTTGATATAGTCCTCGTAGCTGTCTTCCTCGCGGTGGGTGAGGAGATCCACGGCGTCGACGACATCATCTTCGACGCCCATCGCCCTTAGGCCGTCAAACGTGATATCCGTGTCCTCGACGATGTCATGAAGGATGCCGACCTTTTTCTGCAGGTCTGTCTTGCCGGCAAGGCAGACTGCCATCAGGTGGAGTATCGCGGGATTCCCGACGAGATCCTTCTGCCCGTGGTGCGCTTCCAGGGCAATGCGGAGTGTTTCTTCAAGGGTCATAATTCTGCAGTTTTATGCTTTTGTAAAAGCAAAGGTAATATCTCGTTGTGCCAAAGTGTGACACACGTGGGAAACAAAAGCAGTAATCTTTATACATACAGGCATACCCGCATAGCCGAGGTCTCGAGGATATCCGTAGGGATTTCCAGCGGATGGTATACCTTATCCGATGAAGGATGCAACCCGATTGCAAATGATTACCGTTATCTTTGCCGCATGAGATCATTCTTGAGAATACTTACAGTCCTCCGCGACTTCATCCCGTCGGGCTATGCCGTCCTGGTAGTTCTTAGCTTAAGAAAGGAATGATGGAGAGGAATGAAATAGGGTCCACACCGGCGTTGCTCTCTGGTCCTGAAAGCGAGTCCGTAAATAGTAAAGCAAAAATCCCCCACCATTCTGAGGTGACCCCAAAAAGTTAGACGGATTTATAACTAAAGATTTGATACTTGTCGTGCTCGGTATTGCGCCGGGCGCAATATAGTCATGTACGGCAATCCGGGAACGGGGAAGACGCACATCGCCATCGGACTTGGAATCAAGGCATGCATGGAAGGCTATACGGTGTTCTTTACCACTGTTCCTCACATGCTTACGCTGATACGCGAGGCGAGGACGGACAGGACCCTTCAGTCTCTCGAATCGCGCTTCCGCAAGTATGATCTGGTCATATGCGACGAAATGGGCTATGTCAGCTTCGACAAGGAAGGAGCGGAACTGCTGTTCAACATGATATCGACGAGAACAGTGGACAAAGCCACGATCATAACGACCAATCTCCCTTTCACGCGCTGGGAGGAAATCATCAAGGACAAGGTCCTCTGTTCCGCCCTGGTCGACCGGCTCTGTCACAAAGCCTTCATGGTCAACATGACCGGACCGTCATATAGAGTGAAAGAAACTCAAAATATCTTCAAAAAACTTTGAAAACAAATGAGACTTACTTACCTTTGAAACAGACTTCCGTTGGCCCCTTTTTCAAATCCACTTTGGCGGAAATCTACTTTATTATCTACAATCGGTCGAGAAAAATGAGGCACTCGCAAAAGCCAGGGCCGAGCATGTAGCATCACTTATGAAGAAAAAGGGAGTGCTGGATGATCGGATAGAAATACTGTCCCAGGGTGGGACGGCCTCATACGAGCCCCTGTCCGCCAACCGGAATTGCCGGATAGAGCTCTTTGCCGAATAAAGAAACGCCCCCATCGCAAGTTGCGGTGGGGGTATCTGTCACTCATTAGAAAAGGCTCCAGTCTATTTGAATCTCTGTTCCCAATGGGTGCAGGAGGCCATGCCCTGCATGGAACATCCGTTGAATCCGCCGCCTGCGCAACGGGCTCTCTCAGTATTGTCAAATTCTACCCACTTGCACCAGAAGTCGGAAGATGTGCGCCCACACCAGTGGGAACATGTCGCGCATATGCGCCAGTCGCTGGGAACTTTGTTTGCCATAGTGTCGTGTTGTTTTTTTATTTATACTTCCAGTTTTGAATATTCTTTCAGTTGATATTAGAAGGATCCAAACTCGAACCTCTGTGCTTTGCGATAGCATTCAATATGTTTCGCAATCTCATCTTCTGAGATATAATAGATAGATTGATCTTTGAGAGTATTTGAATAGATGCAAATCCTGTTATTGTCAGAGTATTTCCATATCTCATGCTTGCCAAAAGAAAAGAGCATATCCTTGGTCCAATACCAACAATATAAGAACCGTTTGCATCCTTACCCAGCATGTTGTTCTGCTTCATGTTCATTTTCTGCGTTTGTTCTTTCACTTATACCTGGACTCTGTAGGTTTCTTTCACACTATATGATAAATATCTGCAGAATTAACATACACACCCCCATGGCGATTATATGTCTTGGATACCGCTGCGTCACGCGTACGATTCCTCTATATAGGTTCACCTCATGATCATGCTCCTTGGTAATACGTTTCTCATTATGCCACTGTCGTTCGATAGATGAACGCAGCTCTCTGAGCCCTCGAGCGTGAGTTAATAGTTCGCCGACCAACATATCCAAGACAAGCATAACAAAGCAAATAATCAACGCTATATTAGCAATCCCGGTGTTTGGTACTGACATCCATCTTTTCAAGCCGACTACAATTAGAGTAAATCCAAATACAGACTTGGTTGTATTATGTAAACAACTGATGAGATCAGTGATCTTAGTTGTCTTCCGGAACTTCTCTATACAATATGTATCTCTTTCGAGGTATAGGCTTCCCCATACGCGAACCTCAAACAATGAGTAAATGAGCATTGATAAGCCCAGCAAAATCATCAAAATGTTCAGTATCATGGCCATTTCTTGTTTTAATCTTTACAGTTACATACTGCGGACGGACACGATTCTTACAGGGAAGTGCCACAACAAAAAACAGACGAAATAAAAGCGCTCCTATCTGGTATAAATACTCGGAAACCAATGAACAAATCCCTATGATAATCGAAACCGAAGAGAAGGATGTACGTCATCCAGATGGAAAGATTCTATTGAAAAACGGCACTATGCTTGACTGCTATCCTAAAGAAAGCCAACCTCAAACCATCATTCCAGGCAAAATTGGCCTGGATCGAAGTGGTGAGTACCTTCAGATCAAGGGCAAACCTAAGAATACAACACGCAAACGTGAGCGTGAGCCCTGGGAGGAGCTCTTTTTTAGAGAAGCCTTCTTCCTATATGAACACAAGGAACAGATTATGGCCGATAGCCGGATGTTCTTAACTCCGCTGCCATTCAATAATGATCTGGCTTATACTGGCACTTCAGGGATGAACAAGGCGACGTTGGGCGTTTACCTTGAGTGGTGGGAAGATTGCGAGCAAGCCGTCATTCGAGACACGGACCAGGTGGAGGCTTTGACATATTTCATTGCCGGCAGCCCGTTAAGCGGCGCAAACCATTGTTCTGCTATAGACAGGAAAGGTCGAACCGTCACCATGCATTTCTCTCCATTTCTCCCGATTTGGAGTTCTTTTATGCGGATCAATCAATGTTATACCGAGGCAAAACAGATATATCAAGCATATAGCCTGGAAGAAACCATCGCAAAACTCCGCGAAGCATGAGGAGCACTATCATAATAACCACAGTTCTTGTCTTAATGACGGCTTGCGGCCAGCGGCCAAAGAGCCATGACACCCCAGAGGTTATCCTGGCCCAGATGCGCTCCGATACCTGTTGGATTCGTGAGCTTGACTCTTTGGCTCAAGTCGCCATCGGGCCAGGAGCAAAGTGCATAGATCCGGTCTGGCATACCTTCTCTTATGATGGCCGAACTTGGTTCTTCAATCAAGATTGGGGAGGGGTGTTAGAGATACCTTCAGATTTTATCCCTGAAGACGATTCATGGCAGGCAGAATTATCCTTCCATGGCACAAGGGCATGGTCTCCCGATTCACTGATACTCATATCTTTTTACGCGGGATTCCAAGCACTCCGTAATGAGGAGGTCCAAGAATTAGCACTTTTAGGGCTGATGGACTATGGGTTCGTCGTACAAAGCATTGAAGAGAAAGACGGGGCTCTCACCGTACATGCCCGCAATGCAGAAGGAGTTAACTATTATGGCCGCTACATTTTTGCAAATGTGGATGGAATTGAGTACTCAGTCTCAATCCAATATCCGGATGAAAAGATTCACGCGATAACACACATATTGGAAATGATAAACCGCTTCCCGGCCGGACCGAATAATCATGTATATAAGGGTATGGCTCTATAAAAGATGGCCTCAAGATAAAGTCACGGGAAAGATTTAAAACCGTCCATGATTCCTAGAGGCCATCTACAATGATGTGGAAACTAGTTGTTAAAGTCGAACCGACATAATCGTTCCAAATCCTCATCTGTTGCCAATCGCTTGATATCCCTATCGCTTACAAAACTGCAATAGAACGACAACGGAGCAAACGTTATGGCGGAGTATAACTGGGGCGTTGATTCCAGATAAATAACATTTATCACTCCCACGAATTCTTCTTTCTTCTTGGCACAAGGATTTATCGGACCTCCTTCACCATAATACCGGTGGAAATGCTCTCCCGGCTCTCTTGTCTTGAACAAGATTCGGTCGCCGATCCGATACTTCGTCTTTCGTTCATCGAACAAGTGAGTCCAAGATAGACGAAGTGTCTGACACTTCAGACGATGACCGCCTTCCCAATCAATGAGAATCCGATATCCGATCTCATAGCAAACCCGCTGGTTATTGCGGACACCGGCAGGCCCAATCAACTCGTCCTTAATGGAGAACATGGCGTAATCACGCTTCCCTAAAGAGGGTTGATGCTCTGCAATGAAGTGCTCGAACAGGGCGCAGATACTCTCGTCCAGAACATATTCTTGGATTCCATCCTGCCTGGGCACAAAATACTCCTTTGTGCCGAATCCGATAGTCTCACGAATAACCCGGGCGATGTCGCAAGCAGGATTGAAGATGAACCTAATTGCGTTTTCCTCGCAAGAATCCATATCAGCATACATCAGATATAGTCCGCCAAGGGAAGTCCCCATCAGAAACGCCGGGTGTAATTGCCCTATCGTATGGTTGATGATATTGACCGAATCCACTGGATCTTCGTTCACTTCCAACGGTGTCCATTCATAGTCCGAGAACACCTTCCGGACTATGTCAGTAGTTGTTGAGGCCGCACCTGATCCGAGACCATGAACGTATATTGCTTTCTTCTTTGATTCCATTTGTGCCGCGATATAAAATATATACGCCAGACAACCCCCAACATTTCGTCATTTAACTGGCGTACACTCCAAATCCAGGACAAAAGCCCGTGCGCAGTCCAGACAGTAACCGTAGTCGCGAACATTGATTGGACCTCCTTCGTGTAGAGTGTGACCAAAAATGTGAAGATATCCTCCGAGCAGACGTTCACCGTACAGATACTCTTCAACATCCGCCCAGACAGGGCTCCCGACATTATCCATACCACCGCGATACCATGAGACATCAGCGAGAGCAAGAAATAGCCTTTCCCGCTCCGCCTGATCGCCATGAAGCATCTCGTTAAGGTGCTCCGGCCGGAAACCGTTCATCTTCCCGACCAGTTTGCTGCGGTGCTTGATCCAGTTCTCTGCGATCCCGGCATGGGAGAACAACACTTTCCCCCCATCCACATCTTCGATATGGACGATGTCGAAGAGGTCGAGATTGTCTTCGAACTTGCGTCGGATCTTTTCGGACCTATAGGAATCCCTCCTGCATGTGCAAATCGAGGTGTCCAGGTATCCAAGGTCATGGTTGCCCAACAGGAGCACAACATTATCAGGATGCTCCTTTTTGAAGGCAATGATGTCCTGGAGTTCCTTGTAAGCTTCGTCGGGAAGGATCTCCTCCCAAGCATACGGATCCACGTAATCTCCGAGGAAGATGATTTTTTCTTCCTCGTGTCCTTGAACGGCACTGCGCCAGAACTGGCGTCCGTGCACGTCCGGTATGATAATCCATTTCGACATTTCAGTTTCTTGTTCTAAAGGTAATGAAAGATTTCCGGATGGGTTTCAAGTTCAACACCGACATGGTGTCGTACAATTCACCGTCCATCAAAGAGTCTCCGCAATAGGCATATTCAATCCTCAGTTGAATGTACTCAGCGAGAGCGCCGGGAGCCATGTCCAGTGAGGCAAGACCAGACCTGACGGATGTCAAGGAAGACCAGCGCGCTCCGTCGAAGTAACTGAAATCCAGTCCTCCGACCGGTCTGCCGCGAAAAGTAAAGTTCAGCTTCACCACATCTCCGGTATGACTGGTCATCCGCACATGGACGTCCTCTAGGATGGAAGATATGCTCTCCGGAATTGAGTTGAGCAACATTAGCCCGCATTCGGAACGGAGTTCAGAAGGTCTTTGGAGCGAGCGGAGGAGGACATATGCCCAGTAATGATATCGCAACGCATCATCCAGCCTGCCCGCCAGTTCTGCATCAGATGCAAAGTCTTCGTACTCCAGGATCCTTGACTTCCTATCAGCAAAGATGACGTCAAGCTCATCCCTATGAATCCATCGTCCGACATGTGCTTTCCGGCCATTCTTGAGGATGACCCTATGCGTGTTGGAGAGGGTCACATTGGAGTATGCCGACGACCGGTTGCTCTGCATCAAAAAGTGCTCATCTCCACTGGATGAAAGTATCTGTTCTTCCACCTGGCGGAAATCGCTCACGACGGCAATGGTTATCTTACTGACCAGTGAAGAGAGGGCCTGCTGGTCGGCCTCGTCGACGGATGATCCCCATCCTTCGCCCCAGATATAGGATGCATCCGTCTTGACGTTCTCCCACTCCTGGGCCGAAACGAATAGGCAGGATAGCATCCAAATAAATATAATACAGATTCTGCGCATCTTCTACTGTTCTTTGGCAAATCCCTCGTCAATCCATCGGGACACCATCGATCCATACTGCTCCGCCAGGGATTGCTCCTCAAGGGCAATCTCCAGGGCTCGACGCCTAAGTTGGTATGCAGAATCCAAATCTATGATGCAGTATGCCCGCGCTGTAATTAGTCCCTTCCTTTCGCGCACGGCGGTCACGTAGGGAACCAGCTCTCCACGGATATCTTTCTCGACAAGGCGTTCAAAGGAGGAGACGATATTATCCACCTGTTGCCCGGTTAAGCTGCTAGTGCTGGTGAGAATCCGACCCCGGACATCACCACCGGCCAGCATGGCATACTGGTTCGCCGCGTTGGCCAGCGCGGTAACCTGAGCCAGATTCGTGCTCATGCAGTTGTCAGCAACGCCGATGACCTGGGCACAACCGGAGTTCACCTTTAGGAAGTATTTTTCCAGCCGGCTCTGGATGTTACCCAACTCAATGGGCTTGAATCCCTCACGCTTGAGAGCCCTGGCGGCAGATGACGCCTCCTTGAGAATGTCGTTAAGATCTCTTCTGGTCTGTCCGCACACTGGAGCAATCACAACCAGAGTGGTAATCATGGTCAATACGAGTTTCTTCATCATGTTCATGTTTCGTTTTCGCTTCTGACCATTTATACGTGATGCTTCAGGATTTCTTACACGAATCTTTATTTGAAAGAAACGGCTATGGGCGATGTATAAATAGACGATGAAGAAAACACTCCTCATACTGATACTCCTTAGGTGCATCACCGTCTCCGCCCAGATTCGTATCAGCGACTTCAAGCAGTCGTTCTCCGACGGTGCGGCCGCCGACGTCCGGACATCCGTTGCCGATCCGGACGGCCAACTCTGTTCCGTACTCAAGCTGGAGACGAAGCTGACTGGCTGGACCTTCGATGCCGGTCTAGCCGGAATCATCGACACGAGGTATGGGGATGGCATCATTTGGATATATGTACCCGCATCCGCGCGAATGCTTACAGTAGCGCATAGCGAATATGGTGTCCTTCGGGATTGGAACTTCCCAATTTCCCTAGAGCCCGGACGGACCTATACGATGAGACTGTCCTATGAGCGGCCGCGTCATACAAGTCAGGCACAACGTCATGCAAGGATGTCTGCACCGACCACTCGTTCTGGTGTTTCTCAATCTACGTCTCGTCGCATTACGCCGCCGCTTCCGACCATGGTTACGAACGCTGCGCCCAGATATGCTGCAGCGCCATCTGAACGGACATTCTGCGACCATTTCGTCGACTTCTATATGGGTTTCAGTTGTTACAAGGACTATCAGGACTACTATTCATTTGATGATGAGTGCTGGTTCGGATTCAGTTATACCTGGATTGGGAACCGGGTCGGACCGTATGCGTCGCTGGCTTTCAATGCCGACGAGTGCTTTTCCGTCTTGGGCGGCGTGGCTTTCCGCTTGACCGACCCGGGGTCGGCCACATTGGACTGGCAGCTTTACGGAGGGGCCGGCCTAATTGACGAGTGCCTGGGATTCGATGTCGGGGCGCGGTTCGCCTGGCGCTCTGCCCATAAACTGAGCCACTGGGACTTTGGCTTCGGATGCCAGTTCTCTCAGGGGGCGATTATCCCGACCGTGAGCGTCGGTCTCTATATCTGGGGAATCCCAGCAGTGATTGGTCTTGGGCTGGTATGCGGGGGGATATGATATGGTGAATAATAACGGATCAACGGTCATGCCGACGGAACTATATGACACTCTCTATCAAGAGTTGTTGAAACAGGTTATAGAAAAACTCGAGACTGGTTTAAATGTGGATTCCGAAGAGTGTTTGGATAATTGCATCTTTTCGTCTTGTTACTGGCTGCCGAAACATATTCTTGGATGCTGGGATTTAGATTGCAACACTACGATGGATGAGATAGTGGATTCTATCCGCAAAGAGTGTCCTTATGCTGACATTGTAAAGACGGGGTTGAATTCATATAAGGTCAAGCTTAATGAGACCTACTGGACGCTATATAGGATAGTACAGTTTGGCAGGACAATGGATACGAAAATCCGTATTACGTATAAGCATCAAAGCTGGAGAGGTTTCATCCCTACTAACAAGTCCTCTGAAATAATTAGGTATGTTGACTCGCTCGTCCCGGAATTCAGGAAACTGGTTCAAAAAGTAGTGATGGAAGGGAATAGGCAAATACTCCTCTCACTTATTGAGAAAACCGCTTCGACTGCAAGACGGAGGAGACGTACAAAATAATAGTTTTCTACTTGTATTCTTGTAATCATAAAGGGAAATAGGTAACTTTGTGATTATTAAAAATAAGGAGAGAACAATGCAGATCGACCTCGATTACAAGACTTTCTGCGACACGTATTATGATGCCGCAGTACAAGTTGCAGACGTTACTATCGCTGAACACATCAAGTCACACGGACAGTTGAATCCATATATTGATGTTACCTTGGTTAAGGACCTTGGGATCTCGTACGGTCTGGAAAAGGTTTACAATACTTTCGATGTGGATCATGAGAGCAGGGCGAAGATTAAGACATATCTGTCAAAGGTCGTGCACAACTGTGTTCTAACCGAACTCGGCAAGGAGTCAACAGCCGTGGGAGCCAAAAAGCGCCCTAGAAAGCCTATGGATTCAATGGTTCTTGCTGCAACCATCAGAGGTGGGAACGCTTCCTTGGAATCATTCAGCGGAACCTTCAAGTCTTCTGGCCGGTTCCAAAAAAAGGAGGACCTGATTGCAAAGATGCTTGAATGCCTCAAGAAACTAAACGGCGTCGACCAGGTCATCCTCAGGTGCTGGATGGTTTATCCAAAGGGGGATTATACCGATATGGCAATCGAAGAACTCGGGTGGGACGATAACAAACGAACCAGGAACGTGGTCAATGTACGGTGCAACCGTGCCATTACAATGCTCGGAAAGATGATGGGCGACGCCAGGTGCGATTACCGTGATGTCTATGTGCCCAGCGTGCAGAAAGCACCTGATCAACCCTCTGAGCCTATACAGCCCATCAATGATTACAACTTCATCCGTCGGCGGCAGCGGGCTGCAAGAAAGAGTATCACTTCCGGTATAGACTACCGTGACCTAGCCAGATCGTTGTCGAAAAGCCTACCGGACTAGGCTCGGCGTGATAGGTGTCGAATCTAATTAGTTGTTTGTCGTAATGAAGAAAGAAAGTTTGAACCGCGTTATCAAGTCCCCAACCCCGGTAACTGAGAAGGACGGATTGACGGTCTTCCTGGCCGGACCGATGAAAGGTGCCCCGAAGTGGCAGCGCACCGTGCCGAAACTAGCAGAGGAGATGGGTATCTCGGGTGTCACCTTCCTAAACCCGTACCGCTGCCAGCGATGGGTCAGCTGGAAAGCCCAGGTCGACTGGGAGTCCGCCGGACTCCGGCTTTGTGATATCGCCCTATTCTGGATTCCCAACCAGGAGACGGAAGTGGAGGGGAGGGACTATGCGCAGACGACGAGGATGGAACTGCTGGAGAATCTCGCGCTCGGGAAGCGGGTCATCCTGGGGATAGATACGGATATCCGGGCGGCGGATTACATGCGTTATAAGGCTCGTCATTATGGAGTCAAGCGAATTCATAAGACACTCGAGGGTTGCCTCCAGGAGTTGAAAGAGGAGATATCCAAAGCGTAGATTGTCCCGGTTTGTCGTTATTGTGTGATTTCGTCGTAAGAATTCAAGGTCGGGGGAGTATAGATAAGCGAAACCATGACGAACATGACCAATACCAAAGACCGGATCTGTGAGATCCTCCGCGCGACCAAGCGCCCCGGCATCGAAGCCGTTATCAACTATCTCCAGACCTCTAGCTACTTCAAACGCGGCTGCTATGGCCACCACAAGGAGTACGGAGGCCTTGCCCAGCACTCCCTTGAGGTGTATGAGCATATGCTCTCGCACATAGGCGGTTACGCCGCTGACAGCATTGCCGTCGTGGGCTTGTTCCACGATCTAGGCAAGACTGCCCGGCGCGACGGCCGTGGTCACGGCCGCAGGTCCGTGGATATCCTTGACCGTCTGGGATTCGCGCTGACAGACGAGGAGCGCACCGCCATCGGACGCCATCACGACAAGTCCCTTGACCTTCTCACATGCCCCCTCCGTCGTCATCTGACTGCAGCGGACTGCTCCA
>Ga0247609_10001264_pt1 | contig 30970 bp, 40 predicted proteins | sample 172DNAGHGlowgp2_FD_193487 | JGI IMG/M metagenome (GOLD analysis project Ga0247609, IMG submission 193487) | Sheep rumen microbial communities from Palmerston North, Manawatu-Wanganui, New Zealand - 1728 DNA GHGlow gp2 | ecosystem: Host-associated > Mammals > Digestive system > Stomach > Rumen ... | reverse complement strand
TAAGTTTTATCGTTGCTACGATCCTGAGCAAGTGGTACCGATTGACCAACAAAGGCGAGACAGAGGCTTATGCCAACGAGGCGGCAGCGCACCTGACCGATGTAGAACTGAAGTTGTATCAACGTAAAAGACCAACACGACCATGATAAAAGAAAGGACAAAGACAGTGACGCTGACTTTCCTTAGGGAACAGCTTCTATACGACATAAAGAATCTTGCCTATGTAGAAGGCGATGTGCTGCCCGATGATGCACAGCACTCCAAGCACCAGGTGCAGGACATTGGCGAGGAGGGCAATGTGGACCGAGTGACCAGGATGCTCGACCTTGCATTGTCGCGCTGCCGTGAGCATTTGTATCCATATACCAAGGTGCCTGTGGAAGGTGGTGAGCTGCTTGATGATGTGCTTGATGAAACCGAGATGTACACATAGACATGCTAGTGCCCGATGACTTCTCGACAACAACCATCACCTACCTGGAGCAGTTGATCCACAATCTGCTTGTGTATTATGTGCTTGCCGACTGGATGAGCATTGCCAATGTGGCAAACACCAAGAGCGCAGCCAACTGGGCAGCCAAGGCCCAGGATGTGGAGGATGAAGTCAAAGGCGTGTTGAATGCAAGAACAGGAAGAGTAAGGAAGTTTCAATCACCCTTCTAAAATACAAGCGCATGTAGTGCGCACTTTGTAGATTTTTTTCATAAGATAATTGGTTAATTTAAAAAATGAGCCCACCGGTCCTCGCGGATAGGTGGGCTTGCTGATTTACTAATCCAAAAAAAACGATCTATAATGAGCAAAATGAAAAAACTACCTTGGTCGGTTAAGATATCTTGGGTTGTATTGTATTGTGGCTCCATATACGCTCTCGTCGGGCAGGAAGTCTACAAGCGCCACAATGCGGAAATACTTGTAGGGTGTGCCGCTGAATCCACGCAGGTTATGGTCGGTGCTGCTTGACACCAGGAACCAGTTGTAGAGATCGCGCGAGCCGAAGAGGATGGAGCGTATGGGCTTCACCGTGCGCGATGTGTCGAGGAAGTTGAACTTGCCTCGCTGTATTATTGTGTCGATAGTCTTGAGCGCATCGGGCTGGTCAAGTTTCAAAGGACGAGTGATGATTAGGCCCTTTACATGGACGGGCACCTGCTCATTGTCGACAGTGTTGTAGAGCACCTCGTCGCTGAGGTTGACCACCGAGCGAGTGCCGCCAGTGCCGGCATCGGTCACAGCCAGCGCCTCGGGGTAGGAGTTGATGCCATAGTCGATGTTGGTTGTCATCATTCCCCACTTGTGGTCCTTGAGGCTGTAGACATAGGCATAGTTATAACTGCTGTTATAGACTATGATGCGCTGATGGGTGTAGTCGTAGATCATGCGACATCCACTCAAGAACGAGGAGAACGGCTGCAGGCTCATCGCGTTGACATCGTATCCATCATCACCCAGGAAGTTGGTAAAGCTGCTTGGCAACTCGGCGATGTTGAATGGGGACTCACTGCTGATTGCATCGGTTATGCATTGTGTGGTTGATCCGGAGAGCAGCATGATTCCCTTGGCAGTAGCGAAGAGCACGCTGTCGTCGAGCTGTGTGATGCTAGAGGGGTTGGTGCATACGTCTCGAGTGATGGGCTGGCGAGCAATGTAGGTTCCTGTGCCTGATGTCTCCAGTGCCCATACACCTTCGTCGGTAAAAGCATAGAGAGGGAACTGGCCGAACTGCCCTTGTGAAAGAGCTTTGGACGCTGTGCTTATTCCCAGGATCTTGCCTGTGCCTACAGAGTTGATGTTGGTAGGCTCGAAGACAAAGGGGTTATTCACGTTGGATGTGTATATTTTATTTGTCTCGCTAAAGCCATCGGTGCTGATGTCGGGAACAGAAGATGAGGATATGCTCGACATGGCACTCACGATATCTTGTTTCGTGATATCGCCAAGCCAATAGGCTCCATTGAGATAGTCATGAGGCTTGAGCTTCAGCTTATACACGGCACTGCCTTTTTTGATATATGCAAACTTAGCGTTAGCATCAGGGTAAAATATCCATCGTGGGAAGTCGAGTGCGTTGGTAACCGAGTCGGTTGGGCCTTGCACAGTAATAGTCTGCATCTCATCCTTTATTGTCACAGCCACTTGCCAAGTTGCATCAAGGGTGTTTTTGGCTAATTGAGGAAACTGTATGGATGATTTAAGTGGGCTGTGTGGGAATCGCTCAACATCGGCATAGTTAATGCGCCCATTGAAGTTGTGCATCAAAGATGCCTTGAGAAAATCATGGGTGTGGTAGTCGTCCAGGATGCGCTGCCTACCCAACAGTCCGCTTAACGTGCCTTTGTCCAGGCTAAGAGGAGTCTCTGTTTGAACCCCTGACTGCTCCACCTCATCAATGGTCCAGCTTTTAATAATATAGTAATTGGCTGCCCTCACCAACAAGTCGTTAATTTCAGCTATGTTGTGTTGTGGGACGGTGGCGATGTAAGATGGATATTTGTATGTGGGAGAAGAACCAGCGTCATATACATTGAAATAATCGCCATAGGTATAAGTGCTGTCATGTTTTGTGGCAGTTACAAGGTTGATGAACTCTGTCTTAAATGGGCGAATGCCATCCCAAGAAGCTCCAGTGATATTTACTCCTGCTCTTTTTACCACCTTGCTAATTGAATAATACTCATCCCAATCATTGGCTCCATCCATATTAGTCCACCCCCAAACAGTGCCTGCTTGGTCGTAGGTGTAGACAGGGGCAGACACTGCGATGTCGATTGATGTGATGATATCCTTCCACTTTGTCAAGTCGCTTGGAATTGATGCGATAGAATAGACCAATTCAGAGATAAATGCATAGGCACGGCCGCACATCAAGAATCCAACTTTGAAGTCATCAAAGTCTTTGAGTCGCAGTCCACGAAAGCCATCGAGCGCAAAGACAGGCCCTCGACTGTTGGGGATCATCAGCACTGGATAAGAGTGCATAATGTAAGAGTCGTCATATAACTTGTAGGCATAGCGCACAAAAAACGGCAGGACAAATTTATTCTCCTCAGTACCTTTTTTGTTTACCAGTTTGTTGACGGCGGCAAACACGCCAGATGTCACATTGTTTTTAAAAACTGATAGAAGAGGTTCGTCATCATCTGAAACAGAGATATTCTCAACCGAGTAGGTGCTTTGGTTTTGAGCGAAGTAAGCATATGCGCCGCCTTCCATAACAGGCTTTGGATGTGCCCAACAATGGGGTTCATCAGCATCGAGCAGTGGGAGTATACTATCTTTCACGCCTGGAGAACGGATAACCATTCCTCCATAGCCTGTGATATTCTCGTTGCCATCGCTACCATCTGAGGTGTTCTTTTTGTCGGGCCACACAGCGAAATCAGAATGTAGTCCGAACTTAATCTCTAGCATTGGCGGTTTCTGACCCAGAGCTTCGTAATGTGCCGTGCCGTCGGTTGTCCACAGGTAATAGTTGATGCCTGAGGAATCGTTGACGATGAGCGTATTGCCTATGCTGTTGAGCGTGGGGTCGCTCTCGACAGTGCCAATAGTGTGACGAGTCCAAGGGTCGGGATCACCTTCGGCATTCTCCTCACAGACCCATTTCAGAGTCCTTGTTGTGGTGGTGCCTACGGTTGTGGTGAGTAATATAATATAATGTGTGTGCCCTTTAAACTTGTGAATCCACAGCAGTTCTTCTCCCTCGTTGAGAGTAAACATTATTGTCGGCGGCATGATGGGATGGAGGGCACCATCCTCGGGGATGAGGTTGTAGCACCCTGCGAGCTCGCCGTCCATACATTCGTAGTCGGAAGGCACAGCCGAGTGTCCTTGGTATTTGATATCTTTAATCATCGTGGTATATTGCGTTTAATTATTATTGGTAGAGCGAGGCCAAGCAGTTCGTGAGTGATTGGTGCCCCAAGCGGCAGTCGTGCTTCGTTGCTGTTGCCGTTGATCTTGAGTACAGCATGGCACAGGTTCTTGGAATGTGCCCTGAGGTTGTTGCACGTCTTGCCCTTGTTGGTGGGCCAACATTGCGCCTCATGTCGCCCTATTGCGTTGTGGTGCTTGACATAGAGGTAGTACTCGCTGCCATCGTGTGCGATGTCGATAACGTCGCCAGAATGGAGAGAGAGCGCCTTAGCCACGCGTGCGGTGATGTCTATGCGACCGTTGGCGTGGAAGGTGATGTCGGGGCGTCGAGTATTGTCTAGTGTCGTTGTCATCTTGTGGGTGGGCAGATTTCGTAGTAGGTAATATCGCCAGCAGTCTTGGCTTTCACGTTGAGTTTGGCACGGATGAGTGCCGGCATCTGATAGTCGTAGAACATGCGTGCCACGCTTGGGTTGAGCATGGGGAAGCCGATGCTCTTATACTTCTCGTTGTACTGGATATCGGCGAGCTGCGTCTCCTGGTCGAACTGTGGGTTGAGGATGAAGCCGTAGGTGTTGCCGTCGGGGATATAGAAGGCGAACACCTTGGCCTGCTCCAACTCCATGCCTCCCATGTGGTGGAAGAGCGCACGGCTCAGGGTTATGCTGTTGTCGCTGCCGTCGGCAATGACATACATGTGACGGCGACGGAACCAGTCTAATATTTTCTTGAAAAGTTTCTTCATAATGCGAAAATAGTTATTAGTGGTTAGTGGTTAGTTTTAAGTTTTAATACTTCTTCCTGGAGCGGAAAGACACAGTCTCGATGAACATGAACGAGCGCGTGGTATCAAGTTTGATTTTGTGCTCGAGGGCTTCTTCCTTGGTGTGGAAGATGAAGCATGAGATCTCGCACTTGGAGGTGCCTCGGGTGTTGATGATGTTGGCGTAGTACTTACGGCCAAAAAGGTGGTTGAGAATTTTGTTTAGTAGGTCCATAGTTTATAGTGTTAAGTGAAATATTCTTTGCATGTGAAGCCCTTGCGTGGGCTGAAATCTTTGAAGTCGCAGACGACAAACTTCTGTTTCTTGTTTGTCCATTGTGCCAGGTCTTGCTGCCACTTGGGGATGGTGTGATGTGGTGAGAGAGGATCACGATAGGGCTGTGCGTAGGGATAGGTGTTACACCTATCCCGTTTTTCTCTTGCGTCGAGCATGCGCTGCCTCCAATGGTTGATGCGGCTGTAGCATTCTTCGAGGTCATTCCTGCCGCCAATCATGGTGTAGAGGAAGAACTGCCCACGGAAGCCATAATGCTCTAACAATTCTATGGCATGTTCACAGTCGTCAATCTGCTTGTGGGTATCGCAGCCGAAGCGGATGCGGTTGTTCTCAAGCCACTTTACTTTAGCGAGAAGTTGGGCAAACTCGTCGGTCACAAGCCTTGCATCCAGTGCCTGGTTGAAGTCGACACGATAGCCACGCTCGATGATTTTGTTTAGCTGCTCCACAGCATAGTCGCCAGCAGCAAGGATGTTGTTATCCATAAGCACTAGGTTGTGGCGGCCGTCGACTGCTATCTCATCGACATCCATGTAGGGCACTATCCTGCCTTCCTTGACAGGCACGACGCACCATGGGCATTTGTTAGGGCAGCCTCTTGTCAAGAACCCATAGGCATAGTCTTTGGGTATCTCTGGATAGATCGAGTAGTCGGGCTGTGTGCGGTCGACTTCCTCGGGGAGCCGTGAGTGTACATCATAGCCGGTGCCACCCTTCACTATCTCGTCGGCGTTGTTGATGACATAGCCGAAGTCGGGCGAGAAGTTGAACACCTTTGCCATGTAGACGCGGTCGTAGTGTGAGAATGGTGTGTACCATTCCACATTGTCGCCTTGCTGCTTGTGCCATGCAGCGAGCTTGGCGAGCGCAAGATTGGGGTACTGAGTTTTTCCCCACTTCTTTTTGATCGCACCAGTACCGTCTATGTCAATCAGCCCTATTTGCATAGTATCGTTTTATTCCTTCGCTAATTTTCTTACATGTTTCAGGAGAGCGTTTCTTTCCATACATTGGATGTAGTTCTCCTTTATTTATTCTACTCAACTTTTCTCTCGTTTCCTTTGAAACCTTATGACCCATTCTTGACTTTGAGAGTCTTTGGTTCCTTGTACCATAATTTGAGTTATATGCATGAGTACACCACTCAAGGTTGTCTAACCTGTTGTCGGCAGGGTTCTCGTTTTTATGATTCACACATGGGTAATTATTTGGATTATCCAAAAATGTTTGTGCTACTAACCTATGTATAGAATAGAATTTCCTCTCTCCGTCCTTGTCCAAATGAGTGCGTAAATACCCATTGGGAGATTTATGCAAAGAGACAATACGTTCTTTGCTCAGATATCTCTTTCCTCTCCCAACCATTTTTGGGAGGCTCTTTAATCTGCCATAGTTGCTTATCATATATAAGCCTTCATAACCTACGACATCTTTCCATATTTCCATATTAAAGATCTTTTTCAAATCGTTTCTTATTTTCTTGTGGATATTTCTCAGTCTCACCAAACAAGTTGACGATACTGGCTTGTCTTCTCCGGCTTGGTGTATCCCAGGAACGTCCACGGATGTTCTCTTGAACCAATGTCCATCCAGATGCTATAAGAGAAACTCCGCTTTCACTTTGCAGGATATAAGTTATAATCTTGTTGTAGCCCAATGCTTTTGCCGCTCTTGCAGAAGCGGAGTAAAGAAACGAACAAGCATTCTTGTATCCATCAGTACAAAGACGCAAAACCTCGAGCGTTGTTCCGTCGTCAAGTATTCTTGAAACAGGTCTTCCAATGATTGCGACGCCATGGATTTCATCTGCAACATATACAGCCAATGAGAACTTATGACCACGGACAGGTAAATGATGCCTGTGGTTCAAAGCGATGTAACTGTTAGCTTTCTTTAATGTGATCGTTCTAAGTTCCATTTCTTTTTCTTGGCGTGACCGTCAACGTCTATCAGTGCGATGTTCATTCTTCTTTATCTTCTTCGTAACCAGGTGCCACTTTCAGTATGTCTTTCAACTCAAAATGTGCATCTGTCATATACTTGTCGAACTGTGTTATCCACTTGTAAAGTCCCCTGTTGTACTTGTAATCGTGAGCGCAAGCGTGGAAGACTGCAAATGCTGGCGACACGAATTTGTATCTTGTTCTCCATTTCATTTCTTCTTGAATCTATGGCAGGTTTCTGCCAGGTTGCTGAACAGATTGTCGATGCCTGCGAAGCATGGGTACCTGGTGCAGTTCTTGCAAGTCACTCCTTCACGGTGGATGGCGTTATGCTTCTGGTAATTGATGGTGCCACGGCCCTTGTAGAAAGGACGGCTGCTTACTCGCTCAACGTAGATTGTCTTCATAGGTTCTCTAAGTTGTGTTGCAGTGTGTCGTTGTAGAGCGCGACAGCATTGGTCAGTATATCTTTTATTGCATACAGGTCGCTTGGGCTGAGGTTCAGAGCCAACCTTTTCTTGTGCCTAGATATGAAGTTGAGCACGTCGAGGTTGGTGATCTTGGCGAGTTTCTCCTCCATCCCTTTGTTGTACATCAGTTCCATTGTCATGGCATGGAAAGTGTTGACGCGGTCGCGCTGGAGTTGGGCTTCTGCTTCGTTCATACTGCTAACGAATATTCGGTTACATACTTGCCAGATGGCGTGATGATTCTCTCTTTGTGGATGTTGAGGCCGGCGTTGCGGAGGTCATGGATGCGGCTTGCGAGTCGCATGCATCCAAACTTGGTGAGAGCCTCGAGTGATGTGAGCTTGTTGCCTTGCTGTAGCCAGGCCTTGATTTGCGCACACTGTGATGCGCTTGATTTTGCGTTGTCGTTGATGTTCATATTAGTTATTGTTTAGTTTAAGTTCTCCGTATGACACTTTGCTTTTCATAAGGACAGATATCAGCTCATTGGCCAGTTGCACGCAAGTGTCAATCTGCGTTTTGCTTACAAATGGGTTCGCTTCACTTGCTACCATAGCAGCGAGACAATCCTTGGCGATCTCATACCTGCGCTGCTCCCACTTGATGTTTTCATTGACATATTTCTCAATGTCTTTTATTTGTTCTTGTGTCACAGTTCTTCTCCTTTCTCTCGCCCTAACATAATCTGCTCGTTGCAGACAGGGCAAATTATATAAGGGAAATTCTCACCCATTAATGGTTCGTACTCAACTTTCATAGGGTCGTATTCAATGATGCTATGGCAATGCAGGCATTCAACTCTCTTTGTTGAAATTTTGCCTTTCTTGATTACTCGCATACCAGACTTTTTGTCGGCTGAGAAAAAGGTGTCTTTGCAAAGTCCAACAATCAGCGACAAGAGAAATGCGCCAACACAAACCATCAATACAGCTGCTGTTGTTTCTGCTAGGTTCATTCTCCGCCTCCTTTCAAATCCTTTCCAGTGTTTGAAGAATTGGAAAGAACTGGTAACTGTGGCAAGTAACACCAGTGGGTGACATCTCTATGTAGACCTATGCTTTTATAGTACATAGCGGTGTAAATTATACCACATTGCAGGAATATATACATACCATCTTCATTCGGCAACTCATCCTCAACCGAAATCCAGCGAGGTCTATAAATGTAAAGCGCATAGTCCGCACCAGCAAGATAGGCTGCTCTCAGGGCGTCATTTATGTCATTGGGAACATTGAAACCACAATCGCTTACAAGAGCATGTAACTCGTCAAAATGCTCACCAATCTTTGTCTTTTGTTCCTGTGTCATAACTTTACTATTATTTATTTAGTGATACAAATATATAAGTCATATAATTCTTGTTCCGAGAACTTATCCCAGCAAGAACCATTTGGGCTATACCATTCAAACTCATCTACAAATCCACCTATATAACTGCCTAAATCCATCTTTTCGAGTTTAAAGATAGTCCCATAGTCAAGATCACAAACACCTCTTAAAAGATGAATAACATCTTTCTTTGCCAATTCTACAGTCATATCATCTCTTGTCTTGGTGATGGCGGTGCTTGCCACACATCTTGTTTGTAAACTATTTTCTGCTTACTGTCAGCCAACGTGTATAGTTGAAAGACTGGGCAAGTCGCATGGTCTTCACAAGCATCTGTGGATGACCATTCTGTACATCTCTCACAGTCTTTAATTAGTAATTTTTTTTCTTCTTTTGTCATATCTTATTGTTTTAATCAGTTGATATTTAATAAAAAGGCGGCCTCCGTAAACGTTTTTATCAAATACTTTGGTTACTAAATATTTGGCAGCCGCCTTCATACGCTGAACGTTTAGTAGTTAGTAGAAGAAGCGAGACGGTTGAGACTTATTATCATACAACTAACAGGTTAATAGTTAGAATTAATTTCCGTCTCGCTTTGGTGCTCCAGATAGTCAAGGCTATCCTGTATGTTCATCAGTCGGGAGACGCTGATGGCTGTCGTGTCGCCGTCGATGATCGTCACGCTGTCCTCGCGTTCCAAGCCGCGTGAGCCGATGTATATCACATAAACAGCAAAGAGCACGAATGCCAAAACCATGGCATAGAACCATCTGTTCTCCTTCCTCACACCCATGACGTGTGCAGTGCTTTAGCCTGGTTGATGATCTCGTTCTCTCGGGCGTACACGCTCGGCAGGCTGCGTAGTGTGTCGATGACCTGAGTTGCATGGACCACAGTCGCGTGGTCACGGTCGTAGAGCAGCCCCACCTTGCCCACTGTCATGCCCACCTTGGGCAGCAGCAGATACATTGCCAGATGGCGAGCGAAGGACACACGGCGCGAACGGTTACGGCTCATCACCTCCTCGGGTGTGACATCTCCACAAGCCTGGCACACGATGTCGAGAGCATGGTCACGCACGGCGATGTCCTGTTGAGTTATCTTGATGGGAGGTCTCATAGTCACTTCACGCAGATATGTTGGTCACCAGCCATGCAGAGCTTGTGGCAGCCCTTGCCGTCGTTCTCGCACTCATGGCAGTGAGGTGGGTTGACATTGATAATTCTCTTGCCTTCCATGTCCTCCATGCTGACAACGCTGCTGCGCTTGTCCTCGAGGTCGTGGATGCGCTTACGGAGGTCGGTAAGCATGTTCTCAAGGTCGATGTTGAGGTCGCCGAACATGTCGTCGAGGAAGTTGGGCTCAGCCTTTTTATTCTTGGCCTCCTCGGCCTCGTCGAGAGCTTTTTTAAATTCGGGGTCTAATGACTCGTCCATCAATATGTCATAGTCCAGGTCGGTGATGCGCGCCTCGAGAGCCTCGAAGTACTTGTCCATAGCCTGCAACTGCTCGCGCACAAGATCCTTGGCAGGCATATCTGCATCAAAGTAGAGTGAGTTACTGAGGACCATGATGCGTTGGCCCAGGTCTTTCTGCTCCTTCTGGAGCTTAGTGAGAAGTTTCTTTTTGTCCATGTGAATATTATTTTTTAGAAGTTAGTATTTCCAGTGGGTTGGGTGAAGTGATGCCATACTTGGCTGCGAACTCGGTCCACGACATGCGTGGTATCTTAGCCTCTTCGGCCTGTTCTTTCTTTCTCAGTTTCTGCTCATGCTGCATGCACGCCCAGTCGCGCTCCTTCATAAACTCCCGCAGCGCCGAAGTGATGACGAGTGGATCAACAGCACCGTAGAAACGTCCGTAAGAGCCACACTTGAAGCGAAAGAAGAACAGCAGCAATTCGCTTACCCTGAGATAACCATACTCCTGGGCAATAACCTCGGCTAGCATGGTGGCCTGTGCAGCATCCATCTTCTTGGCGCCGGTGTACTCGCACAGGTCATAGAGCTGTGGCAGCAGCCACATGGTGGCAGCGTTCTCGCCATAGGTCTTCTTCAGTATCCCCAATGTGGGAGCCTTGCCGAAGAAGGCACGCTCGGGATTTCGTGCAGCTAGCACCTGAGTCGATGGGTTGAGCGCTTGTAGAAAGTCCTCACGCGTGCCGTAGATTGTGCGTACGGCCATCGTCCTGCGCTGCAAGTCGGGCGAGAGCTGCTGCGTAGTCGGCAGCGCGCTGCTGACGGCCGTCAGCCTGTGTTTGCTTGTCGTTAGTTCCATTATTGCTCTTGAGTTGAATTTGGATTCTTAACCAGTTGTTAAAATGTTGTTTAGCATCACGGACGTTATTGTGCGTCTGGTCGTTGCACCTGCAGGAAAGGATAAACTCGTCAATGTTGTTCATCACTTCTTCCCTGGTGATGTGGTGCTGCCTGCTCATAGATTCAAGCCACAGCGGTGAGGCGCGCATGTCGTCAAATATCTGCTCCTCGCTGGGCTTGGATGGGATGATCACGGCCCCCTGTGCCTTTGCGTCTGGAGTTGGCATTTCCTCGTCGGTGGAGTCGAGCAGCGAATATTCCTCAACCTTGACCCCACGCCGACGCTCCACAAGCCTGAGATAGTTCTCCTGGATGCTCTTGCTAGTGAGGATGTGCTCCTTGGTTGCCAGTGCCTCATCAAAGATCCCTATCGCAGTGGCGCCGTCGATGACCTTGCGCACATAGTCCTGAGACTCGGCGAGTTGGTCGGCTATTTTCTCCACCAGCTTGTCGTCGAGTGTGCAGTAGTAGCCGTTGGCATAGACCACGCACAGCACTGCGACATAGATGGCCAACGCCTGGCTGCCGTGCTTTCGCAGCAGGAACCTCACGCGGATGTCGCGGGCGAAGTCGACAGGCAGCACAAAGTGCTCTAGGTTTCTCTTGTAGGGCCTTGGCATCGTTATTATTCTTCGTTTAGATAGTCATTAACTTCGGTAATGAAATCCTGCACCGAGCGGCACACGACATACTTGTAGCCGTCGAGGGATACATGGTTGCGCCAGATGCGCTGCAGCTGCGAGAGCACACCTTTAGAGGTCTTCATCTCTATTAGCAATGCTCCATAGCCATGGCGCTGCTTCAGCAGGATCAAGTCGGAAACACCAGGGCGAACTCCCTCGGCCTTGAGCCTTGCGCCCGTCACCTTGTCGCGCCTGCCACCATTGGGCACCGCGAAGAGATTCAAGCGCATGTTTGGATGCTGCAAGTTGAACCAGTTGACACAGGCGCACTGCAAGTCGTGCTCCTCATGTGCGGGCTTCTTGGGCTTCTTCTTGAGGTTGCTTCGGGCCTGCGCCACCAGGTCTTCCCATGTGATTCTTTTAGCCATTGATTTCTTGAATTATTGGTAACATCTTCTCGCACTGGCTACGGATGATCTTCATCGCAAGCTTGTCGTGCATTAACGACATCAGACGCGCCCTGTTGACCTCCCTGGTTGACTTGGAGATTACTATCGGATTTATGGCAGAATAGTCGCGCAGGTATCTACAGAGCGCGCTGACATCGGAGTTGGAGAGAGATATCATTTTGTGGCAGTATTCTTTATCTGTTCGATATATTCATTAGCCAAGCCTATGCGCTCTACAAGCTGCGCCAAAGCCTTCTCGTCGCGCTCGATATGGACGATGTGGAGAGGCTTGGAGTCGAACGGCATGTATGCGACCCAATCGCACCATGCTGCGCCTGTGACAAGCATGTGGCTCATCACCTGCCAGTAGTAGACATCATTGATGTCCTTGAGATCATCGGCAGAATGGATGAAGTACTTGTACTGGGTGTAGGTTTCGGGCATACAGCATTTGAATTCAACGCATCCGTCCTTGTCGAGGACGAGGCCGTCGGGGCTGTCGGCGAAACCTTTCAGTTCGGGCAGCCACAGGGCTCCAGTGGTGGTGACCTTGTTGCCGGTCAACTCCTCATAGAGAGCTCTTGCCTCAGGCTCCTTGTCGGTTCCCCATGCCATGGCCTTGGAGGTCACGCTCACCAAGGCGAGATACTTGTCGTACTGCTCGTCATCCATAAGTACGGTGCTTGGCACATCGCGCTCACCCAGAATCTTCAGCATATACTTCTTGGCATCGGCACTGAAGATGTCGGCCTTGGCTCGGCCGCTCTTCATGAGTCTTCCCACTTGGGAGCCTGTGAAGTTGCCTTGGCGCTGACGGAACCAGTCGTTGCTGTGCTGTGGGGCCGAGAGCTGCATCGCTATTTCAATGTCTTTTCTCATTGTTGTGATTCCTCGTTAAAGAGATCTTGTTGCTTGGTTGGTTTCGCGGTCTTCTTGGATGGTTTCTCTTCGGCTTGTGCCTCAGGCATATCCTCAATTACTTCGCCTGTCTCGGTGTCGACCGCCTCGGCATCGACTACATCTTCGGCCTGCTGCATGGCTTCGCGTGCAAGCTCGAGAGTGGACTTTGGTTCTTCCTTCTCGTTGTCGACATAGTCGAAGTTGTTGTCGCTTCTCATCACAGCCTGGTCGGCCTGAACAGCCTGCTGCATGTCGATGCTCAATGGAGCGAAGCGCGAGAGCAAGAGCTTGAGTACTGTCTTGCGCGCCATGGCGTCGAAGTCGGTGGTCCACTTGGAAGAGTTGCGGACATAGTCGTTCTTGGAAGCATAGGTCTGCGAGTAGCGCTTGGCATGCTGCTCGACTTCACCGGCAGTCATGTAGAGGCTCTTCGTGAATCCGTTGTTGAGACGGAAGAAAGCCATGTAACCAACTATCGGCAGCTTCTCGCGCTCAGGCATGGCCTTTACCTGCATCTCGCCAGTGATAAGGTCATAGCCCTGCATCTCGCCTTCGCGGATGTCGGTAACGTTGATGGTCTGGAATTGACCGGAACGGATTGCTAGCTGAACGAAACCGCGCCAACCGAGTTGGAATTGGGCCTCAACGGTGCGGGTCTTGTTGTTGCGGTAAGGAATGACATGCGCCTGTGCCAAGTTAGGATCAAGGGGCAGACGAAGTGCCGTGGCCTTGAGGGCAGCGAACATAAGTGTTGTTGGCTCGCACTCCTGGAGCTGCTTGTTGTTGGCAACGAGTGCAGTGATGTTGTTGATGAACTCGCCCTTGCGCTCACCGAGCACACCTTGGAGATAGGCCTGCGTGTTCGGGGCGACGATCATTTGATTGAATTGCTTTAAATTGCTCATGATGAAAGATGTTTTTGATTAGTAGTTATATATTCTTTTAAGCTCGTTAAGCAGGACATCTGGGTTGAGGGTTAACTCGTCCTCGCCCTTCCATGCATCGATGCTGATGCCGGTGATGTCATCGATAACAGTGTCGACGCTCTCGGTAGTGCCATCGATATCATTGTATTGGTAGTGCATATCGAAGGTGGCAGTGGCCTCGATGAGAAGGTCGCCAATCTCGATGCTGATGCTCGACTTGTTGTCGTTCCACCAGGCGTCCTTGCTGAAGAACGCATCGGCAATCTTGGTGATGGTTGTGTTGTCTAGTTTCATAGCTCAGTCGTTTTTGAAGTCACATACTAGTTCGGTGGTGGTGGTTGTCACCTTGGTCTCGCGGATGATCCTCACGTCGTGGCCGTTGTTCGACAGGCCCTTGGCAAACTCCTTGCACTTGTCGAGGTCGAAGGCGATCTCATGGCAGGTGAAGGGCAGCGCCCAGTCGTCGATGAGGATGTGATAGCTCCAGTACTCCTTGGTGCTGGTGCTTGGTGCTGTGTTGTCTTTTGTCTTTGTCATATTTTTGTTTTTTTAAAGTTATTCTTAAAAAAGCCTCGCGATCCTCGCGAACAGCGAGACATGTATCACAATTATCTTATAATTAGCCTTCTTGATGCCAGTGCCTTCGCAGGTTGCCGGCACCTCAGTCAAATAAAAAAGGAATGTGTTATCGACTTTTTCAATCAGGAATGAAGAATCCAAAGATTAAGCAGGTCACTCCCGTTGTATCTTCGCTTGCCCAGCTTGTTGAGATGGGCAGTCACTAGCCCGGCAGCCTCATAGCGCCTGAGTGTGCGCCTGTCGATGGCGAGCAGCCTCGCTGCCTGCATCACGGTGTAGCTGCCTGAGTGCTCTATGTTGGGGCGTACGGGTGTCATTTTAGCATGCGGTCTATAGCCTCTTTGTCGGCATTGATAACCACTAGCAGCGCCAGGCATGCCAGTCCAATGAAGTTGGGCGTGAAACTGTCGCCCTCGTTAAATATCATCATGCCAAATAAGGCGAGGATGATTGATAGAATGATTCGAAGTGTTTTCATAACTTAAATTCTTACAGTTTGAGTAACCTTTAATTCTCCTTCGAGGTTGATTGCCCTGAGAAATTCGTATATCTCTCTTGGCTGAAGCGATGTGATGGAGCGGCCCACCCACTTAGAGAGGTCGTTGCCGCACGCCATGTTCAGTAGCAGTTTGTTGATTGGAGCATCCTGCTCTTTTGTTGGCTCACGTTCCACTTTTGTAGACTTATTTTGAACTTGGCGAGGCCCTAAGCCTGCCTTCTTGGCCCATCTTTGGATTGTGGAAATTCCGCATCCAAGAGTGTTGGCGATATCGCGGATTGATACCTCTTCTTTGTACAGCTCGAGGGCTGCCTTGATTTCGTCTTTCTTGTAATTTTTTGTCTTCATAATTTTCTTGTTTTAAAAGTTCTTTGTTGCCACACCAGGAGTCGAACCTGGTTTTGCCTCAAGATGTGCTTGCCCATCCCCCTGCCTATCCGAGCGCCAGGGCTGCGTGGCATCCAGCGGTTAATTGTTGGCTATTTCTACCACTTTTAATTCACCGTAATGATAGATGTGCTTCCAAGAAGAGACTAAGTTGTTGGCGTTGTTGCCAAGTGCTACAAGGTAGAAGTCGCCATCGACAGATCCACCCATCGACTTGACGGACTTAAACATAAGGCCGAAACGATAGTCGCGCTTGGAGTTGCGGAAAACTTTGCCGTTGAATGAGTAAATGAACTTGCCGTTATTTTCGGACTTAATAACTTGAGCTTCCATAATTTTAAATTTTATGCTGTTCTTGTTACGGTTACGGTACCTGCCTCGCGGTCGAGCGTAGTGCTGTAGCGGTAAGGCTCGGTGATGGTGATGTTGCTGCAAGTCGAGCGAACGGTGTTGTAAGCTGTCGAAGGGAACACAACCGACTTGCCTTTCTTCAGCGCTCTGATTGATGGAGCAATAGGAATTTTTGTGTCGTCTTTTTTTGCCATATTCAAAAAATGTTAGTAAGTTTGTCAGTGATTTCGTTGGCAAAGTTATAACAATGTTCTGACATAATCAAAACATTTCTCTGATAATCTGCAAAAATTAACATTTTTTAAAAGAACAATTATGGAAACAACCGTGAAAGAACGAGCTCAAATGTTTGTTAAACACTTGGGTATAAGCATGAAAGCCTTTGAAACTGCTTGCGGTTTGTCTTCAGGCTATGTTACATCAATGCGCAAAGGTTTTGGCAGAGATAAACTTGACAATGTTCTGACAGCCTATCCTCAGCTTAATCGTGATTGGCTGCTATATGGTGAGGGAGAAATGCTAAAGCATGAAAATTCTACACTCCCTATAGAGGCAACTGAAGGCATCCCATACTACGAAGTAGAGAACTTCGAGTGCGGCACTCCGGCTGGCTTCGGTGGCGCGTTGGAAACAACCAACCCCGACGGATACTTCCAATTCCCATGGATCAAGAACGACGGCACAACATTCTGTGTGAAGGCTCATGGCAATTCCATGACCAATGTGCAAGACCCTGTCCACTCAATCAACCATGGTTCGTACCTTGCTCTAAGACGAAGCCAGGTCAACACCATCCAATGGGGAGAGGTCTATGCCCTGGCCACTGCTGATGGCTACATTGTTAAAAAACTTATGCCGAGCGACAAGGAAGGCTGTGTGAAGTGCGTGAGCTTCAACAGTGATGAGTATCCACCATTCGACCTTAACGTGGAAGAGATTTACGACTACGCCATCGTGGTCGGAGTGGCAACGATAAATCTATGGTGATATGGCTAAAAAAACTAAAGACAAATTTATTGTAAATACATCACTAGTCATATTTGTAGTTCTTGTTTTTGCTTCGATTATTACATCCGAAACGCCAAGCTATGAAATTGACTCATTAAGAGGTTATAAATGGCTTCTTCATTACGGCATTATGGCATACCTCCCTGTGTTCCCAATAGTGTCAGCCTTTCTTTGCTTCCCTATAGGGTTAAAGTCCGCCAGCGAACCCTTTACAATTAACGCCGTAATAACTTTAGTCTTTACTTTGTTTGCCTGGGTATTGCATTTTCAATATGTGTCATGGACATTGCTTCTGGTTGGGAATTTTGTAATCTTGGCAATGATCATGTATTTCGAAAGACAAGACCAAAAGAATAAAAAATAATTTTATGGGTTGGGAATGACTGAAATTGACAACCACTTGACATGAGTTATTGACTACAATAATAAATCACTAATTATCAATATTACTATGAAGCGTAAGGATTATTACTGGAAAGTGTGTTTACCTCAAAAGGGTAACGGGGGTTCGAATCCCTCCCACTCCGCGAGTTTTCCCAATATTGATGGGATGTGCGGCGAGGTTGTCATCGGTGGCAGGATGGCGCAGAAAGTTGCCGAATGTGGCAGGATGATTGACATGCGTTTGACAAAGTGGCGAGAAATTGACAAAAAGTTTGACAAAAAGGAAAGCGAAATCATGAAGCAGATAAGCCTGGGAATCACATGGCGAGACCGATGCGGCAAAGATGGCACAGCGCCACTCTTGCTGAGCGTGGCGTATAATCGGAAGACGGCCTATATTCCTATTGGTGTGAGGCTGCGCCCAGAGCAGTGGGACAAATCAAGGAAGAAGGTCATAAACCATCCGCGCGCAACGACCATTAATGGGTTTGCCCTAACGATGCTTGGCCGTGCCGAGGATGCCGTGATGGAGCTTAACCGACGTGGAGGTGTGCGTGGCTGGGATGTGGCCCAAGTGCGTGACGGCATAACCAATATCCTCTTCCCTGAGGATGTGGACGACAGTGTGCTCGGTGTGATGACTAAGTACATGGACACGAAGGAGAAGCCTAGCACCCGCGAGAAGTTCAACCAGGCAATAATGCACATCGAGAGGTGGATGGGCAGCAGCGCCAAGAGGTTGGAGTTCCAGGACATCACTCCTGGTTGGCTCCAGGATTTCGACCGCTACATGTCGCAGGCTGGGTTGAGTGTTAACTCAAGGTCTATCCACATGCGCAGCATTCGGACTGTGTTCAACTACGCTATTGACAATGGGATAACTGATGCCAAGTATCCATTCAAGCAGTTCAAGATAAAGTCGCAGTCGACACAGCCGATGGCGCTGACGCTGGAGCAGTTGAAGAAGCTGTGGAATTATGATCCTGGGGCGAAGTATCCTGGTCAACGCTACTGGTTGGACGTATGGAAGCTGATGTTCTGCCTTATTGGAATCAACATGGCCGACCTGTGGCGCATTGAGAAGATTGAGAACGGAAGGGTAAACTATGTGCGCCAGAAGACCGGCCGTCAGTATTCAATAGAGGTTGAACCCGAAGCGTTGGCGCTCATCAAAGAGCACAAGGGACGCAAGACTCTAGTGAACGTGAGCAGCCATAGTGTGTCAGTCAATCGTGCCACAGTGGCCATCAACAAGAGACTCAAAGAGGTTGCAGACAAGATTGGGCTGCCACCAATCACGGCGTACACGGCCCGCTACACATGGGCTACGCTGGCACAGAGCATAGATATCCCTATCGAGGTCATCAGCCAGGCTCTGGGCCACAGCTATGGCTTGGCAGTGACCCAGGGTTATATCATGCCCGATAGGCGCAAAGTGGATGAGGCAAACAGGAAAATACTTGACTTGCTTAAATAATTGTTACTACGCGCGCGCGACCCCAAGTTGGTCATATAAGCTCAGCAGATAAATATAAGTCTCACTCCAGAGAAAAATGGGTGGGGCTTTATTTTTTTAATTATAATTTATATTATATATAATATTTATTATACACATGCGCGCACGCACGTTGCCAACACTGCGTTAGCCTTTTTTCTTTTTATTTATTTTTCTTTTTTTATAAAGGGGTATAAGGGGGAAAACTTTTTTTCTTTTTTTTCTTTTTCTTTTTTGTGGCGATTTTTGTACATTTAGGTATTTTAACTCAAAAAAGTGTCCTATTTTACCGATTTTAAAATATATTAGCATCAAATCGTAAGTTATTGTAGGCAATAACCCCATTAATGTATACAATAACCCCATTAATGTATACAATAATCGTAATAATTAAACTGAAAACTTGTTAAGGAACTCAAAACAGATAGAGAAACGGGCCGTCACGGATGGTTTCTCTGAACAACTATTACTATTGTGAAAATGCTTGAAAAGAAATTGCAGAAAATAAGAGATGCTTTATTGTTCGGCCGCCAACGCTGCCAGTCGGTCCTCTATTGTTATGTTGGCCGAGGCGTTGACGTCGGCAGATACTGCTTTGAGTTTAGGGAGGACGAACTCATACATTCGAAGCATGACATTCATGCGCTGCGAAGCATCGAGCTCGGCAAGGTCCTGTTCAAAAAGTCCTGAGCTGTGGTACTCGCTGATTATGCCGGCGAGATCCTCTTTTGTTATCTTGTCCATGATGTATCGTGTGTTAAAACATAAAAATGTATCACAAAAGTAGCAGGTTATTTTTGCCCTAGAATTTTATTTTTTAACAAAGAAGCGAAAAATTATGTTTGGACTAGGATCATTAATTGGAGGCGCGCTTAAGATAGGCGGCTCGATATTTGGAGGAATCAAGGCGAGCCAGGCCATGAAGCAGGTGCGCAAGAACCTGGAGCAGCAGCAGCGCGAGAACCAGGACTGGTATGACCGAAGATATAACGAGGACGCTACACAACGTGCCGACGCTCAGCGAATGATTGCCCTGACAAACGAGGCGATCAAGCAGAGGAACAAGGCAGCTGCCGGCACCCAAGCTGTTATGGGCGGCACCGAGGAGAGTGTTGCAGCTACCAAGGCTGCCAATGCCAATGCGCTTGCCGACACTGCATCGCAGATCGCTGTGGCTGGTGCCAACCGTAAGGACCAGATTGAGAATCAGTATATGAACCGAAAGGACACTATCAACAAGCAGCTCAATGACATGCAGACGCAGAAGGCGAACAACATCATCAGTGCCGTTAATGGTGTGAGCAGTGCTGCCAGCGATATTGCTGCCAACAGTGGGCTCGATGACATACAACTCTGGAAAAGAAAATAAGGTTAATTATGGCAACAAACGACAAGAATAAGAAACCCCTTGTGACGCTTGATGCTGCCAACCCTGTGCCATCGTATCAGGACTATGCAGCGCCATCGAGCCAGGTGGGTGCAGGATGGGCAGGCAACGAGTCGGTGCAGACGCTAGACAATAATACTCCATCGTTTACCTACGAACAAGTGCAGCAGATGCAGAATTATCCTGGGCACCTGAGCGAAGCAAACAAGGTCGAGGCCAAACCAAGCGAGGCACCCAAGGCTACCGAGGTGTGGGAGAACACGCCCGAGGCAATCAGCTATGACAAGATGTTTGAGGAGTTCAAGCGTCTGCACCCCACCGAGACCGATGAGGAGAAGCGTGAGCGCCTGAAAAGGCAGCGCAGGAACCATCTCTTTGCCGCCATCGGTGATGGCATAAGCGCGCTGAGCAACCTTTACTTTACCACCAAGGGCAGTCCCAGTGCAGACCAGAGTAAGAGCATGAGCAAGGCGCTCCGTGACCGTTATGACAAGGAAGACAACGAGCGCAAGGCTGACGAGAAGTCGAACCTTACCACCCTGCTGAGCATCATGAACCAGAAGCGCCTGGCCCATGCCTCATGGCTCAACAAGAAGAACCAGGAAGAACTGGTTGAGTTGAGGCGCAAGGCTTATGAGGCAGGCAACCAAGCAGCGCTGAAGAGAGTAGAAGAGTTAATGCGCCACAACACAGCCCTTGAGCAGATTGAGCGAGAAAACAAAGAGGCTGACCAACAGCGCAAAGACAAAGAGGCAGCTCAGAAGCAGAAAGAAAGCGAGGAGCGTATAGCAGACAAGAAGAAACGCACTCAAATTTATGGCAGTGGTGTGGCAAGTCAAACTGCTAGCCGCAGTGCTGCTAATGCTGAAAGGCAGCGCCATAATCGCCAGACTGAAGCTCAAGGATGGGCTCGAGTTAATAAGAGTGGTGGCCGAGGTGGTGGCGCTCCTCACTATAACACATCAGAGTCGGTGGTGTGGTATGATGATCAAGGACAAAAACACACAAGAACAGTTAAGAGCAATACCTCTACAGGCAAACAAGCGCAAGCGAAACCAAAGAAACTCCGTAAGAATAACATGGGATTGTAATGGAAGACAACAAGAATAAAACCAAGGTAGACCTGATGTATGATGACCTCTTCGAGCAAGGTTATCTCGAGAAAGACAGGGACACATTCAACAAATTCTTCTATGCTCCTGGTGAGCAAGGGTACAAGAACCGCAAGGCACTCTATGATGACCTGCATGAACAGGGCTATTTGGAGTCGCCCACATATGAGGACTTCGCCAAGGGCATCGGTCTGCATGCCGTGGATGGAGCTCAACAGCCATCGTCGACCAACACCAACGCTGCCGCGAGTGGCGTGGTGGGTGGTGTGTCGGGAGGTTTGACTCCTGGCAGCTATGCCCAGGCATATGCCCAAGGCACCCAGGGCAACGGCCGTCCCGACATGGTGGAAAGCCTGAACAAATACTATGAGGGGATGCAGGCGAAGAACACCCCACAGGCTCCGGCAAACACCAAGCAGCACGAGGCACCGGCACCATCGACGAGTGTTGGGTCATCGTCTACTTTTGGTGGTGGAGAATCTGACGGCAATGGGGCAAGTGCTAGTTACAAGGTGGTGACAGATGTTGACGGTAGCAACTACAGGGTTTATGACAATGGCATGCCTCAAGATCTCTATCAGGACGAGAAGGGCAATATTGTCAATCCTGGAATGAGTGAGGAAGAACTGCGTGAGGTGTATGGATACAAGCCCAAGTATGACAGTGGTTTCTATCTTTACAAGGCCCCATCATATACAACAGGAGGAGTGGCATATCGCACCCCCCTTGACAGCCATATCCAAAAAGCCAAGGACCTTGGAATGAAGCACGCTGACCATAGCAACATGTCTAAGGACGAGCTGTTGGCAGAGCGCGCAAGAATTCTATTGGCATATGGCAATGGTGTTACAGAGACTCCAGAGAGCCTGCAGGACGCTATTGACTTGAATGACATCGAGTATGAGTTGACGGCAAAGGATCTTCACTACAAAAACGCCAAAGAAATGGGTGCTAACCGTGGTGAGGCTCAATATAAGTTGCTTGCACCCGAGATGAACCAAGAATACCTGAAGTTCTATGAGGACCAGGGTTCTGGCGCTACCAACATGGGAAACAACCCTTTATACACATTTGGTTGGGAGAGGCTGAACGAGATGATCCAGAGTGACAAGGAGCGCAGTGGTGCCACCAAATCGGTCGAGGCATACGTCAGCGAGTTGCTCAAGGACAAGGACCTTGAAGACAGGTTCTATGCCTACTGCCTGAATAAAGCCAGGATAAGCAAGCAAGACTTCAGAAAGATTATTGACGAGTCGCTTGAAGACTTCAAGAACGCACTGTCGAATGGTGAGAACCCATGGGAGTATGTGCCCGATGAAAAGGACGTGATGGCTGAACTTGCAGACGTTGAGCTCGACAGGATAGATGTTGAAAACGACAAGGGTTATGACGCTGCCGAAAAGAGATATCAAGAGTGGCGCTCAAAACAAGGTTATATTGATCCTCGAAATGCAGACCCAAGAGACTTATATGGCGCCCAGACGGGAGACTTTGAGTTAAAATATTATGATACCGCCAAGCATTTAAGCGCACAGACACGCGAGTTGGTTCAAGAGGCCATGAAGGGTGGTGATTTTTTGACTGCTTCAGTTAGAGGCCTATACAATAACATTTTCAAGAAAAGTACATGGGATTTCGGTTTAGGAGATCTTCAAGATGCAGATGCTATCAAGATCACTCTAGATAAATTCCTTCACACCAAAAACCCAAAAATTTCTCCAGGAGAGCAGGCTTTGCTTGACTCAATGGCAGCGAAAGCAGTATTCTCTTCATTCTTTGAAAAGTATTTGACCACTGGTTATAAAGCAGGATCGACCACAGCAGAAGCCATTCCTTTTATTTTGGAAATGATGACTGGTGTTGGCGAGGGCGCAAACATTGCTGCAAAGGCGGCAACAAAATGGGCGGCTCGTCAACTAGAAAAATATGGGCTCAAGTTCCTTGAACGTATCGGGATGAAGGGGCTTATGGATAAGGCACTCAAGGCTCTTGCAAAACGTGGCGGCAGAACTCTAGAGAAATTAACCTCATCAAGAGTAGGACAAGGCACAAAACAACTTATCGAGAAGGTTGCATCCACTAAGCCTGGGCAATTGGCTAAAGGGTTAGTAAAAGGTACTGTTAAACTAGGAGAAGGAGCCGTGAAGGCAGGTGTTGGTGGCGTTGGATATGCAGTCACTACAGGCGCATTGAAGACAACCAAAGGTGCCATAGAACGTTCTACTGATACAATTGACGTTGGGCAGAACAAGGAGACGGGAAGGTTTGAGATTACTGGCATTAAAAAGGTTGGTGAGGATGGCGCAACTGCTTGGTTGAAATCTCTTGGAGAACAGGCCGGGCAGTATGGCTCGGAGATGTATGGCCCTTACCTTGAGGGATTGACAGGTGGATTAAAGGCCTGGGGCAAGGAGTTGGGCATTAAAGCGGCCGACAAGATGGGCATAGGGAATCTTATGCGAGAGATTGGCGCTGGCATCAACGAGAGTGACATGATAAAGATTATAAACGACTTCAAGAAGATGGGCCACTATGACGGCACCTTTAACGAGTACCTTGAGGAAGTTGCCAACAATATCTATAATGCTGCATTCATTGGAGACATGAATTGGGGCACTGGCGAGAACGGTGTGTTCAATAAAGAAGACAATATTGATACCTATTTGTCATGCCTGTACATGAGCGGTTTGTTTGGCATTCCTGTTGCTGTCAGTTACCGCCCACCTAAATACCGTGCTAAGCAGGATGTGAAGCGCTATGGTGACATGGCGAAGCGCATCTTTGGCGGCCATGGCAATGACTGGAGTACTATAGCGAACCTCATCCAGGACAACAGCGAGGAGGCCCGCAAGCAGCTCGTTGTCGACCTGATGCAAAGCGGCAAGTATAGCAAGCGCGAGAAGCAGATCGCGCTGCAGTATGCCGGTGCTGTTTACAAGTCGATGGGCATGGACCTAGGCGAGAGTAAGCAGAAGCGCAGCGCTGGGGACCAGGAGGCGAGTGATGCCTATGGCCGTGGCTACAACATGGCGAACTTAGAGAACATCAGCGAGACCAGTGGTGTGTACAACCAACTGCGCACGCAGATGGAGCAGGAGTATGGCACCGAGTTGATGGAGCGCATGGACAATGAGCCTGGCCTGGTGTATGGTTGGGTTCGTGCCGGTGCCGTGAGTGAGGAAGACGCGCAGAAGGTGCTCAACTACCTCAATGCTAAGATGGCATATGACGGAGCCATGGACCGACTCAACGACGATGACGCTGCCGCCAAGGCTGCTGCCGAGGCCCATGTGGATGACACCATACACACCGAGGAGAACGGCGGTGACGGCCAGATACACCCTGTGGCGCTGAAGGGCCGTGATGGTGACTTCTTTGTAGTGAGCGGCAATGTGGTTACGGGCAATGATGGCAATGTTGATGTGGAAGCCAGCGACAACGACATCGTGGTTGTGGACAGCGACGGCAACCGCATTATGACCAACGCCAAGAACGTTTCCCAGGTGGGCGAGGCCATTGACCCGGAGGCTGCCAAGGCTGATGCTGTGGCGAAGATTGACGGCGCAACTCAAGAGGTTGTCAATGGAGAGGAAAGAGGTGAGAGTGAAGAGGAAAGTGTGGAGAGCCCAGAGGCGGCTGAAGATACTGACCTTGAGGATGAGCCCCAGGTTGAGTCGACTACTCCTGAAGCAACCACTACCGGCTCCGATGCCGCCCAAGCGCCATTGGCTGTAGAGGAGTACAACCAGGACGACCTTGTGACCGTTGAGGTTGACGGCCAACAGGTGACTGGTATTATAACCAACGGACTTGACAACGATGGTAATGTTACCATATACTTCGACGAGCCAATCAACGGCAGGCAGAACTGGCAGATGACCCCTGAGCAGTTGAATAAGGTGGCAGTGAGCTACACCTCGAGGGATGGCGTGAAGATTGACAGGAGTGTGGGAGAGACACCTCAACCACAACAGCAGCAAACTCCTGGCGCTCCAGTGCAAGAGCAGGCACCTGTTAGTGGAGAGAGCGAAGAACCCCTTCAGCAACCTGCTGCTAATGGAGAACTAGATGTGCAGACAGGAGAAACACCACAAACCCCTAACGCTCCTGTTGCCGAAGCTCCACAGCAGGCACCGGCACAGCCATCGTTGCCGATTGGCGAGGACGGCAATGCCGACTTCAGCAACGCTAGCGTACAAGATGCTCATGACTACATATATAATGATCCTGAGCTTGACGAGGACGAGGCCAACCAAGCAGTGACCAACAAGCTCAAGGGCGCACAGAATAGACTTGACCAGGCGCAGGTCGTGCTTGACAAAGTGCAAGCGATCCCTGCCCCAAGCATGGAAGACTACGGCGAGGACACGGCTGGCTACAAGCGTGCGAAGAGAGAGCGCAACGAGGCCATAGCACAAGCGCAGGCTGCAGTTGATGCCGCCCGGCGTGATGTTGATCTGTGGAATGGTGTGCAGGCCCAACACATGATGTCGAGAGCTGCCGCCAATGCAGCTGCTAATAGGGAAGAGAACCCTGCTGCTCCTAGTGCTCCTGCTCCTGCTTCAGGTGAGAACGAGAACAATGCTCCACAGCCATCGTCGACAGAACAGCCCAATGAGGGCAATGGCCCAGTGGCTTCGACAACTCCATCCTCAAGTGAAGAAGAAAGAGGTGAGAGTGAAGAGGCTCCTGCTACCGAGCAGCCCACCACCACTGCTGATGAGCGCATAGAGAACGCAAGGATTGCACGACTGATACAGCGCGCCGAGCAGCTTGCAGCAACATGTGGCATCCCAGTGAGGATATGCAAGAGCGAGGACGAGATCCCCGCACGCTACAAGAAAGCCTTCGAGACAGCCAAGGGCGAAGGCAAGAAGAAAAGTTTCGTGAATGGCTTCTTCTACAACAAGAAGACCGCCAACGGCGAGCTCAACGAGATAGTGCTGTATATTCCCGACATTGCCGCCAACGGTGGCATGTGGCGCCTGGAGCGCACCTTCCTGCATGAGGCTGTGGCCCATGGTGGACTGCGTGCGTTGTTCGAGAACGCTCAGGACGGCATCCAGACATTCAACGACCTGTGCGACAAGGTGTGGAACGAGGTTATGCCAAGTGGAGAAAAGCGAGACAAGCGCGACTATGTGTTGCAGAACAAGTATGGCGCTGAAAGATATGAGGAGATAAAGAAGCAGTACAGGAAAGAAGGCAAGAGCCTTGATGACCTGATGACCGACGCGCTGAAGCGTGAGGCTGCCGACGAGTACATGGCCCACCTAGCCGAGGAAGGGACCGACAAGACCCTGCTCGAGAAGGTTGTCCAGGCAGTGCGTGACGCTTTGCGCAAGATCAAGCTAATCGACAAGAAATTCAATGACATGGACATCGTTGACCTTCTTGCCGCCAGCCGTCGCAACCTCACTGAGATGGACCGTCAGATACTCAACCAGGATGTAGCCGACGAACTTGACCGACTGGCTCTTGCCGGAGAGGACAACGGCGGCAGCACCCTGATGTCGACAACATCCATCATGGAAGGTGGCGGCCTTGAGGTGAGCCGAGAAGTCGTTGACAAGGACGGCAAGGTGACCAAGGAGCCACTAGTGGACGAAGAGGGCAACCTCGTTGCCAGGTACAACGGCAAGGAGTACAGCGCCAAGAACCCCATCACTGCCGACGACCTGAGAGAAGGCGACGTGGAAGGCAACGAGGCCACCGTGCTGCAGATGCTCATCAACGACGCCAGAGACGCCAAGAACATCAGTGACGAGCAGGCTGCCAAGATTTACCAGAACTATGCCGACATGATAAATCTGTTCCTGAAGTGCGGAAGTGCAGAGAATGGTGGTGCCGACACTGTGATGGAGAATTGGGAGTGGCTAGGCGACACAGTGTTCAGGGCAGTGGCTGCCAACGGCGATGCTCAGTACTCTTACTCGATGGACATTACCAAGGTGTGCAAGAAGAACGAGGCCGTAATCAAGAGCATCAGCGCCCTGCAGCTGCGTGAGGGCCGTGGAGCTACACCGAGCGAGATTGTGGAGATTTACCGCGATACCCATATAGAAGGCTACCAGGTGCCATGCCCAGTGTGCTATGTGTTCACTCGCTACATCCGTAACGGCAAGTATGCAAGTGCCGCCATCACCGGCATGGAAGAGTATGGTGAGCACCTGCCTGGCGGCAAGAAGCCATGGACGCTGAAGCAGTGGCGCGACGAGTTGAACCGACTCGACCGCACCATGAATCCCGACAGCAAGCAGAAACGCACCGATGCCGAGAAGGAGCAGGCCAAGCGCTTCAAGAAGCAGCTTGACGAGGCTAACGACATCACCGTATACTATGAGGATCGCGTGAACGCGTTGAGCTTCCTGCTCACCAGCAAGTTCACCAGCGAGGCCCGCAAGAAAGAGATCCTCGAGGAGTTGAGGATTATCGACGCCCAATATAAGGCAGCCGTCAACATCATTGCCCGTCAGTCGCTGACCAACTGGATCAAGACATTCGCCATCCAAGAGAAGGACGGCAAGTGGTCGATGCGTGAGGATGCTAAGAAGCCCGAGGATATGGACGACTTCAGAATCAACGCCCTTGACCTGCGCCTGACCTCTAACACCATATTGAACTACCCAGCCATTCAGCGCCTGCGCAAGAGTGGCGGCAGTGCTGCAGGTAAGGAGATAAGCTTCGAGAGCGACAATCGCCTGGGTGAGGTGGTGAGTGGCCTTGGCATCAACAAGAGCAACCTGAACACCTACAGTAACGTGTATGAGGAAGTGCTCAAGGCACCTAACGAGAAAGAGAGGAAGAAACTCAGGAAGAAAGCGACCGAGCGTTTCCAGGCTGCCTCGGAGTATGCCCAGCAGCAGACCCTGCGAGGTGGTCAGCGCATGTGGTCATGGAGCGACAACATCGAGCGCCTGAGCCCCGATATCGCCATCAACATCATGCAGCTGCAGTTGCTCGGTGGCGCCATGCAGACCTACTCAAAGCAGCTTGAAGGCATCAAGCTCGCCGCCCAGATGGGAGCCTACGTCAACGGAAGCCTCATGGCGAAGGACAACGGATGGGAAGAAGTGAAGGACAGCGAGTGCTATGAGCGTGATGGAGAGCTGTGGCTCAAGAAAGACAAATATGATGTAGTCAACGAGCCCAGAGTGGGCAAGAGGCCAAGGAAGCGCAAGCGCATCATTGCCGCCAAGGACGCCCATGTATACCAAGCCGAGGACGGCAAGAAGTATGTGTTGGTGTATGACGACATCGTGGGTGTAGATCCCTTCGGCAACGAGCACGACGGCAAGAGGAAGAAAGGCCTGTTCCAACTCAACAAGGAGCTTGACCGTGCCGGCAATATCCTGGTGGGTATGAACGACCTGCATGTGCGTGCCGCCATGGCCGACCCTGCCGTGTACTTCATCATCCCATGGCATGCCAGTGGTGCGAACAACCATATCCTTAACGAGATGCTCGAGGTGCTAGGCCAGCGCATGACCGAGCGCCTGGACTACACGGTGATGCAGGAAGAGAAGAACATGCTCGACCGCAACAAGGACACCAAGAAGCTGCCCGAGGTTACACAGCGCCTGCGTGACCTGTGGGAAGAGGGACGCCAATGGGCCAAGCAGTACAAGTGGAAGAGCGGCATGGAGGTGGACAGCAACGGTGATTTGATTACCGAGAGCCAATACATGTACCGCGCTTTGCGTGGGTTGATATTTGACGGAAGCATCTTTGAGGCGATGCCTACTGAGGAGCAGTACCAGGAAGCCGTTGAGATCGTCACCAATATGCAGGCCACAGTAGACGAGCTCAATGCCCGCAACGAGGTGTGGAAGGCCAAGAGTCCCGAGTACAAGAAGAGTCCCGAGGGCAAGGCCGAGAAGAAGGAGATTGATGACGCACGCACCAAGGCCAACAAGAACTACAATCCAGCCGTCCACACCATAGAGCTGCACGACGGCCTGATAGACTGGCGCGACAGCAATGTCAATGCCGAGGATGCCGAGTGGCAGGCCCAACATCCCAAGCGCATCAATGTGGAAGAGGCGCGTAGGATCATCGAGGCCGACGAGTTCCTGAAGCAGGTGTATGACCGAGTGAGCAAGACCCCTGGTCAGAAGATGACCAGTGGCGATAACACATATATCTACCCATATGAATATTGGAAGGAGACCGACGCGAAGGGCAAGCCTGCCGACATAAAGGATGCCGACATCAACGGCAAGCGTTATGTCGAGTACTGCCGTCGCATGGGTTACAAGCCCAAGTTCTCAGGCAACTGGAAGACAGGGGATGTGGAGAAGCAGAACCAGGGCGACTTTGTTCATGACCCAGGTTATTGGAAGCTGCTCATCGACCGCCGCATGTATGACCGCAACGGCAAGTACCAGTGGCTCGACCCAGTGGACAGTGACAACTTTGAGACTTCCCTCGTTGACCCACGCGAGACCCACAAGGAGTTCCATGTGACCAAGGTTGCCGACGACAAGGCTGCCGACGAGATCGCGCAGAAGGTGTTTGAAAGGCTGTCGACAAGAACCGAGAGTGGTTTTGCCGCTGCCGACTACAACAAGCCCCTGGGGAAGATTATGGACGAGTATGATGCCGCCCTTGCTGCCGGTGTGCAGAACGGCAAGATAAAGCTTACTGCTGCCGAGGAGTCGATGGTGGAGCGCATGAAGGCTGCCACCGTCGAAGAGGCCGAGGAAGCCGACGACAGCGGGGTGATGTTCTCGACAACTGCCATGGACCGTGAATACATGGCTGCTGTTGAGGCTGGTGACATGGCGAAGGCCGAGCAGATGGTGAAGGAAGCCGCCAAGGCTGCGATGCCTAACACCAAGGTGGTGGATGCTGATGGCGAACCGCTGGTAGTGTATCATGGGACAAACGCTGACTTCACAGTGTTCAGAAGAGGCCTAATTGGCACAAATACTGGTCAACAAGGTTTCTATGGAAGAGGTTTCTATTTCACTGACAAAACAGCAAGTGCTAATTTTTATGGTGGGAAAATAATGGCCGTTTATCTTGATATCAAAAATCCGTTCTATGCAGATAAGTGGCAAGAATTGTATGCTGATATTATTCCATTAGATGTCTTTGGGTACCCAGAAGGTTATATGCTTTCAGATTACCAAAAAGAAGTTGCCGAGATTGCCAAGAGTCAAGTTAAGCAATGGGTGTCTGAAGATAGAATGAGTGGGGGACCAATATACCATGTGTATGTCACAGGAGAAGACGGGGATTGGTTACGATTCGGAGCCCCAATACAAAGGAAGATCGATGCATCAGAAGTTGAGGATTATCTTTCAGGAAAGAAAGAGGCATACGACCTGAAGGAACAGGCAGCGCGAGGCATCTTGAGAGAGAAATATCCTGATAGTACAACCAATGGAGCACCATTATTGAGAGACTTTGACAAAGATACGCTTGAAAAAGTGTTAAGAGAAAATGGATTTGACGGTGTGATTGGTAGTGGGACCAACTTCTGGGATACAGGTTACGAATTTGTTGTATTTGATTCCAACCAGATCAAGAGTGCCGAGCCTGTGACCCGTGACGAGAACGGCGACGTGATTCCACTGAGTGAGCGTTTCGACTTCGGCAATGAGGATATCAGGTGGTCGACAAGCAACTACAGCCTGGGTGTACCTTACCAGGGCACTAAGGGCAGGATTGCGCGTAGCCTGATGGAGAAGCTGCCAAGTGGCAGAAGGTTCGTTGACCTGTTTGCCGGTGGTGGTGCGATGACCCATGCAGCCATGCTGAGCGGGAAGTATGACGAGTACCACATGAATGATGTGAACCCTATAGGAGTGGAGCTGTTCATGCAGGGCGTGCGTGGCGAGTGGGACGACTACAACCGCACTTCGA
>Ga0247609_10001263_pt1 | contig 30983 bp, 26 predicted proteins | sample 172DNAGHGlowgp2_FD_193487 | JGI IMG/M metagenome (GOLD analysis project Ga0247609, IMG submission 193487) | Sheep rumen microbial communities from Palmerston North, Manawatu-Wanganui, New Zealand - 1728 DNA GHGlow gp2 | ecosystem: Host-associated > Mammals > Digestive system > Stomach > Rumen ... | reverse complement strand
ATCCTGCGATATGAAAGGGAATAAACAAAAGCAGATTGCATATCCGCATGTTAACGGTTAAATGCAATCTGCTTTTTTGTTAATAATCGAGAAGCCTTCCTAACTTGAAGGGTTTTTCAGTGCCCTCCTTCTCATCTCCCATCTTTCTTCTATAAGACATCTACCTGCTGTCCATCGTATGCCAGACGCACATGCGGAGGAAGTTGCCGGTTCACATCCTCATGCAGTCCGATGTCATGACATACGTGTGTGAGGAAAGTTCTTCGTGCCCCAACCTTTTCTACAAAGGCCACAGCATCATCCACACATTGATGGGCATGGTGAGCGGGGTGATAGCGTAGTGCATTAACCACCAGGGTTTCTACCCCTTCCAAGAACATCATTTCCTCATCCTCGATGGTCTTCATATCTGTGATATATGCAAAACTGCCGATGCGGAACCCCATGATAGGCAGTTTCCCATGGAGCACACGGAAAGGGATCACCTCCAACTCGTTCACCCGCAAGGATTGGTGAGGCTGCAAGGTATGAAGGTTGATCTTAGGTGCCCCAGGGTATCTGTTCTCTGCGAAACAATATGGGATCGTCTGCATCAGACCACGAGAGGTCATCTCATCGGCATAGATATTGACCTCACCAAACTGACAAAACGGACGGATATCGTCCAAGCCCCCCACATGATCATAATGGATATGGGTTAGAAGTACTGCATCGATCTTTCGAAACGGCTGCCTCAGCATCTGCTGACGGAAGTCAGGACCGGCATCGATCAGGATCCTCGTATGATCGGTCTCTATCATGGCGGAACACCGCAACCGCTTGTCATGCGGATCATCACTCTGGCACACCTTACAGGTGCATCCTATCGAAGGTACGCCTACCGATGTTCCTGTTCCTAAGAATGTCAGCCTCATTTTCTACCCCTTATATCAGAATTATTCTATTTCGATTCTTCTTAGACGCAAGAAGAACAGAAGTTTCTTACCCCTTACTAAATAATATTGACTTCCGGCACAATCTCGATCCCAAACCGTGCCTGTACATCATGCTGGATGGTCCGACAAAGTCTGACAATTTCGTCACCCGTCGCCCCACCCCGGTTTACCAGAACCAGAGCCTGTTTGCCATGCACGCCAGCCTTACCCAATGATTTGCCTTTCCAACCACACTGTTCTATCATCCACCCGGCAGGAATCTTCACATGGTCGGCATCAACCTCGTAGTGTGGCATGTTCTCATAGGCAGCTGCCAGCTCCTCGTATTGGCGACGGCTTACGACAGGGTTCATGAAGAAACTTCCCGCATTGCCTTCTTCTTGGGGATCAGGAAGCTTAGCCCTGCGTATTTCGATGATCGTACGCCTCAGTTCCTGAGATGTTGGATCCACGATTCCCTTCTTCGACAGTTCTGCGCGGATATTCCCATACTCCACATTCAGACATCCTTCCTTGGGTAAGCGATAGGTTACGTAGGTGATTAGGTATCGGTTACGCCAGTCTTTCTTAAACCGACTGCTTCGATAACCATAACAGCATTCTTCATTCGAGAAGGACACCTCCTTACCAGTGGCAATCTCTACTGCCTCCACCCGTTCTATGAAATCACCAGCTTCGGAACCGTAAGCTCCGATATTCTGAACAGCAGAGGCACCGACCTCACCGGGTATCAATGACAGGTTCACCAAGTTACCATAGTCCCGGACTACGCACCATGCCACCACATCATCCCACAACTCGCCACTGCCACAGCGCACCATGACATCATCGCCACACGGAGAGCACTCCATGCCCTTAATGGCAGAATGGACAACAATACCATCGAAATTGCGGGTAAGCAACAAGTTACTGCCACTGCCAATCAATAGGAAAGGGCACTGTGCCGACCGCAAGATGGCTGTCACCTCGCGTGCCTCCTCACCGTTGGCATATTCGATGAACCTCCGGCAAGAGGCATCAATGCCAAAAGTGTTATGCGGCTTCAGACTATAGTTGCTGAGATCCTTCATCGTCAATTGCGTTATTCCACTAATTTCACCAGTTTCCACTCGCCTCCCATCCGCTTGAACGTCATTTCCAACTCTTGTCCATTGGAAATACCGCGCAGCAACAGGATCTTCTGGTTACCCTTGGTGAATTTCTCACCATACACCACATTGTAGAGAACACCCGACGGCAGTTCGCCTGGTGACACCTCTTCCCACTGCTCTGGAGTAATCGTTCCCGACATTTCCTTGGAATCGTCTTCCGGATCCGGTCCTTTGAAATCAATGGTTTCATTCAGACTCTCTGCCTGGAATAGGCTGTCGGTAGCAAAATGCTGGTAGAAACTCAAGAACGAGGCATTCCTTCCCTCGCCAATATGTTGATCTTCCACCGAGGTAAGCATCCACTGACCGTTCAGACGATTGAAATGATAGGATTTCACCTGATTCCTATCTAAGAATATTTTCTCTACCTTGACCTGATTAATACTGGTGTCCTTCGACAACTGCAGGTCTTTCTTCGAATCAAGGATCTGCGTATAGAAGTTCTGGGGGAAATAAAAACGCTCTGTCTTCCACTCCTTGGCAGTGACGGCGACAGGTTTCTTTCCCTTGCCATTGGCCAGGGGGAAACGGATTCTGCTCACCTGAAATTTCCGATTACTGGCAAAGTTGAAAAAGAAATCATCGAACAACTCATCGGCAGCCTTGGGAATAGGCTGCTCTGCGATCAACTCTTCCAACGTGTCCATAGCCATGGTATCGGCCATGGAATCCAGTGCGGTACTGTCTGCCATCGCTACTGGCTTCCCTTCTTTGCAGCCTGCTGTCCACAGCATCATGCAAACGCATGAGATAACGACTACATAAACCCCTTTCTTCATACTCTCTTATCCACGGTTCTTAGGATATTCTCTCAAATTGCCGCAAAATTACAAAAAAATAATGAAACAAAGAATAGGATACCGTTTTTTTTATTCAAAGCATGGCAAAAAGGGAGTCTGTCAAACCGTGTTTCGTATGAATGGGATGAAGATAATGGGAACAAAACAATTTGTTTTGTCCTGAAAAGAGCCATTACTTTCACTCGTTAAGATACCTTCTTTGAGAACAAAACAATTTGTTTTGTAAAAGATGCCATGCATATATCATGACGTAATGATAGGGAATAGCAGCTTTTCCACTATTTATTTTTGACATCTGTGATGATAATCCAGAAAAAACACTACCTTTGCATCCGAATAGACTCATCAATGAGCTATCACCATGTTCTCATGAGCAGAGAGAAAGAAATATATAAGGTGACGCTGGTGGGCAGTGCGGGCAATGCAGCACTGCTTACGTTTAAGTTCATTGCCGGCATATTAGGTAACAGTTCGGCGATGATTGCCGATGCCGTTCACTCACTGTCAGACTTCGTGACCGACCTTCTGGTACTGGTATTTGTGAGTATCAGTTCCAAGCCACAGGATCAGTCGCACGACTATGGGCATGGCAAATTTGAAACCATTGCCTCATTCCTCATCGGTTTAGCACTGATAGCGGCGGCAACGGGCATTGTGGTGTCGGGGGCTGTGAAATTGTTCTCCTGGTGGGGCGGCAGCCAACTCGAAGCCCCAGGATGGATTGCCCTGTGGGCTGCCTTGCTGTCGATAGTCACCAAGGAATTGCTTTATCAATATACGGCGCACAGGGGTCGTCAGCTCAACTCCCAGGTGATGATCGCCAACGCCTGGCACCATCGCAGCGATGCCCTCTCGTCCATAGGGGCCGCCGTTGGTATCGGCATGGCCATCTGTCTGGGACAACGCTGGACGGTATTCGACCCATTAGCTTCCATCGTTGTGGGTTTGATGTTGGTGAGGGTGGCCTACCAGTTGCTCAAAATCAGCATCAACGAACTGACGGAGAGTTCACTGCCTGCAGAGACGGAACAGGAGATCATGCAGATTATCCAGTCGTTCGACGACGTTCAGCAGCCTCACAACCTGCGCACCCGACGCATCGGCAACCGTATCGCTATCGAGGCCCATGTGCGAATGGACGGTCAGCTGCCGCTCAACATTGTCCATGAGCGTGCCACAGCCATTGAACGGAAACTGAAAGAGCACTTCGGTGCCAACACACACATCTCGATCCACATGGAGCCTACCAAATAGGACTGGGCCACCTCTTTCCGTTTTGTGGAACATCGCCCAACTTACATTCGGAATCAACGGTCGCTGTTCGCGAAGTGAGGTGAAGCAAATGAAAAAGAAAATAAAGGCGATGCAGAGGATTGAGAAAAATCTGGGTTACGATATAGAGACTGTTCTCAATTCAATGTTCTGCTATAAATTGCCAGAAAGAACACCCGACTCTGAGCCACCGCCTGTTTCGTGGCTCGTTGTCGGGTGCAAAGGTAGGCATAATATCTCATATAGCCAAATGTTCAGCGGATTTAATTTACTCCCTCATTACTCCCTCATTACTCCCTCAATTACTCCCTCAATTACTCCCTCAAAATGAGCCATCAAGTCTGCATCGCTTTGATGTGGTTGTTCCGCACGCAGGTAATGGATATTGGGGAAAGACACCTTAACTATCTGGCCTTTTATCTCAAATATAGGAATATCAAAGCCGTGTTCCAAGAGTCTGTAGCAATGCCACAATCTGATACAGCTCATTCTCGAAGCCATATACAGTTGAGCCAACCATTATCTTTATCTTTCTATCCATATTTCATCCATTTTGATTACGGCATCAGCAGACCTCTATATTCAAGGTCATGCTTCATTATTTCTTCTGTTTGATGAATCTCAATGTCGATTTGCTTCAAACGATTTTCCTTTTCATTATCACTATGCCGATTGTCTTGCAGCACGGATAGTTTCATTTTAGCTTTGACACATTCCAAACCATTGTGAATGGCAGACGCACTCACTGGAGCATTTGAGTTGAATAGATGTACCCAACTTTGTCCTGCAAGCAGGTTTCCCCACCTCTCGTATTTTTTATGCCGCTTAGACATTGATCTATTCTGATATCATGTAACTGTTCCATAATTTGTTGTTACTATATTTTCCAATTGTCAACAGTCCTATCGAAATATTTTATAATGTCCTCGTTCCCTTCCTCTTGAGTGAAAGTCGCAGCAAGATGAGTAGTGGCTCTGGAAATACCGACATAAAGATACCTCCTCATAATATCTAACGAGCAATCTTCCAAAGCTGTATCTATATCATAGAAAAACACAACCTCAAATTCCATTCCTTTGACTTCTGAAATTCTGAACACTCGAACAGCTTTAGTATTTGGTGCGGTTCTATTTTCAGAACAATCGTAAATCTGGATGCCATTAAGATAGTCTTGGTCGTTTATTAAATCAACGAGTTCTTTAATATTTACGTCATCGCCAACGAAAATAGCAACTGATGGCATACTTTCATCGTATGTTTTATAGACTTCAATAATACGCTTTGCAATCCATTCCGCCTTCTCTTCTTCATCATCTGAAATAAAACAAAGCGGAGCAGGTTCATTATCCGATCTTTCTTTAGTTGTAGTATAAGGAGCCTCCACCTTCAAATCATCAAAGTACATTTGCTTTGACATATCAAGCAACGAGGGCAATTGGCGATAGGATGTCTTCAGTTCATATACTCCCAACTTGGGAAGAATGGATTTTTTGAGTTGGTTCCAGTTCTTTATGCCATTATCATTCAGGCCTTGCATAATATCGCCACACAATGTTAGTGTTGAATATTCATAATGGGAGAATGATGCCATAAAGTAGTAATCAATAATAGAATAGTCTGTAGCCTCGTCTATTCCAATGACAGGTTTTACGTTCTCTTTATAGGCTTCCACATATTTATTCTTCATGCCGTTGAAACGTACATGAGATTTCTTATACATTCCAAGTAGCATATTGTTGATGAAGCCTACTATTAGTTCGAGTTCTTCTGGATGAATACGTTTGCCTCCGTCCTTCTTTTGAATCTTCTCAAGAAGTTTTTTATTAAACAGATTACTTCCTATCTCAATTTGCCTCTTTCTGAATAACTTGTAAAGCCGTGGAATTTGGTTAAGCAAATTACTTTCAACACCCCTGCACAAGAATGCATAGTTTTTGGTAAACCAACTTAGTTCACCAATATCGTTGAGTTCGTTTATTTCCACCAAAGACTCGACAATAGCATACAAATCTCTTTGCCTTTTGGTAAGTTTTTGGTTGCTATCATATTTTCGTAAACTCAACTTCTTCAAAATCGGTTTTAATTGCTGATACAGTTTTGCGTCATAGTCGATAGTAGCCAGTTCATCCTCATCGTCTTCGGCTTCATCCATAGCATTTTCTTCTATGTCATCTTCTTGAACAATGATAGTCTCTTGCCTCCATTTCTCAAACAAGTCGATGACTGCCGTTTTTAACTGCTCATCCTCATCAACTTTATTCTTAATAAATAGAGCCTTCTTGCTTAATAGGTCATTCAACTGCGCCTCTATTTGTGACACTGATTTCTTTTCGTTGTCATATAATGAGTTAAATAGTCGTATAAGTGCATCAATATCCTTTATTGTTTCTGCTCGCTTACAATATGCCTTGATGCTCTGCGCCAAATTATGCCAAGAATATTCAGAAGTCTTCAAAGAATAAGCATTTAGCAAGATATTTGAGATATTGCTAATACAGAATTTCTCAAATGCAGATATTACACCTTCTGCGTTTAAAATTAAAGTTGTCTCAGCTTTATCCCTTACCTTATATAATTTGAATGGTCCGTCAGACTCAGGCTTCCTCAATTTATACTCCATCAGAATCTTGTTTCTAAAGCTTTCTAATGTAGTTGTATTATTCTCATTGGCATTTAGATATTCGCCCCTCATATTGGCCTGTAGGAATGACAACAACTTATCTGTCGGGGAAAAGAACAGCCAGTTTGTATCCCTTGTATTTGGATCAGTAAGAGATGATATCTGTTCAGATGTAAGAGGTGCATTATATTCCTCCAAGGCCTGTTGGGATATTAAGAACTTCAACCTCTGAATCATGGTGGTAGTCTTTCCTGTACCAGGACCACCTTCTATCACAATTGGAGTACCATCAAACAGATGAGAACGTTTTGCATCTTCCTGTGTTTCATCAAGGATGTGTTGGGATCGTAACGACAAGTCTTTACGAATGAAAGACTGTGTCTGTTTCACTTTCGATTTAGACGCTTCAATATCCTTTTCCAGTTGAGCAATCTTGGCACGATTAGCTTTTTCTTCCTCTTCGCGCTTTCTTGCTTCTTCAAGAAGTCTTTCTTCTTCCTCTTTTCTGGCATTTTCCTTAGCAGCCCTTTCTGCCTCTTCTCTTTGTTTGCGAAGTCTTTCCTTTTCTTCTTGAAGTGCTTTCAGTTGGGCCTCTTGCTCTCTTTGCTGTCCTAACAAATCATATAATCGCTGAAAACGATAGTAGGTCGCATCATTTTCGATATTGATAACAATTTCCTGTGCAGTAGAGAAATCTGGTTTATAGATAGCCCTATTATGAATTGTCACTTCAACCTCATTCTTCCTTTTTGGATTCTTGGTTATCTGTATATATTTTCTTTTTCCAGAATAGTATTTGGAAAGAACCTCACCCATCTTGGAGTCACGATGAACAACTGTCCCATCCGTACGAAGTACTTTGGTCGTATCACCTATTACAATCCAAAACTGCTGAGCGCCCTCTTTACCGCGTAATGTGCTATCAAGCGAACAATAAGCTCTTCCTATTGCAGGAATTCGCGTATAACTTGCCTTTTCCTTTTCAATATGTCGTTGGATGGCCTTACCTATGTCGTGAAGTGATTCTTTCATATATGTATGTGGTTTTTAATTATTTTGAGTTGTATATCTCTTTTATCTTTTGTTCTGCATAATTATGTGTATTTCCTGTAAATTCCACATGGGCTCCATCAAAGAAATCGGTAATATCAAAATAAATATCCTTTTTCTTATTTTCTTTTTGAATAGGCAGAATGTCGAATGTCAATTCTTTCCCATCACTTGTCCTTATATGGCGTAAAAATTGCATATTGTTCGTGTATCCAGGATATTCTTTATTTAACCATTCCCTTTCTGCACGTACACCTAAACTGTGGGTTGTTGCATGTATTTTTACAATATCAAAATCTTGGCTTCGTAATTTTACTTCAAAAGTGATTTTCTCATCTGCATATTCGCTTACAAATTCTTTTTTCCTTGAGAATGGCCATAATATTTTTAGCCCATCTCTTAATTGTGGCAATGCCATAATTAAGATGGCTATAATAACAAAAATTGCAATAATCCAATTGTTTAATAATAAATTAACAATGTAATCGTATTTTGTTTCCATCATCAATATTTTTCTTCTATTATTCCTATGAAATTAATAAGTGCAATTGTTGAAGATACTATTAATAACATATCTTTTTTTGTTGCGCTTCTTTTGTGCGTTAATTGATTCGCCAGGTCATTAGTCGCCTTGGCATAAGCTCTTAATTCTTTATTGTGACTTCCGTTCAATTTTACGCTTACGTAATTCCCTATCATTCTAACAGCATCAGCATTTCCAATTTGCTTTCCCGTGTCATCAGTTGCTCCATGAATCATAGGATTATAAACGGCTTGTGCCAAAGAGATAATGACGTCACGACACAATAAACCTATTGTTTGAAAGTCTTCCTCGTCCTTGGCATTATCACTTTCTCTTTTTATTTTAATAACGGTTCTCTTTATTCTTTCCCAATCATCTAATTCGACAATTGTTTCAATATTACTGTAACTTTCTGTATTCTCAAAATATGCTAAAGTTGGAGCAAATAGGTCATTAATAAAAATTCTTCGCTCTTGATACTTAGGGAAGTCGGCTTTCCATTTTCCAAACCAATCCCATAAACTATAAAAAGTATTATTGTAGGTAAGGTTTAATTTCTTACAATCACGCCCTACCTGAGTATGAAGCTTTTTATATCTTTCTTCTTCCTCTTGGATTCTATTGCCCCCTGTTGCAACAGATATCATAATGTTTTTTATCGTGTCTATGTTTTGTTTTAGTGTTGCTCTACCATTTAGACCACCAATCAAATTCCAATCTATATCTTCCTTGCTCAATGACGGCCCTATCTGAACATTGAAATAGTCATTGGCATTTCCTTTTATGGATTCGTTTAATGCTTCTGACAACAATTTTTCCATTTCTTCAATTTTGTCTGACGAGAAAGACGTGTATTGTTTTACAGATAAACTTGCATATACGGTGTATCCGTAGGTCCCCCCATTCCAGCCATCATATTCTGTATTTACTACAGATATTTTAGAAGATGAAATGACTTCACAAACATCACCATATCCTCTTTCCCTTAACAAAGCCAAAGCAAGGTTAAGGACTGGTGAAAAATTAGATGTGATTTCGTAATACTCTTGCTTCATAATCCGTACCCTTATTAGATTTGTTCGTATTCTTCCCGTGTGATTGGAGTCTCTGGATCTACGATGAGGACTTCATCGTAGGTCAGGCCGTAGAGATGATAAACGAGGAGATCGATTTGCTGCTCCAACTCTAAAGTTTCTTCACCTCTTCTCTTCTTTTCTATAATTGAATCTGTTATAGTTATGATAATTTGTTCATTGGTGACATTGGGTATTGGGATCTGTTTTAGCATCTTCATACTAACTCTTGGAAATAGAGTTTGATTTGATTTATCGCCAAATGATGCAATATAATAGCCAACAGCCTTTGAATTGAGAATTGCAAGTAAGTATTTTAGGCTTATACTTGGAACCGAACATCTAATATTGAATACGGATTTATTGAAAAGTGCAAATTCTTCAATGTATGCACAGATTAATGTACTTGAAGGAATTTCTCTAACGACAATTCTTGGCCCTTCAAAGAATCTTATATCTGGTTTCGTGTAGAACTCAGCGCTGAAATCAATCCATTTATCAGGTTTTTTATCTACAATATATTTGGAAAAATGTTTTCCGCCATAGTCTCTTACATAGTTCTCATTTTCTTGGTGATTAGAGTGTAAAAACTTACTTTTCATTTCTTCTTTGGTATGAATAGTGTTATGGTAAGGTTGGGCACCTAGACACATTTCTATTCCGTCCACAGAATTTAACAAGATTGAACATGAAAGCATTTTGTTCTTAATCTGAAATGCAAGGTCATTTGCATTAATGCTGATTTCATAATGAGAACTCTCTTTAATCTGGCAAACTTCAAGTTGATATGATTCCACTCCACTAATTGTGTGCATCTTTATAGCTATCTTTTCTCTATTTTGTCCCTTAGCCAATAGGAATACAATACTGTTGACGGAAGCATCAAAAACACTTTCATCATAGTTGTCGATAAAAATAAATGAATTGTCTGTCAATAAGAATTTGCGTAATTCTGTGCAATTTGTGATGGAAAGGAAAGTGTTTGGTGTAATGAATGATATAATTCCTTTAGGACAACTTAAATATATTGCCTCTTCTATAAACAGCCGATATAAATCGATTTTGCCTTGCTGATACCGATACAAATTCCCATATACCTCTCTATATAAATCCTTGTTAATTAGGACATACGGCGGATTACCAATTACAATATCAAATCCCATGAAGTCACCATTCTTGTCCAGAAGTGCAGGGAACTCAAAACGCCATTCAAAGGCATGGTCGTAAATTTTGTTAGACTCTATTTCGGCTCGTTGTTGCTCTAAGGCTTTTAGTTCCTTTTGCAGAGCTTTGATTTTCTTTTCATTTTTCTTGCCGCCAAACATATCTTCCATCTGCAGATTGTCAATGGCTCCACGGACTTTAGCAATCTTTCCTTTTTCTTTGTCGTTGAGTTCAGTCTTTACAGCACGCTTGATGTCCTCAATTCTCTTGCGGAAATCATCTTTCTGCGTGTGGTCGGAGATATCAGTATAGTCATAGACCCACTGGCGATAATCTTCCAATTTGTAGTGTGTGCCATTCTTTTGATTATAGTCCTTCAGTACATTCTGGAACGGGGCATCGAGGGCAAAGCGGTGCAGCAAGGAGTCACCACACATAATCTTATAGTCGAGGTTGGGCAATGGCTGAGGCTCATTCTCATCTACTACCAATGCCAGCCAGAAACGGAGGCGGGCAATATCTACAGCACCTTTCTCAATATCCACACCGTAGATGTTGTTTTGGATAATGTCACGCTTCTCCTTGGCGTATGAGAAATCTTCATTCTTTCCTATAAAGCCATAGAGCAAATGACGGCAATCGAACAGAACATTCAGCACACCCATGGGGAATGCACCTGAACCAATGGCTGGATCGCAGACTTTTACAACGGACAAGGCTTTGTTGACCAGCCTTGCATTCTCCTTATTTTGCAGAATCGGCTCTACCACTCTTTGTTTAATTAGTGAGTCGATGGCAGTATGTAGTTCTTCGGATGCATGACATTTCAAATACTGGGCAACACTCTCCTGACTCATGTACTGCACAATCTCCTTAGGGGTATAGAAGGCTCCTTTGTCTTTGTTGTCTTCCAACAGGTTCTCGAAGATATGCCCCAGCATTTCGGGGTCAATACCGATTTCCGAGTCCTCTGGGTCGTTCTCGTCGATAGTGAAGTTATACATGGCAAAGAAGTCCATGAGTTCCTTGAAGTAGTCGTAGGGAAAATCAATGTCTTTCTTATCCAAGTTGTCCTTATCGAACAGTCCACCATTCAGATATGGTATCTTGATGTTATCGCCTAAGCGTGAGTCGGCAAGGTCGTTGGCTCTGCGCTCATTGAGGGTGTTGAAGAACAGCGGTTCCAGGACATCACTCAGCAGACGGTCGTTGCCTTCATAATTTTCTATTAAATGGTTCAGATAGAATTTGTCTCCACCAATCCAGCCTTGCTGATTGGCAGGCACGCCCATCCAGCCCTTCTTCTGCAGGAACTGAAGGAATACCAGGCGGCCCAAGAGTTTCTTCACATAGTCACGATTCTCCTTGGTGTCTTCATTGATATGGTTGAGGAACTTCACGTAACGCTCCTTGTAGCCATTGAAGAAATCTTTGTTCAGACGCTCCACCGAGAAGGCATCCTTGATGTTCTCAAAGGATATACCATTACGCTGCAGGGCATCGAAGCGTCCGACAGGGGTATTATAGTAGTTGTCACTTTCTCCGAATACGTAAGTAAAACGTTTTGCAGCAGTGTTCTCGCCCTTGATGTCGCAGACAAAAGACAAACGCCAGACAGAACCACTGTCGAAAACAACAAGGGCTGCATCGAACTCGCCCCAATTAGGATTGATGAACGACTTGACGAGGTTACGTAAACCAACACGTTTGCGGGCTACATTGCCATGCTGTATCTGATAATAGAATAGGCCGATACGATAGCTGTCTGAAGTATCAAGGGCACCAAGGTAGTAGCCCTTTTCGTCATTGGATGTTCCGTTGATAGACTCTGGCTCGGCTTTCAACTCTTTTGCATGGAAGTAGTGTTGCAACATCTGCTGCCATTCGTTGGCATTGAATGGCTGTTGAAATATCTGTCGGAGGGTATCTTTGGTATATGTCATAACACACATGTACTTTTATTCGGTTATAAGTTTCTTCAAATCCTCCATGTCTGGCAATGCTTGTCTGATTTCTGGAGGTAATTCCTGAGAAGTCCGATAGGTCGCCACTCCCATTGGCTTTGACGTATCAGAGAATGACAATTCAACGATCTCATCATTTTTTGTTTTGCAGAGGATGATGCCAATGGACGGATTCTCGTCAGGCAGTTTCACATATTTGTCAAGTGCAGCCAAATAGAAATTCATCTTGCCTGTATATTCTGGCTTGAACTCTCCACGCTTTAGTTCGAAAGCCACGAGGCTTCTCAGACGGCGTGAGAAGAAAAGCAAATCAATGGCAAACTCCTGTCCTGCCACCTCCAATCGATACTGATTACCCATAAAGGTAAAATCAGCGCCGAAAGCCATAATGAAGTTTTTTACATTCTGGATAATACGCTGCTCTATCACCCTTTCATCGACTAATTCAGGGTCTTCAATGTTAACGAAATCGAGCAAATATTCATCCTTGAACGATTGAAGGGCACGTTGCTTGAAGGCAGCATTGTCAATCGTCTTATTGAAGTTGGTTTGCTGAATGGTGCCTTCTTTCTTGAAAAGATTCTCAGATAGATAGTACTTAGTTGTTTCCACTTTCCAGAACTCTGTTGCGCATCGGCGGATATAGAACAAACGTTCCTCTTTTGACTTTGTTTTTGTCAGAATAACATAATGGTTGGTGAATCCTACATTCAAAAAACTGGCCAAGTCTGAGGCGGATAATTCGTCAGTTACTAATTGACGGATTTCGATTTTGTCATTAATATGACTTAACATCAGTTGGTTTCTTAAATCGTCAATTGGTAATTGACGATTCTCAAATATACATCTCCATTCTTCATAGAATGTGCGCATCATTTTGATACTTGCCTCAGAATACCCCTTCACCCCTGGCAATTCCTGTCGTAACAGACTAGAAATAACAGCAATAGCATTACTGCCCCACTTTGCAGAGCGACTATTGACAGAGATAAATCTACCAATTCCATAATTCAGCGCCAGCACTTCTTTATTGACATGCCGAGCTGCTCGATAACGGCTTTCAAGGATTGCTTGCTTGATAGCTTTTACTGCATTGAGATATTCTGAAGATATTATTGTTTGCTTCATTTTGTCTTTGATTCAAATAAATGTCTCTGAAATAATGATTTGTGGGTCGCTCACCTTGGGTACCGCCTTTTCTTGCATCTCATTACTCATCGTCTGGTACTCATCAACGAGTTCTGCCAAAGTCTGTTTCAGTTTGGCTTCGTCTGTCTTGATTTGCACTTTGTCACCCTTATAGGGTTTGGAAAGGTCACGTAGGCGGCGAGGCAACTGGGTGTATATACCTTTATTAATATAATCGGTGAGAATATGACATTGCACCTTTGTCGTGTTGTCAGAGATTGCTTGCGTAATCCTGCGCAAGAAGTTAAGCGCTGTCTTCGAGATATTGTCGAGATCGGTACGATTGATGGAAGCATCGTCTGCCGCCTCAACATAATCCTTTGTGTATTTGCTCAAAGCACGATTCACATGGTCGTAATTCTTGCTGTCAGGCAGGAAAGGAGCGGCTTGCTCTTCTGGCTTGGCTTTCAGATATTTGACAGCCTCTAAGAAATCGATAGGCTTTACAGTCTTATCGGTGGCCAGATAGAACTCTGTCTTCACGTCGGACGATACGTAGATGATCGACTTGTCCGTATGTCGCCCTGTGCTGCGGGCCACACGGCTCTTCAGTGGCAACTGCTTCACCTTGTCGTAGAGTTCGCGGTTGTTGTGATAGACCTCGCGCAGTTCTCGAATCAAAGCTAATTTTTCGTCCATCGAGTCCTTCACGTTGCTGTCGAACATCTTGAACTGTTTTACTATTTCCTCCCTGGAGTATATCTGCACATCCTCGCCAAAAGCAGAATGAAAGCCCTGCAACTTGACAAGCGCATTTTCATAGAGTTTGATTTGCTCATTCCCCTGGGGTGAGGGATAGAACATATAATTATAGATAAACTCAGCCACAGACCCGATACGATTCACACGTCCGATACGCTGCATCAGCCGTGATGCATTCCATGGGGAGTCGTAGTTGACAATGATGTGGGAGCGATGCAAATTGACACCTTCAGCCAATACATCGGAAGTGAGAATGATGTTGTACTGGTCTTTCTGCACCTCGCTATTGGCATCGAAATTCTCTTTGATAATGGATGCCTTTTTGTCGCGGTTGTCGGCTGTAATCGTCAATACGTCTGTTCGGCCTAAGTCGTTCTCTAATCTGCCTTTCAGATAGTTCAGCGTATCAACACTTTCGGAGAACACAACAAGTTTGCCAGAGACATTACGTTCGTCGAAGAACTCATGCTCCAGTCTGTCACGGAAGAGATCGAACTTCTGATCGTCATGCTCTTTCTGCCAATCGGCATTGAGGGCTTCTAAAACCTCCTTGTCATGGCGGAGCATTTCAATGAAATCCGGCTCGAAATCGTCAGACTTATACAGGATGTCGCTTTCCTGATAGCCCTTCTTCATGGCCAACTCGATAATCTGGTCAAGTTCCATGCCTTTGGCCTGCAACTCTTTCACATTCAGTTCCGGGGCTATAATTACTTTGTTTTCAGCAAACATCTTCAGCATGTCATTCGTAATACGAAGCAAGGTCGCCAGCGAGAGTTTGAAAGCATGGAAACTGCTTTCCAGTCGCTTCACCATGTGGACACGATAGATGCCAGCCAATGTCTGACCTACATGGACTGCATTGCGATACTTAGCCCGATATTCTGGCTTCAGGAATTCTACTGCACGATAACGTGCATAATGCAGATGAGGATTGAACTTATCGTCAGACAGGACATTCAGCGTGTAGAAGAAACGCCTGCTGGTATCAGCATCCATTTTATACTCTAATGAGATAGGTGGCTGTGGCTTTGGGAAGATGATACCTTGTGCCTGCAAATCTTTCTTATATTCCGGGTCGTTCTCGATGTTGTGACGTGTACGACGGACTGTCACCTTGTCGATGACTTTTTCACGGATGGCTTCATAAATCTTGTCAACATCGGCTGTCACATCACGGGTTTCTCGCTCCTTCATCAGGATTCTGTAAGCCTTGATGTATTCTGCAAAGAAACCTTTTAAATTGGGAATACCGTCAATCGTGCAATTCTGACTGTCCTGGAACAGCAAGAGCAGATTAAGCAAGTCGTCAGGACGGTTGTTCAACGGCGTTGCAGAAAGCAACATCACCTTCTTGCGCTGATTCTTCAACAAGCCTGCATTTACACAATCTGCCTTGCATATCTTTTGCAGTTCGTCGTATTTACCTGCCCCGTCATTACGGAAACCATGTGCTTCATCGACGATAATCAAGTCGAATTCTTCTTTCGCCTTGTACTGCTCTTTTCCCTCTAACACACTTGACAGTTTGCCATTGGTAATGAATTGTGCCTTACGGGATATGCCAAACAACTTAAAAGTGTTTTCCCAGTTCTCACGTAAAGCAGGAGGGAATACCACCAGAATGCTGGTGTTCTTACCATTGGCCTCAATGAATCGCTTGGCAATCATGGTGGCAATCATCGTTTTGCCAAGACCCACCACATCAGCAAGGAACAAGCCGTTATGGCGCATCAGCATCTGGAAACCTTGAATCACGGCATCCGTCTGATATTTCAGATCCATCACGCCATTAGGCAGCTGAATTGAAAAATCATCCTCAATCTGGTCGCCAAACGTATCAATGAGCACCTTTAGGTAGATTTCATAAGGTGTGGGCTGATAGCCTAAATAGGTCTTTTGCTTGATACTTTCAACGTCATCTATCGTCAGCGTAACGGCTTCTTCCCACAACTTCTTAAACTCAGAATGGCAATAGTCCACGTCATCAAAGTCCTTCATGGCAACATTCAGTTCATATCGAGGAGACTGTGAAGTACCAAGCCCTGAATCAGAGATATTGGATGATCCCATGATTACCCATCCATCGCTATTTTCATTATGATTTTGCGGTAGACAGAGATAGAACTTGGCGTGGAGGTTCTTAGTGGCATGAATCTTCATCTGGAGTCTTCCGTCAACCAAGTCCTGACACATTTGTAAGATGCCCTCCTCTACTTCTGGTGAATAGCGGGCATTGATAATATCCTGACGGAACTCTTCATCATAGACCATCTTTGCCTTTTCTTCGTTTTCCAACATCAGCATAGCCTTATTGTGGCGACGGAAAATGTCATCGATATTGATGCCGACTAATATTTTTATTTCTTCGACATCATTTAGTTCTTTGCGTAGTTTGAAATATCCAGAAGAGCGGAAGAACCCGACAACAGCCAGAAAACGGTCAAAATTGGCCATATTACCCGCTATACCTTTGAGTTTGTCAAAGAGCGTATTGCCAGAATTGTTATTGAAAAATTTACTGCTCATCGTATGCTTCTTGGCTCGGATTTATTAATGACCTGACATCTACCATTAATATTCTTGCAATTTCGTTTAATTGTGCAATAGAGGGTTGAGTTTTATTCTGACACCATCTGGAGATGGTATGCTCAGTTTTACCCAACTGCTCTGCCAGCCATCGGCTGGTCTTTCCTTTTTCTACGAGGACAACCTTCAAACGGTTTAATGCCTCTATTTTTTCATTATTTGCCATACGATGTTCAGTATTTGAGCGCAAATATACACAAAATAATTGATATTACCTATTTTAATAAAGAAAAACAGCAGGTTCTATTTGAAAAGTGCTCAAAAAGACCCTTTATAATTTTGGACCACGTCTCTTTTTCTTCTTCTGCATCCGCCTTCTGAATTCTTCCTCGGCAGGGTCATAGACGGGATTTGTGGTGTCAAACAATCCCAATGATGGTATTCCTATTGACAAATCGTTATGCTCATGTCGCTCAGAACGATTATTTTCTCTTAGCTGTTCTGCATGGATTAGACCTGCCTGACTGTTGATTGCCCTTGGTTGTTCCTTTTCTTCGTTGGCATTCAGTTTTGACAAGATGACCGCATAAGACAGACCTCTTCTAATTTGGGAAGCCTTGAAAGTATAGCCGTCTTTCTTGAAGCGCATACCTTGTATGTCTTTCAGGTCTTTGTTGCCATCCCGTCTCATGACAAGTTCCACTTCCACACCATTCGCTTTGAGGTGATTCACGAATTCTGGCCAAGACTTGCAACACAGTAAACCCGTACCGACAGCATGGTATATCTCGTATTTTGTATTCTCCGTACCTCTTAATCGCTCGGTCTTAATACGTCCCTTACCCCTTGTTCGCGTAGAACAAAATCTTGAAAGTTGATCTCATTTCTAATTCCTTTTTTAATTTCAGGCTGCAAATATAATACCATTTTTTGAAATACTTTTTCGGCAATTCGTTGCAGTTTGTTGAATCGAAAACCAGTCAGTTTGAATTGCGTCATTCTTCCTTTTTCATACCCTCGGAATTAGAAAAGTTTAACTATCAGAGATGGCACAAACGGGTTCTTGCTCTGGCAAGCGGCATGGCCGAGTCCGATTTAGAGACATAACTCATACACCAATCCGCATTAAGTTGCCATTTCCCTTCATCCTTTGATTCCCCATTATTCCCTGTCTTGCCTTTTATTTACGGTCATTCTGCGTTAATCTTCGAAAATTGCTTCTTTGTTACAGTCTTTTTTCGTAACTTTGCACCCAAATTTGTAAATTCAAGATAATCATGATACTTGACAAAATTGAAGAACTTCTCAAAGAAGTGAGTGAATTGTCTGCCTCTAATGCAGAAGAAATAGAGGCTTTGCGACTGAAGTACCTCAGTAAAAAAGGCGAGATCAATGCCTTGATGCAAGAGTTCCGTGATGTAGCGGCCGACCAGAAGAAAGCCGTTGGCATCAAGATTAACGAACTGAAGCAGAAAGCAACCGAGCGCATCAATGCCCTGCGTGAAGAGACAGCAGCAGCCGAAGACACCACCCATCATATTGATCTTACCCGCACTGCCTATCCCGTGGAGTTAGGTACGCGCCACCCGCTGACCATCGTACGCAATGAGATCATCGATATTTTCCAACGCATGGGCTTCGTCTTAGCTGATGGTCCGGAAGTAGAGGATGACCTCCATGTGTTCACAAAGATGAACTTCGCGGCAGACCATCCAGCCCGTGACATGCAAGACACCTTCTTTGTGGAGCAGTCAGCCACCGGTGATGTCACGAAAAATATCCTCCTTCGCAGTCATACATCCAGTGTACAGGCTCGTGTCATGGAACGCCAGCAGCCACCGATCCGCATCATCTGCCCTGGTCGGGTATATCGTAACGAGGCCATTACCGCACGTGCCCATTGTTTCTTCCACCAGATAGAAGGATTATATATTGACAAGAATGTATCGTTTACTGACCTGAAACAGGTACTTCTCTCCTTCGCCCGTGAGCTGTTTGGAGCTGATACGAAGATCCGTCTTCGTCCAAGCTACTTCCCCTTCACGGAACCAAGTGCCGAGATGGACATTTCCTGTCATATCTGTGGTGGAAAGGGTTGTGGTTTCTGCAAGCACACCGGTTGGGTAGAGATCTTAGGATGTGGGATGGTAGATCCCAACGTGCTGGAACTCTGTGGCATCGACAGTAAGGTATATAGCGGCTATGCTTTCGGCTTAGGTGTGGAGCGTATCACCAATTTGAAATATCAGGTGAGCGATCTCCGTATGTTCTCCGAGAACGACACCCGTTTCCTGAAAGAGTTCGAGGCTGCTTATTAAGGAACTGTTCCGAACATATCATCAGACAAAGGACTTACCTCACGGCAAGTCCTTTTTCTTATTATACAAAAACATTATGAATTTTATTTAGCGAACAAGATTTATTCTTCACGCTCCCAATGGCAGTTATTGCGCACACTGGCACTGACGGCACGACCGTTCCTTCCGCTCGCAATACCGTTCACACTGCGCACAGATGTCATAGCCCAGCATGGCACCCAAGATAAAGTCCTCCTCGGGAGTGAGCTGATTCAATGGACGTGTCACCATCATTCTGATAGCATCCAGACATTCGCGCTTGCCAAAGAAAAGATTCAGACGGTCATTACCTACAGGCTGGATGATATAGCTGATACCGTTGCTCTGCAGACGTTTCTCGGCATAATCCTTATAACGTTGGTTGAACGTAAAGAGGATCATGTTCCTGACACCTTTCTTGAACTCATAGATATGGTTCATGAGCACCTTCATATCAGCGGGTAATATCTCTGCCTGCAGCATATTCATCCTTTTTTACATTTACAATTCGTTATTTCAGAGAGGGTTGGATCTGTGTGATCCAGGCATCGATACGGCCATCTGTCTTATCATCCTCATTGATATCGTCGAGGGCCAGTCCTACGAATTGACCATCCACCACGGCCTCAGAGTCATCGAAGGAATAACCATCTGTGGAAACAGCACCAACCAAGGTTGCACCTGCCGACTTCGCCGCATTGTACAGCTCGGCCATGGCACCACAGAAAGTATCACTGTAACTCTCACAGTCGCCGCAACCGAAAATGGCTACCACTTTCCCGCTGAGGTCATTGCTCTTGAGCAACTCTACGCCCTCATACCAATCGTCCTGTAACTCACCGGCTCCCCATGTGGATGTACCGATAATCAGGTTATCGGCAGCCAGGATGTCTTCGTTCATATCAGAGACATTCACCACTTCTGCACCTAATTTCTCTCCAATCTTATTGGCGATACCTTCGCATGTTCCTGTTGAGGAACCGAAAACTACTACTGTTTTACTCATTGTTATTTCTTATTGTTGATGTGTATAAAAAAATCTTTGCACTGGGAAAAGTAAGCTTTGTTCTTTTTTCCGAGTGCAAAGATAATGTGAAAAGCACAGATGTGCAATACCTAAAAATAGGGTTTCCGTCAAATACCTACAAATGATTAGCGTGGTTTGCGGATCAGGAAAGACCCTGTGATGCCTGGCTGCTGACTATGAAGTTGCACGGCATAGACACCAGTTGGAAGACCGCCGATACCCACCTGTTGCTCAGTTGTTCCACTGTTGAGATGATGGCGTGCCACCAAGGAGCCCCCTACCCCATAGAGAGCCACATCCAGCGGTTGCCGCAGGGGTTCGTAGAAGCACAGTCGCATGCAATCATCCTGAAGCACAACCTGTACCTTACGAGGCTGTTCGGAAGTAATCTCCTTGATACCACTCAGTCCTAACAGATAGAGAAGTCCGCGGTAGGCATCAATCTCTCCCCATCCGTAAGAGTTGTTGGGATAGTCTAACGTGGGGTCGTGACGGATACTCGTTTGCGCAATCACATCTTTTATCTCCTCGGGAGTGAGATCAGGACGTGCCTGCAGCCAAAGGGCGATGATGCCACTGACAACAGGAGTTGACATGGATGTTCCGATATCGATGCGCCATGGATAGCTTCGTCCCTGAAAGGTGCTGTAGGTAATATCCCAGCCATCAGAGGTGGGATGTTCCTCTCTGTAGAAGCTACTATACGAAGAGACGACATTCGTGCCATTTGCCAGCACGTCGGGCTTGATCCTCCCGTCAACCGTCGGCCCCACACTGGAATAGTCGGCCACCTCCCCATTCTGTCCACGGTTGCTATTGATATAGTTGCCTTTGTGATTGATGATACCGGTACGATAGGCAGAAGCTCCCACACAGATGACCGCCGGGGCTGTACCTGGAGAATACACACAATGCGTTCTTTCCCCTTCTGTTAAAGCGGCATTATATTCTTTCTTCGCCCCGATAGAACCTGTGCCAGTATAGAAATCAGCCTCAACACCCTCTCCTACGATCTCCACGGAGAAGAAATAGCCGGCATAGCCGAAACGTTCCTTACTCTTGATGCCCACCTCATACACCGTACGGCTCTCGTCAAAACTGAAGGGATAGGCACCGATCTCGAAGATATGCTGCTTATTCAACAAATCGGTAGTGTCTTTCAACAATGAGTCAGGAGCCGAGAAGATCTGATCTGATGAAATCATTAAGGTGTCGGCGCGTGTGGCACTTTTGTATGAGATAAAGCGCAGACTCATCGGTTTGTCGGCAATGACACGGAAAAAAAACGTTTTATCGTACCTGTTCAGGAAGGTTCCTTCCGATACCTGTTCAGGTGATTTGTGGAAATAAGAATTGAGACCGCCCTCATTTCCCGCAGAGGCAACAATAATCTTGCCCGGACCCACCATTTGCTCAAGTACTTCATACAACAGTTGGTCATCACCCGAGAAATCCTGATGAGATCCTTCGCTGAAAGAGACCACACAAGGTTTCCCCTGCGACTCAGCATAGTCGAGGATATACTTAAACCCCAGTGCATCGGTAGCCGAGGTGTATTTGTAATAGTTCACGGAATCAATATACTCTTTGTCATCGGTCACGGCATTACTCACTAAGCAGATATCACTCTCGTAGGCTATACCCCGAAAAGGGGTATCGAAGCCAGAGCCCGCGGCAATGCCCAGAGTGTGTGTGCCATGCCCTTGCGTCAAGCCATCACGGGAATGGGCATAACGCAGGATCTCTTCTTGTGTCGTGTAGTCGGCACCCACATACAACTCACTGTCAAGCGTATCTACCGACAACTGGTCCCAGAAGCGTTTGATCCGGTAGTTCTCCATCGACGCATCATAGAAATTCGGATGAGTCAGGTCGAAACCGATATCCTCAACACCCACGATCACCCCCTTTCCTGTATAAGCCTGCGGCAAGCCCATACCCTGATAGACCGGTTCCACCTTATTTATAATATAGGTGGTATCCATGAGGGCGGTATGTCGCTCTCCAGCCTCGATGCGCTGCACTTGTCGGTTCAATGACAAGTCAGACAACCGGTTTAAAGGAATACTGGCGATGTAGATATCGCCGAACTGCGCCAACTTCCGACAGTGATGTTCTTCGAGAATACGGTCGGCATCGTCAGAGATACGGACAAAGGCACAAATCGAAGGTATCTGCCGATGAAGTGCCGGAGCCTGTCTGCGTGTGGTATGCTGAGTCTTGACAGCACGACGCACCCAAGACGACATCTTCTGATAGTCGGCTTGCTGGGCCATCATCATAACCGCCCCCATCATCCCTATGACAAACAAGGTTATTCTCTTCATTTACCTTGCAAAATAAAAGAAAAAAAACGAAATGGCAAAATGTATTCAGAGAAAAATGCGCGGCATCACAAAAAACGGGGACAGATGATAGTCATCTGCCCCCGAACATAATACCTCTCTCTATTAATTAGTCGTTAAGACCACGGTTGTTCAGAGTAATGTTAAGCAGCAACAGGTACTTCTTGTACTGCTTGGAATCCAAGACGATACGCATATAACGGAGATCCTTGGAAATGGCGTTCATCATCATAGCCTTGCGCGACTCCTTGTTGGCAGCAGCCACACTCATCATATCGGCGCAGAATGCCTGATGAATATCCTGCACAGCTTCCTGCTGATCCATTGACAAGTTCAGGGCATCACCCAGTTTCTGATAGTTGACCTCCATCTTGTAGGCATTCATGTTATCTACCTTGTTGAGGTTCTCGTCTTCTGCAAATGTCATAGTCATGCTGAGCACAGCTACAACGGTTAAAAACAATCTTTTCATCATTTTTCCTTTCTTTTTTTGTTATCCTTAATTGTTATCCTGATGCACCTCTATGGTGCTTTTTCCGGGTGCAAAGTTACGGCGATTTTTGATACTATCCATGGTTTTTACCGCACTGTTTGCGCAAACAGTCCACTTTTTTGACGTAAATCAAAGAAATAAGTGATATTTTGAAAAATAATCACTACCTTTGCAACCCAAAGAACAGAATAGTTATCATCATGGAAGAAAAGAAGACCAATCAGTACATGGAAGTGGCCTATACCCTATATGCCGCAGGAGAGAAGACACTGGAGTTTGTGGAAGAGGCTACCGATGAGAAACCCTTCCAGTTTATCAGTGGTTTTGGTATCACCCTTGACGACTTTGAGAAGCAAGTGGTCAACCTTGAGAAAGGGGGAACCTTTGAATTTAAGCTCACAAAAGAGCAGGCTTACGGCGACTATGACGAAGAGCGCGTGGTAGAACTGGAACGCAGCATTTTCTCGATTAACGGGCGTTTCGACCATGAGAACGTGTTCGTGGATGCTGTGCTCCCCTTGCAGAACGAGGAAGGTCAGCGATTTTTCGGAAAAGTACTGGAGATTACTGACAGTCATGTGAAAATCGACCTAAACCATCCGTTAGCGGGAAAAGAGCTGAGTTTCAAAGGACATATCGTGGAGAACCGCCAAGCCACTGAAGAAGAAATCAAGTCGTTCATCAAAGCCATGAGTGGCGAAGGTTGCGGATGCGGATGTGATGATTGTGGCGACGGATGTCATCAAGGCGGAAACAGCGGATGCGGCCACTGCCATCACTAATCAACCATCAAAACCCTAATCCTATTTGTCGTGAGCAACATATTCGGTAAAATATTTACGCTGACCACCTTCGGAGAAAGCCACGGAGCAGCTGTGGGAGGAGTCGTTGATGGCTTTCCTGCAGGCATTGACATCGATATGGCCTTCATCCAAGAAGAGCTCAATCGCCGCAAGCCAGGACAGAGCCGCATCACCACCGACCGTCATGAAGACGACGAGGTGGAGTTCTTGAGTGGTGTTTTTGAAGGGAAGTCAACAGGTTGTCCTATCGGCTTCATCGTCAGAAACAAGAACCAGCATTCACAGGACTACGAAAATATGCGATGTCTGTTCCGTCCTTCGCATGCCGACTATACCTATTATAATAAATATGGTATAAGAGATCATCGCGGCGGCGGACGCTCATCCGCACGGATCACCATCAGCCGCTGTGTGGGTGGTGCATTGGCTAAATTGGCACTCCGACCGTTGGGTATCACGATTCAAGCCTACACCTCACAGGTTGGCTCGATTGCGCTTGACAAAGATTATCGACGATACGACCTTGGTCTCACGGAGACGAATATCGTGAGATGTCCAGACCCCGAGAAAGCCCTTGCCATGGAAGAGCTCATCGCCAGTGTGAAAGCTGAAGGCGACACCATCGGCGGTACTATCACCTGTGTGATCAAAGGCTGTCCCGTAGGATTGGGCGATCCTGAGTTCGGCAAGCTTCATGCCCAGTTGGGAGCGGCCATGCTCGGCATCAATGCTGTGAAAGGTTTCGAATATGGTGAGGGGTTCGACTGCATCCTGTCGCGTGGCAGTGAGCAGAATGATATTTTCCAGCCTGGCAGCCCCATTTCCACCACCACCAACCATAGCGGAGGAATACAAGGGGGTATCAGCAACGGACAGGACATCTATTTCCGGTTGGCATTCAAACCTGTGGCTACTATCCTGAAAACACAAGAAACCATCGATATTGAAGGGCACCCCACCCTATTCAAAGCACAAGGTCGGCATGATCCATGTGTGCTTCCGCGAGCTGTCCCCATCGTTGAATCGATGGCTGCTATGGTGATTTTGGACTGTATATTGTCTGAAAAGGCCACAAAACTGTGATTTTTTACCGAAAACAATAAAAAAAAGTAAAAACATGTATGACTTTTCAAGAAAAAGTTGTATCTTTGCAATCGACAAAGCGTTGAGGGTTTGTGAAAATCCCGCTCTTGTCAAGTTAAGTCTAGTTTAGTTTTTGTGTTGGTTGCCCTCGGCTGTTTGGCCGGGGGCTTTTTTTGACTGCCACCGCTTAATCCTCCAAAGCCCCAATGATTTCCTGTACGCTTTGGCAGCCATGGCGATCAAGCCAGTCATTGATTCCGTCACGCACCTTGATGGTAACCGTCGGGTCAATAAAGTTAGCTGTACCGATTTCTATGGCCGTCGCTCCTGCCATCAGGAACTCGATGGCATCCTCGGCTGTCATGATACCTCCCAGCCCCACCACAGGAATCTTCACGGCCTTTGCCACCTGCCAAACCATACGCAAGGCAACAGGCTTCACCGCAGGACCGCTCAGGCCTCCGGTATTGATACTTAACTTCGGACGACGTTTCTCTATATCGATAGCCATGCCCATCAGTGTATTGATCAGCGAGACGCTGTCAGCCCCTTCTGCTTCCACAGCACGGGCAATATCGGCAATATTCGTCACATTGGGAGACAGTTTCACGATCATTGTCTTATGATAGCATTGACGCACTGCCCTCACCACACTGGCTGCTCCTTCACAGGTAACACCGAAAGCCATACCGCCCTGTTTCACGTTTGGACAGGAGATATTCAACTCGATGGCAGGCACCTTATCCAAAACATCGATCCGTGCAGCACACGCTGCGTAGTCATCAGGAGAGGAACCGCTCACATTGACGATCACATTCGTGTCCAGATCCTTCACCTCTGGGTAGATGTGTTCACAGAAATAATCCACCCCTTTGTTTTGAAGTCCCACACAGTTCAGCATACCCGAGGCCGTTTCCACCATACGGGGATAGTCGTTACCTTCACGGGGATGCAGGGTTGTACCCTTTACGATGATGCCTCCAAGACCGTCTAAAGGGATAAAATCCGCGAACTCCGTTCCATAGCCGAACGTTCCCGAAGCAGTCATCACCGGATTCTTCAGTTGAAGAGAATTTATTTTTACATTTAAGTCAGCCATTTCTTGAAAATAATTTTTACATAATAAACCCAAAACACATACTCACCACAGCAACCGTCGTGTGTCAAATACAGGCCCTTCCTTGCAGACACACAGATTGCCCTCGGTTGTTTTTTCCACACAACACAGACAAGCACCCAGTCCACAGGCCATCAGATTCTCCAACGATGCTTCGCAATAGACCTCTGCCTGTTGTGCATACTTGGCCACAGACACCATCATCGGCTTGGGACCACAAGTGCTGATCTGATCGAAATGCTCTTGAGACAGGATGGTATGGTTGGTCACAAAACCAGGCTGTCCCAGACTACCGTCCTCTGTAGTCACAAAGACCCGTCCGAGCTGATTGAACTCATCCAGCAACAGGAGGTCTTGTTTTCTGCGTGCTCCTAACAGGAACGTAGGATCGGCACCCTTTTCCTTCAGCCAATAGCCATAGTATAAAAGGGGAGCCACACCAACTCCACCGCCCACCAGCAGCACCTTGTGATGAGCAAAGTCGACAGTGGGATTCTCTGCATGAGGAACAGTCAGCGAGAACGAATTTCCCAGCGGTAGCACACAATTCAGCACATCTCCTGTTTGGAGTTTTGCCAGATGACGTGTTCCTTCACCGACTGCAGCCACCAGCAACCATAGTTCATTACGTTTCCTATCTACAAAATTGATCGAAATCGGTCTGCGTAGGAAGGTGGCAGGAGAGTGATCCACCCTTACCTCTACGAATTGTCCTGGCAGCATCTCTGGCAGTGGATCTTCATGTGTAAGCTTTAAAAGAACATACTTCTCACGAAGAAGCACAGCTGAAACAACTGTCAGGTCAAGAACATACTTCTTTGTTTTCATATCTTTGCATCATTATATTTGTGCAAAGATACGAAAAATCGAGAGCAGAACAAAACAAATACATTTGTTTTTTATGCCGAGATGAAGTATCTTATCAAAAGACTCAAAAATATAGAGAGCAGAACAAAAATATTCATTTGTTTTATGCCGATAAGGAGCATCTTATCCGAAGATACTTCTTATTTCTTAGGCACGAGCGACTCCCATGTACCATCATCAAAAAAGACTCGGATTTCGACAATTTCACGCTTCGGTTTGTCAAAAAAATTCACATCTGTTTTGACGTAATTATTGGGTGTGCGATTCACACCCTGAAAATTTCTACTGTCTCCATAACCGTTGGATGGGGTAGCTGGTGTGGCAGAGAAATCCAGTAGCTGCTCACCGGTAGTAGAAGAAGGAGCAAGGTTCTGTTTTTCAGCATCCTCTATTTGATCTTCGTACATAGGTCCTTTACCAAACATCAGCCAGTCGAGACTGATGGATGGCAATTTACTCTTGATGGCCTCCACTGTGTTCAGGGTGGGACGGGTGCGCTCATTGAAAATACTACTCAGTGAGGCAGGGGCCATCCCGAGGAAGTTTGCAAATGTTGTTTGAGTCATGTGCTGACTCTCCATAATCTGTCGTATTCTATCCTTCATTTTTAAGAACGTAATCGAAATCTGACTCAAAAGTCACTTTTTAAATGACTTTACAAAGGTAAAACAATTTTTTGGAACAAACAACAATTGTAACAAGAAAATTCAAATTCGAAAAATAAAAATCAAACATTTACATTTTTAGAATTTTGATTTTAAGATTCAAAATCATTAGGTATCAATATCAAAATGTGAAATATCGGTGTAAAATCGTTACAAAGACATTATACAGGAGGAAAATGCAAAGAACTGGGTCTGATTTAGTTATGTATTTACAAATTCCTCATAAAAAAGGCAATATACAGTAATTGGAGGTGTACATCAAGAATATTTATGAACCATTTTGTATTTTTGAAACATAAACACTTGATTTTTAATAACTTACAACAAACATACAAAGAATGAATATTTATGTGGTTTAAGTTTTTACCATGTAAGGTTTGCAAACATAAACTGTGTAGCAGATTTGTAAAATCCTACTATTTGCATAACATTTGTGTTTACAAACCCCGAATCGCTCAACAAAACGAAATGTTTTCAATTTTAAATTTCCACATTTGTAAAAGCAAATAAAAACTAACACCAAATTAGGAAAGACCGATTATTCTCAAAATTCAAATTTCAGAGCGCTCTTTGAACGACGGGTCTGGAAAGTTCAAAATGCGAAAATCTGAGAGGGGTACAAAATGGTGGAAAGCCCTGTTTTTATGGGATTTTCACCTAAAAAAGACCATCACGAAATAACGAATTTTAACACAAATTTATGTCTCAAAAACCGATTTTTTAGTGGAAAATGAAGCCTACGAGCTCTTTCAACAACTCTCCAACCTCCGTATTTGGGTTGTCTAAGCCCTTACTTTTGGCATCAATTTCTCGAATCTTGCCAATAATTTGCATCACTTTCATTCCAGAATAGTTTCTCATTCCGGTCATATACTCCCTGGCAGCCCATCCACTTCTCAGATCCAACCACTTGGCAACATCATTTTCATTCGTACGATTGGGAGCATAATAAGCCAACATCAGATTTTGGAAGTAAGAAAAAAGGATAGGGATTAACATGAAGGCACTTCCTGCTTTGGGATTATTGTCAAAATATTTCACAATCCTATTAGCCTTCATCACGTCACGGTTTGCAATGGCATTTCTCAGTTCAAAGCCATTGAAATCTTTGCTCACCCCTATCTGCCTCTCCACCACATCGGGAGTGATGCGACGGTCATTCTCGGGCAACGACAGAACCACCTTGTCAAGTTCTGAAGTAAGCCGGTTCAGATCAGCACCGATATGATCAGCAATCATCTGTGATGATTTGTTGTCGATGGTACACTGTTTCGTCTTGAGGTACCCCTCGATGAATCCCGGCAGTTCATAGTCGCGTTTCTTCTTGCTTTCAAAAACCACCCCTGCCTGTTGTGCCTTCGACAGGATCTTCTTCCTACCATCGATGGTACCGTTCTTATAAGCCAGAACCAGCACCGTCGTGGGCTGCGGTTTTTCAAAGTAAGCTTCCAGCCGTTCCCAGTTCCTGATGTTCTGCGCCTCCTTCACGATCACCACTTGTTTTTCGGCCATCATCGGGAAACGTTTGGCCATATCAGCCACCTGCCCGGCTGTCACGTCTGCTCCAAAGACAACGGTCTGATTGAAATCCCGTTCCTCCTCACGCAGTACATGTTGCGCTATAAAGTCGGTGATCCTGTCAATATAATAGGACTCCTCCCCCATCAGCACATATACTGGAGCGAACTGCCCGGCCTGCAGGTCGCGCATGATTCCCTCAAAAGTAGTTCCAGCAGACTTCTTTTCAGCCATTCTTGTTCTGTTTTCAAATTTAATAATTATCTTTGCAGACGCTAACGGTTGCAAAATTACAAAAATGTATCGATTAAACCTACCACCCTACGAAATAAAAATCGCAGAAAAGCAAGGAAAACGATCAATTTTCGATATCCTACGGCGAAAATACGTGGCATTGACTCCCGAGGAGTGGGTGCGCCAGCACTTCGTTCACTTCCTGACGGAGCACAAAGGCTACCCGATCGGCTTGTTGGCGAACGAAGTCCAGCTACAGGTAGGAGACAAGCAGTTGCGTTGTGACACCTTATTATATAATAAGGATCTACGCCCCCTGATGATTATCGAGTACAAAGCCCCCACGATCCCTCTATCGCAGAAAGTATTCGACCAGATCACCATCTATAATTTCCTGCTTCACGTAGATTATCTCATCGTTTCCAATGGTCTTCAGCACATCTGCTGCAAGATGGATTATCAGAATCAAAAATATTTATTCTTAGAGGAGATACCCGACTATAAAAATCTTTGACAAAACAAATAGACTTTACTTATGCTCAAACTAAAGCCTACGTAAACATTAAGTAGGCTTTACTTTGCATGCAATCAGACTCTACTTTCGATCCAATTAGACTTTACTTTCAATCCAATTAAACTTTACTTTCGTTCCAATCAGACGAAAGTACAAAAGTGCCTTCACGCCTTCACAATCTTACAAGGTATTGACTATAAATCATTTACGCGTGAAGGCGTCTTCACGCACCTTCACATCATCATGTCGTCAAAAAGTGTGAAGGCATGTGAAGGTGCCTTCACACGGAACGAGTTATATATCAGCAGGTTGCGTCACTGTGAAGGCGTGAAGGCACTTTTTAACTTCAATGAGAAAGAAATTTTCTTCAATAAGAAAGAAAAATTCAACTTCACAACTTCACCGTGATGTAAATTGCTGAAAGCCAAGGAATTCCGCGTGAAGTTCAACTTCACCCAACTTCACACCCCGAAAACGGCATTATTACCTTCCCAAAACGGCGTTTTAGCGTCTGGAAACGTTGTTTTCACCTCCTAAAAACTATGTTTTCAGGAGCTAAGCACTATGTTTTCATGAGCTAAGTACTATGGTTACGATCACTAACTATAGTGGTTACGGTGACTAACTATAGTGGTTTTGAAGGCAGAACGTGTGAAGTTGCGTGAAGTTAAACTTCACACGTAAACAGCTTTTACCCAATTATTTGCAGACCCGTGAAGTTGTGAAGTTGAATTACAACCATTCTATGGGGAAAATGTCACCTCGGAGGCAAAGAATACCTTTTAAGTGATGCCTGCAAGGTTTCACGTATTTTGTTTCGCAATTCAATGGGTTCCAGCACCTCTAACCCTTCTGTATAAGACATTAACTCAAGAATAAAATCAGGTTCATCCCCGAATTGCGTTGGCAAGTTTATATAGTAGTATAGAAAAAGCCGCCAATTCATTATCTTTGTGGTTCCCCAACCATATCAGATATGAACGGCAGCTTATTATATCAGGCATACGGTG
>Ga0247609_10001262_pt1 | contig 31024 bp, 86 predicted proteins | sample 172DNAGHGlowgp2_FD_193487 | JGI IMG/M metagenome (GOLD analysis project Ga0247609, IMG submission 193487) | Sheep rumen microbial communities from Palmerston North, Manawatu-Wanganui, New Zealand - 1728 DNA GHGlow gp2 | ecosystem: Host-associated > Mammals > Digestive system > Stomach > Rumen ... | reverse complement strand
CATTCAAGTTTCCAGTCTTGTACATACATGAGGTGATTAAATTACATGAGGCGGACATCATAAAAGTTTGTACAGAAATGGATCTGGAAACAAGTTCCACAGAGCGCGACGCGCCTCCACTACGTTTCAACTACAGTAACAGAATGTGGATCTTTCATCAAAGACCACAGTACAACTACGAGCTAAAGTTATTCCGACGTGAGGACTTTTGGGAGTGAGGCATGATAGGTGATTTAAGCCATACGGTATTTGATGCAGTACTCATGAAAGGTGTGCCGGTAATATGTGACGTATTAGAATATTACGTAATAAATGAGTGGGGATTATGTACTGCAGGTACAACATGGGTAGTTGCACAGGATGGCTATTTGGATGATACATGGATTAACAGATTCGGAGCAGCACTTTGGTAAAAGGAGTATTAAATGGCAAGAACAAATTCAAGTCTTGAAGAAATGAAAAGAGAAAATGCGATGATAAAAGAGCAAATAAAAGAGTTGCAGTTGAGTGTGAAGAATATCGGAGATGCATTAACAAAACTTCAACCGTCAGAACAGACAAAGGAACTGAAACCGTTCTTATGGACTGATATGTGCGTACGCAGTGACCTATGGGAAGAATATTATGAGTTGAATCATTGGCGATCGCGATACCTTCAGGGTATTGAAGAGGTTGATGATAAGGAGGATAATGATCCAAACTATGTACTACGTAGATTAGCCAAGATATATGATCTGGAACATAGTGACTGGGATCGGGAAGCCATTGTTGCTCTAATGCAATTCGACATATGGGAATGTGTACGTGTACGTGAGGCAATACATCCTAAGTGGGAACACCTATCGGAACGCGACTTATTCAATCATATATGCGAGCAAGTAATCCAAACTGCAAAGGATTGGCAGGTGAACGAAGGACCTTATACAATATTTCAGTCAGGTGAGTTTTATCTATCGACGGAATTTGATCAGGAATGTGGAAAGTTCTTCAGACTATTTTATGCACCTGTAGTATCAGAGGATTATTGATGAACATAATCCAAAAAATTGCAGCAGTATTTTGCCCTAACGTGCGGCCCAAAATCAAGCTCGCACGTGGGGTATATAAAACAGGAAGTGCAGGACATTGGGAAGGAAATACATATGTATATGACATCTACGAGGACTTAGGACAAGGAATAAAACGTAAGGTCCCAAGTGTGTATACATGTATTCCTGAGGATGATATAGGAGATTCAAATGGACAATAACAAAGTTGAAAAAGTAGGTTTGGTATTTGGCGGATTTGCACCATTACATCGCGGACACATGGATGTAATATATACGGCTAAACATGCTTGTGATAAGGTACTGTTGGTAATATGTTCGAACGAGGAAGAACGTGATGAAGTATTGCCACCGGATGAACGGTTCAAAATAATTGATCAGGGATTTAAGGATGACATAATTACGGTGAAGCAATACAAGACATCTTATGCTGAGCGAACGGATATGACCTGGAAATCTTGGGCCGACGGTTTATGTGAAATATTTACCTCATTCTGTAAAGAATTTCCGAACATGACTCGAGCCATGATATATACGTCTGACTCAGAATATATATTAAAGTTGGGCGCTTATCAGGAATATTGGCAAGGGTGCTTGGGACCAGTAAAGATTACGTATGTAAGTGTGAATAAAGGTTGGAACGTACATGCGGCGTGGTGTCGGGAAAATCCACTGAAATATTGGGAATACATATACAAACCGTTCCGGTCATACTTTACACATAAGATACTCATTGCAGGTGCGTCGAGTGTAGGTAAGACAACCTTGATTCAGGACTTAAGTAAATACTATAACATTCCCGTATCTGAAGAGGCCGCACGTTCGTTCCAATATCCGGGCATAAGTGTGAACTGGGACTTTGAAAAAATTCTGCATAACATTAAGGCACAGAAGGATGCCAATGATGAGTGCATGAGGTCGGACTTAAATCCCGGGTTCTTCATATCGGATTCGGACATGGTCACAACAATGATGTACGCTGAATTATGTCGGAACTCACAGCACCCAAGTATTACAGACGAGGAGTACAAATTACTGGATGGTATTGTTGAGGATTACAGTAAGTTTGTAAAGTGGGATAAGATCTTCCTGATTCAGCCAATAGATAAACCTATGATCGATGATGGATTCAGATTTGTACAGTATGATGATTATCAATTTCAATCACAATTGTTCCAACATCAGTGCAAATTCTATCAACGTTACGGATATCAGTACGAAGTTATCAGCGGAACGTATGAGGATATATTCCGTAAGGTCTCGCAATACATTAACGACGTACGTGCAGAAGCATTAGGTAAGTAGTGGTATGGAATACATGCAAAATGTCAGATACACCATATTCCCTGAAGAAACAGTAGAATACTTGTTTATGAAACGGCTGCATGATTTAGGGTGGAGTTCTATTATTGAACCTAGAGATCATGCTTTAGTTTATGAATATGGTGTCTTTTATTCAACCAACATAGCATATACGGGCATCGGACATCTGGCACGAACATCACGTGCATCTGTTACTACGTGGCTGATGCACGGAATATTACCTCATTGCTTTACGTGGCGCGGGCAGGAAGATGTGTGGTAGGAGTATAAATGGGACGGTGTATTGATACAGAAATCTTGACAAACAATGATGTGGCATATTTCCTGGAGATGAAGAATCTGTTTCTTGTTTCTGACATGTTAGTTAATAAGATGCTAATGACCGAGATGGCAGTTTATCTCTTGGAAGATGATATAGGACTGACGTGGAATCAATGGGTACGTCGGTCCAAAATCCTGAATGGTTTTATGGAGAACGTTTACCTCTGGAAATACGACTCAAATATATGGGAGGGAGCGTATAATGCATGATACGGTTTATCAGTACAACGTAAAATGCCTGTATGAATTTCAAGAAGCGTTCTGGATAGAAGAAATCTGGGAGTATTATACGAACAGTCAGATTACCCTGCGTAACAGCTCTGTAATTGGTGATAGCAAGTCTATACCCCATGTAAAGGTTCCAGATACACAGGAAATTAATCTGAGCCGCGCTATCGAATTCACTGACCCAGAGCGATGGCGCGGATATAATATAACGTATTAGGAGATGTTATGAAATCGGATATGACAACTCTATATAAGCCCCCGTATTTATACGCAACAAAAGTCTCAGGTATGTTAGCGTGTGATTATGCCTACATATTCGAAATGGGTCTAGATTTTCTCTATAAACCGGATGATGTGTACATTGGATTTGTGCGTCCTTTCAAGACAACGCAGCTCCTAAAAATGTACATCTATATGACAGGTGTAAAACGATGGCGCCCGTACTCGGATATATGGGAGAGTTTATGACATTAGATGATGACGAAAGATATCAGGTTAAAGTAGATTTGGGTGGTGATAATCTTGTAGCATTTACTGCATATCCGGGTCAGCAAGTCTCATCCGGCCCCAGATATATGTATTATAAGGTCCTATACTTGTATGAACCCAGGGACTTAGATATATATGTATCTGAAGCTGGTGCGTCCTTTGGTGCATCAGATGATTACCTAGGCACGCTTGGGCTCGGGGATTGGGATGTGAGAGTAATAAGTTATGCCCCTCTTAATGATGTACGTCAATTCATATACAACCCGATGCGATGTAATATGTTTGAGTTCTTCGATGATATCTGGGATGGACATCCTTCACGAATAACGCATGTGCACGGAGGTTAAAATATGGATACAAGAACACAGATAACAGAGTTTGCGTATTGGGAAGCAGACATCGGGGACATGGTAACGATAGACCTGATGTCAAAAGCATATTTGGAGAGTCCGAAAGAGGGAAAGATGCGTGAAGCTGCCTGGCCGGTACTATATGCAATAACTCAAGACAACCGGCCTAACAGTTGGAGTCAATATGACTGTGTAACAGAATACACACGTCAAGGGTCCTTACAGATGGTTGGTATTGCTGCCGAGGGTGGAAACTGGGTTGGCGGCGGATACCTTTTTAGTAATCCGAAGATTTGGGATTATAAGGTGTAAGTATGGCAATGAATGGTGTTATTGAAGATGTACAAAATATGGAGATTGGTGATCCGGTGAAATACTGTACACTGGTGAATCCTGGAACTGGTTCGTATAAGTCACCTGTATTGTATCTCAGCCCTGACAGTCATGAGGCAACTGAGATAGGCTTATATCATACAGGAACTAGAACGCTCACCTTTTCGTCTACCGGGGAATTGTCTGCATATTTATTACATAAAGCTTCACAGTTCTATTATCGTATAAAAGCATTTTTGAGTGATGTCTGGTAAGGAGGTCAATATGGACATTGTAGACTTAAGTAAAAAATTAGAGAAGATTTTAAAACCGTTAGACGAGAAACCTGATATATATGTAGGGATGACAATCGAAGAGGTCCTAGCGTTAGCGAATTCTGACGATAAGGAAAGTAAGGAAAGTAAGGAAAGTAAGGCATGACCGTCCATGAAGAGATTGGAGATGTCGTAAAATTCAAGTTCGGCTGTGATTGTGCCACTACACAGAGGTACGGATACTTTGTATACAGAGAAACCCCAGTATTGTTCATGGTTAAACTGATGAGTCCAATGTACCCACCCGAGAGTGTAACTGAGTATGGGCGCGGTGGCAAAGATGTTCACTGTGAACTGTTATGGCGTCTGCAATCCTATATGATGCATGGTATAGGTATCTTTGACTTTACAGGAGATAATGAGATATGGGGGTAACATGTCAAAACATATAGGGCGTACGTATAAATATATATCAAAAGGTTTAGTCTATGCAACACCAATACTGTACCAAATAGATCTAGCTATGATAGTGGATGAAGTGGATTGCGATATGGCCCCGGAACGTATTGAATCATGTAAGCTCAACTTAGATCAAGCATTTACGAACGCACCATTTTATGCTTACATACATGGGAGATGTAGTCGAGGAGTGTATCTAAAAGAGGTCTTTCGGGATGGAGAAATTTGGTTCTAGGAGGATACTATGGAAATCGGTGATGAATGTATATATGAAACGTATCCGCCTTGGTTGACCTATGGAATACCTGTATTATACATAATAGACCCGGCTTCTCTTTTCATCGTAAATGAGAGAGAGAAGTACGCATTCCCGATGCGATTTGATTCAATTATGAATTGGCGGGTTTTTATATGTGGCGGAGGGCATGCACGTATGTGTGAGTTTCTATACGACTGGGATGTTTGGACAGGGATAGATTAGGAGGTTAGGATGGGTAAAGAGATAGGCGATAAAAGAATCATCACGTTAAACTACGCAAATCAAAATTGTCAAGCAAGGTATGGAAAAAGTCATGCAGCTGCAATACTATTCAGACACCCGATGTTAGGTTCAGGTACATACGTCGATGAGCTGGATATAAATCCAGGGTATGAAGCACGATCCTCTTTCTACGTAGATAGTTTTACTTCTATCGATGATATACGGTATAAGAATTACATTCTGCATGACTATCTTGATCATCGATACGAATGCAGCAGAATTGATGGTCATAACATATTTGCCATGGGTAGTAAAATATGGGGAGGAGATTAGCGATGAGTGAGTCAAAAATGTTCATAGGAGATTGGGTATCCATAAAATATATGTCACCAGAAAATCCTACGGCACAAATTACTAGTTATGAAACTTACCTATACAAGAATTATCCGTGCTTGTATTTATTTCCGGTAGAAGGGACAAGTGCTCGATATGCATGCATAGATTTTGATGTATTCTGTATACGTTTCCGCGTGAAGAGTAAGTCGATTACGTTTATGAAAGAACGTGAGATGCATCAGATGATACGTTTTGAAGGACGTCATATAGTGCGTACGTTCCAACAAGATGCCGATATTTGGAAGGACATGTATGAACGATGGTTATGAAATAGGTGATAACTTCCTCGTTGGAACTGACTCAGCACAAACCAAATATGAGTTTGCGGTATTGTATCAGATACCTGAAATGCTGCTGCCGGTTCATGAGGTCGATCTGCAATCCGTAACAACGAGTTGGCCTCCGAAAACATTTTACTTCGCATCTTATACTAACTTCGTGAATTACGTACTTGGACATCAGTCAAAGTTCATAAATAAGTATATGTTTAATCCAAGGCTAGACATATGGTATGACTAGGAGGGAGCATGGCACAGGAATTAGGTGATTATTTGCAGCTTCGATGGAGGAATAATTGGCATAATATGAATGAGCCTGATATACAGATATACGGAAGCTACCCATACCTGTATTCGGTGGGTAGCTTTGGTATAATAGAAATCGGTTCGATCAATCTCTGGAAAGGTATGGCAACGAATACATATGCGACTCGTGAGATCATTGAGCATATTGTATTCCGGAAAGCACATATGTCTGATTACACGTTTGATCCTACAGATAAGATTTGGAGGGATGCATGGAGAAGAGGGTAGCACAAATTGGAGATATGCAACGTATATACGGTATGCGAGGACCTAAAATAGATTATGAGATCAAATATCCTATCTTATTGACGCTCGTTTTTGGGCCGAATACAGGTGTTCTCACAGCAACCGAGTTCGACTCAGGTGAGACTATGCAACTGTATTTCGGACTCTTGAGTAACTATAAGAATCATATATTAGGTAAAGGTGCATTCATAAATAGATATACATTTGAGCATTCAGCAGATATTTGGGTAAGCGCTGAGGGAATAACATGAGTCACATAGGTGAAGATATAATTTACGTAAAGACGAAAAAACAAGAGATAAAGTTTCCAGTTCTGTTGCAGCTGCCTCAAGACGAGTATGCACAGCTTATAGATGAATGTGATTTTATCATGCGTAAACCTGAGTCTATAAGAGGGCCAATTGTGTATAGACTTTTCGATTATAACATGATGGCGTACATACTTCATAGGTACATCGGTGATGAGTATGGTCAGACCTTATTCGACAACGGTTCCGAGTTATGGGTATAGGAGGAGGAGTATAATGCACTGGAATACACTTTTATATCCTGAAGACATGAGGACAGTAAGTGGTCGCAGGCTGTTTGGGTTTGCTGAATCAGTATATCGAGGAATCAGATCTCCGGAGAATAATCCTTGGTGTAGCTGGTATAGCATTAATGAGTGGGGGATACCGAGTAGAAGTTTCCGACTGCTGCATATGCCGGAGGAAGACCCGTTAGGTGAGGAGCTCGCAATCAAGCTGCATTTAAACGAATGTAATCAGGGATTATGGTTGAGTTATATGCGTGATGTTGTACTTGTATTTAATAACTTAAGTAATATTTGGGAAGGAGCGTTTACATGAGTACGTCTGATATGGATAGATGGACAGAGGAATGGTTAAGTTTCAAAGCTCGATTTCTGACTAAGCTGTTCATGGAATACGATTTTGGTGATAAGGTTCTGAGTGATATACGTGGGATCACAGAAATAGGTACACACCCTATACTTGGCAAGAGACCCGAGATAGGTAAGGACATAAAATATTACCCTGACTCTTCGCATGCCTTATATCACTACACACGTCCATACGCCTATGTATCGTTCCACGAAACGAAGGATATTTGGGATTAGGAGGTTAGAATGTCAGAAGAGATCAAAACGCTCGTAGAGATAGGGCAACTAACGGAATATTGGCCTGTACATATTCGCAGCGATACAGACACCTTCTGTTATGTGTATCCTGTTCTGTATAAGCAAGAAACTGAATGGAATGGAAATGAGTGGTACGATGAATATACACGTGATTTTAGGATATACGTAAATGCTCACGTTATAGGACAAAAGCAGAATATCTTAAAACATCCTTACCGGCTGCATACATTTCATCCCAAACGTAATATCTGGACGAATCTCTGGAAAGGGACTTAATTAGGAGGTGGAGAATGCTTGCAGAAATAGGTGAAAGAATAGAGTATTGGCTTCATCCAATTCAAGAATTTACGAACAAACCTGTGTGTGTATACCCTGTTTTATATCGGACAGATGAACATTGGTATAACGAGTATGCAGTACAATATCATACTCAATCAAGATCCTACGTCGTACATGAGAAGAAGGACATATTGGGTCACCTTCCATATTTAATGTATCTGTTTCACCCTAAGCGGAATATCTGGAGTGCATTCTGGCAAGGAGTATAGATATGAGTAAGCTGAATATAGGTGACATGTTTACATATATTTTATATCCATGTCCGACTGAAGATGTTGAGGTCGAAGAACGTGTCTTGGGTTATGCATGCGGAGGTGTGATTACTGGGCGCGATCTTGAGGCACTTGAGGATACAAAGTTTGACTCAAGAGATGAGCCGCTATTGTATGGGTATAGAAGATGTACCGGGTATGGCGATGATTGTTTAAACCGATATCCCTTTGTAGATGATGAATGTGTCTGGGGGGATTTTTATCATGGAGATGGCATGCTATGGTAGGGGATAAGAAAGTAATTACATTGGAATTTAGTGCTAGGCGAGGTATAGATGAAGTTACAACATTGCATGAAATTAAAGATGTTTGGGTCATGAGTAAGCGTGGCGTATCCTCGATATATGACTGGTTACCCTGGATGTCTTTTAGCTCATACTCGGATGAATATTGGGGTGAGCCGGCATTATAAGGAGGTCTGAAATGGAAGTTTTAGGAAAGGATTTAGTCGAGGGGGATTTCTATCATTGTTACGCAATTCCTCTTTGCGGTGAGGCTGCGTTTAATGATGTATGGTACAGCAATGGGCGTAGCTTAATAAACCCAAGAAATAAAGATCATGGGCACTGTACGGTTGGGACCTATTATCCGTTAACGATCGAAGAGGTGGATGCGTTCACGGATTGGATGACTATATATGGGGATGAAGCCGGGATAAAGGTCTGGAATAAATATAAAGAAAAACTAATCAAGGAGGCTAAAATGGCTAATAATAAGAAAGATGTGGATTTATATGATCCGAAATTTGTACATTTTGAATGGAGTGAGGACTTGAAGGGAAAGAAAGGCTTTTTTGCTAGTGATATAGGAACCATTAAAAAAGAACTTCATTATAAAGGGCCCTGTATGATGGGTACGCTGTTACACTACTCGGATAATGAGGCACGCCCTTTTGTCGTTAAGTTCCAAGGTGGTACAGGAGAGTGGAGATTCTTCTACTATGATCCGAACTACGAGGTAAAGTGGGCGTATTTCAAGGAGAAGAAACCCATTCAGATACGACGAGACTCAACGGATGAATGGAAAGATATTTATGCTCGCGGGGAAATGGTAACGACTAGAGATTGTGTTGTTGCAAATATAAAAGGACCTGAGTATTTCGATGATGATTTCGAATACCGTATCAAACCAGAAGAAGAAGCAGATTACTGTCCCCTTTGCTACTACCATAGATCCGGCAAAAAAGGGCAGACTACACCTGAAATAAGCGTAGATGTGGATATTAACGTTAAAAAGACATCGAATGTGGGGTCGATTAAGGTTCAGATTAATGGTAAGGAAGTCGTATTCGAGAATGTGGATCAAGCAAGGTTGGTATTAGGAGTTTAGGAGGTAAAAAATGAAGCAAGTACAAGGTAAACTCACAGACGTATTCGCAGCTAAACGTAAGGACATAATTGATGCAATATTCAACCACGTAGCTGCACAACCGGGCCAACGTATAACCATAAGTAAGCCAACACGTATATATCGCGTAGATGCAAACTTATGTGTGGAACTTGAGGAGATAAGTGAGCTCTACTTAGATGACGAATTAAGTCAAGGTTTACACGTTGTCGGCAAGTATATGGAAATGCCTGATATGTTCGAGATAGATTCACTTGACATAGATATGAATGATAAAGCATTTGAAGATGACGTAAATGCATTTGACATGGATATTGAAAACCTAACGTTGGACGAGATATATCATGTCATTGTGGACCTAGACGAGATAACTTCGTTAACGTAATGTGAGGTAACATATGGAAGGGTACATAGGTGAATACGTTGATTATGTACATTGGGTGCATGTAAGAAAACCAAGTCGGGGATATGGAACGACTCAATATCATTTCCCAGTGCTACATACATCCAATGACATAAATTATATGCAAGGACTTGTGAATTACCTCATCACGGAAGTAGGCGCGGAACAACTTTGGGTAAGACCGTTAGATACTTGTAAGGATTTGCAGGATTGTGTATTATGGCGATCGATGCAGTACGTAAACTTCTTGGAATTTCATTTGGAGGCTAATATATGGAGTCATGTAGCGTAGATCAATCTGATAAATTATTGATAGATTCCGTCATGGGTGAAGACCTACGTCGAGGGAGTTTTTACCACATTGCTCGCTCACGTCCAGGTGTGGATAATTTTGAGGACGTGTGGTATTGTACCGGATGTTGTTTGGTGAACCCAAGGAACAAACATCGTTCACATATTATAGTAAAAACGTGGGCATACATTCCGTTGGTAGGCTCGGAAGTAGAGGCGTTTACGGAATGGATGAACCTGAATGGAGATATAGAAGGAAAAAGGGCTTGGAATAAATGTAAAGGTGAAATATGTAAGGAGGCTTGTATGGCGGATATGAATGACGTCGATTTGTATGATAAAAAGTTTGTACACTTTGAATGGGACGAAAGTTTGATGGGTAAGAAGGGATTCTATAATGACGATATGGGATGCCTTAAAAAAGAAATTCGTAATGAAGGGGCTCGTATGATGGGCACACTGATAGATTATTGTGATGATTCCACACCATTTATCGTTCAATCATCTAATAACTGCCCTCCTTCATCTTGGAAGTTCTTCTACTACGACCCGAACTACGAGGTCAAGTGGGCGTACTTCAGAGAGGGGAAACCTATACAGTGGAAGTGTAAAAATAATGGTATGGATTGGTGTGATAGTAATATGGGGCATGATACGTCTTATTTTGATGACAATTGTGAGTACCGTATCAAATCAGAGACACCTACACCTGCAGCAGAGACTAAAGTTGAGGTGAAGGTTGATGTTAATGTTAATGATACAAACAAAGGCATCAAGATTATTATCAACGGCAAGGAATATATCTTTGAGAATGCGGAACAGGCACGTTTAGTTCTGAAAGAGGATTAAAATGTGAAGGGGGCTAACATGCAAGCAGTACGAAAGAGACGAAGGGTTAGAGAGTGTCAGATCTATAACAACTACTGGGATGATGAGAAAGCAAAATGGATCAGGGATGACATTGTGACACGTCGTCAGGAAGATGATGATGATACAGTGCCGACAGATGACGAAATCTACCAGGAGTGGTGTGACTTCTATGATCAGTATCTTTGGGATGATTTGGATTCTTCTATGAAACATTTCCTGGAAGATAAGACGCTCGTAATTTCAGGATATGCCGGACTTTGGAATGGTAAGTCGGAAGGTGGTAAGATCGTTATAGGCTGGGAGGGAGTTCGTGAAGCTTTTAACGATATCGACTACATAAAAATCTATGAGGTTAATGGTCGATTATGTCTTGAATGCAGCCATCATGACGGTACTAACTACTGGGAGGTTAAAGAGGTAACCCCCAGAGGTATGGATTGGTACTATGGGCATGAGGATGAGAGCAGACGAACCATTGTTGAGACACTATTCTATACGAAGGGTATGAGTCGTGAATTACGGTATTGCCAGAAAGTATGGGGTAGTACGTCCGGAGGTAAACTAATTGACGCGTAAATTGGAAATCGGTGATGATTTCGCATATCGATTTGAGGATCCGGGTCAACCGGTTATTCAGCTTTCCACACCTATACTACATTTATGTCCGGTTTTCGGTACAGGCTACACATCCATTACAGAACGAGACTTGGAGGATGTATACGATATAACGTGTGGTCTGGGATATCATAGGCTTTACGGATATTGCCCGGGGAATGGCATTCTGAATAGGGAAACCTTTGATCCGGATAAGGATATATGGGATGGGTTGCACAGTTATTAGGGAATTTACAAACATTGGAAAAATTTTTAACAGGAGGTCAGAAAATGACTTACGATGAATTAAAAGAAGAGTTGAAAGAGTACGAGAACAGTGTGAACTACGAGGGAGCTTTGCAGTTCGCACTGGCACACAATTGGGAGTTTGAGGGACAGACAAACTTTCTGAGTGTACATGCTGAGGATAAGATGTGGTATCCTATTCTCGGATCGGGTTTGAGTGTTCTGTTCGAGGTGAAAGATGTAAGTACGGAGACAAAGTTTGGGGAGCCATGTATGAAGCTGGAACTTTATGAACCGTATTCTGACACAACTTACAATGCACGTTTGCTGCACCGTAAAGACGGAACTGTAGCAGCATTGAAATTCAGAGACAAGAATCACACCATATGCTGGGTACTGCTGTCGGTTGCCAATATCACAAAGGAGCCTTGTTTCCCAAGCATTGATAAGAGTGATCTCTTGGATCAGATTGGCAGATCATTCTGCTTCACATTACATCCGGAACGCATTGTCGATATGTTGGACGAAGTTGGTAAGGACGGTAAGGACTTCCTCCAGGAATATAAATTACATCGACTTGCATACAAAGACGTGTATGAAAAGGTGCTGTACTGTATGTGTGACGATGATGAACGTGGGGATATGATTTGTGCTTCTGCTGAGGCTTGCAAGGGAATGATTGCAGCATTAGCTCAGGAGAAGAAGAAAATTAAGATCACAATTGGCGGCGTCGAATACGTTTTCGCAAATGCTGAGGAAGCACGTGCTGTACTTGGTACAAACGTTGATAAATAATAACTAGAGAAAGTTGGTGGGGTTTACGAAAAGAGAAAATTTCTTTTTTAATGAGAAAATTTCTTTTTTAATGAGAAAATTTCTTTTTTAATGAGAAAATTTCTTTTTTTGAATGAGGTATGTTATGGCACGATTATATGGCAAAGATGTAACATCCAGCCAAATTGTGGGTACGTTACTGGAATATGAGGGAACACTTGTGCCGGTCAAACATAGCGACCATTATACGGTACCTGTGTTGTTTGTGGATCGACCTGTATACTACGATACACAGGTTATTACTGAGGTTGATGTTGAAAACCTTATGACGTACAGGTTATTGCATGACGATCCGGCACACGTGGTTACTGAAGAAATTGTAGTACCATTTCGTCAGTGTATGTTGCACCAACTTCGGAGTGAGATCTATGCACTGAATCTGTTTGATCGTAACGGGGAGATATGGGATGAAGTATGAGTATATACCAATTATAGATGAATTTAAACGAGTCTATGCAGAGGATATAGGTGATGCATTGATGTTCAGATCTAAGTTGGTTAAAGATGTACAAGTAGCAATGGATTTTCCCGTTCTATATAAATTGGTAGGTCCGCGCATTGGAATAGATGGTCCTGGGAATATCGGATATATATGGGAAGGCGATATCTCTTATTACAACTACGATCACATCGTACGTAATTACGACCTATATAGGGCATACGTTAGTGGCCAAGGTCAAGCATATCAATACACATTTCGTAAGTTTGCGAGGTTATCAAAAATATGGGACGAGTAACAGTTTGGGAGATAGGAGATAAACCAGAAACTTTCGACTTCTGTCAGTTCAATTATGATACATATCTGCCTGCTTCATATTTTAGGCGGACTTGTTTGGTGAAAGTCAAAAGTCATGCCATCACAGATCTTTCTCAGGCTCTTTTTTGGTTTAACTTCAATGCTAAAATGTGGGAGTAACCTATGAAGGAATATGACTATAATAAAGGCGTAAGTCTGGGCGATGACATCACGATTAACTTATGGAATATGCCTGAGGGATATGATCGGTATCCCATATTGATATGTTCCAAGTATGACGTTATTCTGTATAAACTTGACTCGGATTACTTATGCACTGAAATTGATGCTTATCCTAGAGACGAAAAGAATCTGAATGCAAGGTATGATAATTTGGAACGATATCTGAGACACCGGGGACTAAGTATGGATTATATTATGAATCGTTTTGACAGGGGGATAGCAATATGGGACGGCCTGTAACACGGGAACAAATTGTAGGCAAATGTTTATACATATATCGTGGTAAGTACGAAACATGGGGTGAATATGATTATGGACATTGTTTTGCCGGATGGTTTGATGGTAGCTGCAAGACTCATATCGGTGATACAGGAGTTGCATTTCCAATGAGGCCTGGAAGGAAGGCAAAAAGATTGGAGTATATCTACGCAAGTCAGAACCTGCTTAGATTCGATTTAAGGAAAAAGATATGGGCGCATTAAAAACTTATAAAACGGCGTCAGATACATGTATTGGGGATCAGGTACGGTATGTGGATATTGACGGCGGACCCAGTTATTTATGTTCGAACCTGTATAAGGTGCCAGACCCGCCGATCTATCTCTTCACTGAATTAGATTATGAATACTATCCGGATGTAAAACGATACAATATTACTACATTTATCCTGCATGAGTCAAATATAAATGAGTACGGTATGTTCTTGTTTGATACATGGGCGGATGAGTGGAGGGCGCAACTATGAATATAAGTGAGAAAAAGTCCTATGTAGAGGAAGAAGGGTCATATGTAGGTGAGGAAGTCTGGTATAATGGTACCTACGTTTATCCTGTATTATATCTCATGGAACAGACAGGGTTCCCAAATAACAAACGTTTGACTGAAGTAGATTTCGAATATCAATACATACCGGGACATGACGATATATTGAAGTATATCACACATCAGGACTCACGTTATGAATATGGTATAAGGCTCTTTGATCCGTTAGACAGCTTGTGGAGAGTGTTCTATATGAAGGAGTAAGGAGGATATATGCCAGAATTAGGTGATCTGGTGTCGTACTTAGACGGCAGCAAAGTATTCAAATATCCGATTCTATATCAGATTGGAGACGATTTTAATTCAGCATTTAATTCAGCAAATGTAAATGAGGTGGACTACGAATTTGTCTATCACGTATTCCCATGTGAGCGCTACGGTAGTCGATGTACGTTACGGCAATATGTTCTACACCAGGCGGATTGTAGTCGGTACGGAATGACTATGTTCTTGGAAGTCTCGAAATTATGGGAATAGGAGGGTTTATGTTTAAGATAGGTGATGTAATCATGTATGCGACAAACTATGATAGCTACGCAAATGGGTATAAATTTCCGATACTATTCGAGACGTCAAGTGGTATAGTAGACACGTTAATCCAATACATCACAGAAGTAGATTTCGAATATACGGATTACGTACGCATAACACGTCCTACAATGCACGTGCTCCACCGATGTCGGAGAAATACATATGGGATATGTCTCTTCCGGAAGAATAGTAATATATGGACACACAGGAGGTAATTATGACAGAAGATGAATTTAGAGTAGGAGATTCAATCGAGTATTTTGAGGATGGATTCGAAAATTTCACTGAGTATACATATCCGATTTTATACATACTAACCTTTCATCGAACGCACTCTCAGAATGATGTACGGTATATATGTGAGGTGGATTATGAGTTTCTCAATAAGGCACGACTGAGAGATGAACCGCGTGCACACGTCTTACATCAGGAACCCAGTGACCTTTATGGAATGCGGTTCTTTACAGACGGTGATATTTGGGACTGCATATGATTAGTATAGAAATAGGTGATAATATAGACTACATGGATACGATGGTTTCTACACAGCGTTATAGTACTCCTGTTTTGCTTGTTTCAAGTGATGCTCTTCTCTATACAGAAATAGATTTTGAACTTATAGTGCGGAATCAGTATCGTAGTCCATTCAAAGAGTTCCTCTTACATACGGCACAAGATGATGCATTGTATGGGTTCAGACGCTTCAACCAGTGCGAACCAATTTGGGTAAAAGGCTAATATGGTAACAAATGCTAAATATAAGGTTCTCGATCTACATAACGCGTTTCAGTATCAGGACTATGTACGTGTCATAACGGAAGTAGGTACGTCGACTTGTCCCGTGGTAACCGGTCTTGGTGATGAAGTTACGACACTTAGGTTTTACGAAGATATGCTGTATGATTACCTACTTGGATACATAATAAATAGGTTTCGAGATATCAAAAATGATCGAGGAGAATTGATATGGATGTAGCTACGATAAGGAATTTGATAGGTAGTGCGTTTGTATATTTCGGGGAATGTGACTCAACAGATGTACCGATACTAAATATATACGGTGCTGACATTGTCACTGAAGCAGATATCGAACGCGGAGATGCTGCATCAAGTCCCATTTATTATCTTCCAAAGGAGCCGGCACATAGTCGTGATTATGGATATACACCCAATCATCGTTTATACAGACGTTATACATTTAATTTGGACAAGGAGATTTGGGAACAATGAGTGAACATGAGGAACGTATAGGCTCCGACGGGGAACATATAGGACTCGTTTATACTACGTATGGTTGGATTTATATGAATAATTATATCAAAATGGATCTGACTTTCATAAATACGGTCCTATACATCATAAATGATATGGGAGCTAGGTTCGCAGACTTACGTGATTGTGATATGCGTGTCTTTTCATCGAGATCTAATATATGGGGATAGTAATATGAGTTACATCGGAGACGAAATAGAGCGTAAGGTCCACATAATTGCCAGACCTGGGGTGATGTTAAAAAGTCGACGTATGTGGGAAATGGTGCTGTTTGATGGTTTAATTCTCGACTTTGGAGATGAGGTCATGCAGGTCTTTTCACTAAGATCTAATATATGGGAATAGTAATATGAATCACATTGGAGAAGTAGTAGATAATTACATTGGAACAGGAATAGGATGCTGCGTTCCTATATTGGCCAGACCTGGAATACAGTTACGAAGTCAGCCTATATGGGAGAGAGTTTTGTTTGAGAATAAGCTGGGTGTGCTCTTCGACTTTGGAGATGGTGACTTACGTGTTTTTGATGAACATTTGGATATATGGGGTGAAAAGTATGATCGGTAGAAAAAGCGAATATGACAAAGGTTCAATTTTTTTTGGAGCAGACGGAATGCGATTGTATACCAGCTTTCAAAACACTGCTCTATACAGGATTGGATCAGTGCTGTATAATGACATGGATGATATTGACATGAAATTATTTTGCAATAATAGTCGTATTTGGTGGCGGTTTTAAGGTGTAAAAGGGTTGAAGGTTTAAGAGGTATTATATGAGTGAATGGTGTGAGATAGGAGACGTGTATGAGGCTACCTCATCATTTCTCATCAATGCGGATCAAATGTTACCTCACATATACTTAGAAAATCAGCTGGTATATATAGTAAGTGGTGATCGACATAACTGGTCTACAATTTATAGCATGTCAGACTCAGACGCACGTTACTTTGATCTGGACTTGAATATATGGAGTGCGTAGTATGGAATTGGAATATACAGACTCAAGTCATGTTTCCGGATGGGCACACTCAAAGGCCTTGATTAGATTTGCTGCGGATCAAAAAGGTGATGTGCCATTCTTTACAGAGGATCGACTTCATGTAGTTAGCAGGTTCCAAATAGATACAGAACAAGGGGACTTGCTTACGGTAGGTGATAAGGTGAGTGATTACGTGAATGTTGGGCCATATCGACTTCTGAACTACATAGCAACATCGTATTGGCGTGAGGTTGGTCCGTTCGATTTTGAGAAAGATATTTGGGATACAGCGGGGTATTAACATGGAAGTGATAAAAGAAGTAATAGATGGTTATACATACCTGAAAACAAAGGTCTTATATAACTATCGGGAAGATACATATTATAACACAGGGTTAAGAGAAATAGGTGAGTGTGAGGATTGGCGAGTATTTCAACCAAGCGGAATACCTCAGGAAATAGGTGACGTAACGCATGAAACATTTCCTTATGCCGGATTCAAGCACTTCAAAAACTGCAGATATATTTCAGGTTACGGTTATGCAATGGCGTTTAACTTGTCTGCGAAGGTCTGGACCAACAAACAGATGCACTAATGTCGGTAGGAGGTAACATATGAGAATAGAAGTGAGTCAATATGACAAACGATACTATGAAACATACACTAAACTCCTCTTCGACTTTCGTATAGCAAGCGGGATACTTTACGAGTATTATCCAAGTATCGGACGTATAGATGAGATGGGAGTATCATGGCTCTCTGATGCGGGTAAACGATGTGTATTTGCATGTCGGGAAAGTCCGGACTCACATTATTTTCCTGAACGAGCACGAGTTGCAGCGGAGGTTGGCGATATCGTTGATGGGGTACAGCGAGAGCGTTCAGGACTGACTGACAGATGGGTATTTGCACATGCATCAGATCCGACATCGGCACAAGTGTTTAACCTACGTGCCAAGATATGGATAGCAAAAAGGAGTTAGATATGGTAGTCTTACAAGGAGTCGGACGCGAGAAAGGTAAGATGCGTGTAGTCTCCTCTATCCTGTACACATTCAAAGATACGTTGTTGTTTGGAATAACGGAGGCAGGTCGATCTGCAATAGTTGAGTCTGACATCGGGGATACGTGGACGGCTGTAACTGCGTTGGTACGTGGATTTATGTACATAGACAAATATCAGTGGGAGCATAAACGTTGGGGCATATTTAATTTAAGTGGCGATATTTGGGTTGCTGACCGGTATGACTGGCGTGATTATTGGGAGGATAGAAATGGAATCTAATTTGGAATCCAACGCATATTTTACAGTCGGAGGTAAGGTCCAACGTCGATACACTACGATATATGGTCAGACTAGAGAGTTCAAAAGTCCATGCCTGTATTGTATCGTAGAGCATGAATCTTGGAGTGACAACAGTAAAGAGATTGGTTGCTTCGATTGGGGTAGTAATTATGTTTTAAAATATCGGAATGGAGTCTATGGTCGGGCTAGAAATTTGGAATACATCAATGGCTGCTCACATGTCGGCGTAACCCAGTTCCAACTTCAGTACCGACTTTATACGAACTCTGCATATCTACGTGCGTTCTGCGGAAATCGGGATAATATTTGGATATAAGTATGGAGGATATGTATGCACGTAGGTGATAAATGCAAACGTAGGGTGAAATTAGGATATAAGTTTATAAATGATCCAGACTATCACGGGCATCGGAACGTAGGTTTGATGACTTTTGACCAGACATTCAAGCTATTATACTGTATTGACTTCCAAAGTCCGATCGGGGCCTGGAGTGAATATATCGGAGAGAGAGTATGTGCGCTGCAACACTATAACGGTTGGTGGCATACAGCAGATCAGCCCGAGGTTTATAACTTTGACCCTCAAAAAATACAACTGCGTACAGTAATTTACATACAGAGTATAAATTGTTTAAACTTTCGCGAGGATTTAGATATTTGGGTAGGGTGATGGGAATGAATGAATTTCAATACGAGAATTTGGAAATTGGTGATAAATTTGAGTATTACGCACGAGACAGATCCTTGATTTATTGGACACCTGTGCTATATATTCTCAGAGTCTCGGCAAACATCAGCTATACTGTCAATATTGTCGATGTTGAAGTCGAGCATGCTCACGGTTGCGCACATCAGACCGCAAATGAGGTAATGAGGTACCGACGTTGGTACCAACCTTGGGGCTTGAGGGCACATATGTTCCTACCTACGGCAGATATATGGGAATGGGGTGGCGGTGCACTAAGTGAGTTATATGATGATCAGGGGGTAACAACATGAGTGAGGAATCAATAACATGAGTGATTGGAATGTATATATTTACTATTCGGGAGCGGAAACTATGCAAAAAGACTTAAATCACTTACATTTGGGGCCATTTGGGAGCAATTTAATCGGAGAACCTTTTTATTATTTCAAGGAATTGGACATGGCAACCTCTTATAAGACTGCAATTCTCGGAATTATGCAAGATCAGGGGGACTTTTACATGTTTACTGACCTTGATCTTGAGTATCCTACTGATGTGGCCAATGAACTGGGATACAGGACAATCAAAGCCAGTATCGATTTTCAAAGGTGTATGTGCGGTCGAGTCCTTAAATCTCTCTATGACATTAAACCTTTTAGGGAAACAGAGGGCATTTGGGGCAGCTCTATATACGGAACTTAGGAGATAACGATGATTAAATACATAGATCAGATCGGAGATACAATAGCATGGGTTCAGAAATCAACTCTTAAGGTCGATTATACTCATGCTCTGTACATACATGCGACTGATGTAGGTCCGGAAATGTATGATGAATGTAGCCGTGAGGTAGCAAACATAATGCCACGCTTCAGGTCCGAACGTGATGCACCCTGCTTCAAGAAGATGTATATCAATATGCTTAGTCAGAGCGGATGTTACATCTTTGAACCTGAGGCAGAATTGTGGATTTGTGATTATATGCTGCGACGTTAGTACTTCGGACCAACGTCGTAAAGGAGATTTATATGGGCACAATTATGGACACCGTAAGTATTGGGGACATCTATACTTACAGCTTTAGAGAGGGAGATTATCAGACTAAGGTGCATTACAAATGTCCTAACTCAGCCGTCACGGAATTCGACTATCTGCTGCCATTTGAGTTTAAGCAGGAGATTTGGCGTACGGATATGACGGGCTCATTATATCGTAGCATAGTGAATACGATGTACGATTTGGCGTGCGGCGCATATGCTTTTGATAAACGTGCACCGATTTGGGATAATCCGTGTGCTTAGCAGGGGAGTTGAGATTATGAGTAAAAAGAAACACAATACTGAAGCACCCAGGGTGGGTATATACATAAAGATTGGGTGTCGGGGAGAGCCTACTATACAATATCCGGTATTATACACCATGTCGTTCTCAAATGGGACAAGATGGTATGTTTCTGAGATAGATTTCGGATATAGTCAGAACATCAATTTTGCCTTAAATCATAATCGCCTGGATTATATTGCGGGATCCAAAGACTATGCACATTGCTTCAAGTTTGAATCAGATGCAGATATCTGGCGTTCATTGGATGACTTTTTTGATTTGAGGTGACAGTATGAAGCATAAAATTATCATCGAGCACAATAGTCAACTGTTTACGGGAAAAGCAGCAAACTACATAGACCAGAATATCGACCAAGTTGCACGGGAGAGCAGTTATCTATTCTATGGGATTCGACCTAGTGTTGTCGGCCCACTCCTGGCAGTACAGGCCGATCCTATACTGTTACAGAATTCTCTCGGAACAGGGACCCCGCTAATTACAGAGCGGGATATTGAGGGGAACCCAGAACACAAGTATGTTTTGGAAGTTTGTTTCTCGAACAACCCAATTTCAGGTAACTTTAAAACTGAACTCCTGAAACGACTACAAGGATACGGTTACTGGCCTGTTGGTCATACCTTATCCCGATATACTTTTGATCCCGAGTTACCGATTTGGGCTGGGAGGTCTTAATATGGAGGTGTATTAATATGATTGTAAAAATAGAATTCAAATTATTGTACTGTTTTATAAGCGGAAAACGTTGGAAGGATAACACGAATTTTGGTTTATTCTTTGATGAATTGCAAAAACATACCAGCTACGATGATCCTAATATGCAAATAGGCGATATCGTGGGCTCCTGGACTGGATCTCTTAAAGATCTACAGGCTAATGCGTTCAGAATTCAACAGCTCGAGGTTGAGATACCATTTGATCCGGATGCAAATATATGGACTCGACTAATTCCGACTGTGTCTGCATAACAATTATAGCGTTGGAGGCTAACATGGCTAAATTAGGTAAGAGTATCTGCGTAGGATCAATATTTACATATCGAGGTCTTAGGGGGAATATTCAGACTCCGGTACTGTACATTATGGGTGAATATACAACAATTACGGAGAGAGATGCGGATCACCCACAGGCTAACATCGAGGAAGAATTACATTGCGGGATTGGAGGTCTTCCTGGAAGGATACCGGTGCATTGGTATGGATATTCAGAATCATTCGATATGTTTTGTAAACCTGAAGATGATGCAGTTATTTCAATATCTTACATACGTCGAATATTTGACCCTAACGATAAGATATGGATCGGGATTGGACGTGATGTTAAGAGACCTTAAGGAGCTGCAGGACGGAATGATATGACAATCGTAAAACACAGTAAACTTGATAAGTATGTCAAACTTGAAACAAAAATCCTATACGAAACTCTTTATGGAGCCAATAGGGGTGGAAGTTTATATGCCTACATTAATGAGGTTGTATATGACTTTAAATATGCCGGAAAACCGGATATAGGGGATGTACAATCAGAATGGATTGACCCAATCGCAGTAACATGGATACGATACCATCTCTATGGGGCTCGTGGGGTAAGTAAATTTGATTCAGAAAAAGACATATGGAATTGATAATAAAGGAGGCAGCAATGAATTCTGGAATAATAGATTTTAGTGACCCTAAACTTATGGGAATAGGTGATGATTTTATGTATTATACTCTGGATGGTTCCATGAATTACAAGACACCGGTACTATACGTAATGGCAGATCGATGCCTAGGTGCATTTAATATCAATACGGTGGATGCTGAGGCCATACATACACGGTCATACGCACTTACAGATAAGTTTGACTTGCTTCGTTACGTAAGATCAGGCTCTCCTTATGGGTTAAGAACCAATACATTCGATCCAGATGCGGCTATTTGGTGCTCGCTGTTCCTCATAGAGAAATGCTTCACATAAGAATGGGAAAGCTTCACATAAGAATGGGAAAGCTTCACATAAGAATGGGAAAAATGTGTGAAAAATCAAAGAAAATATGAGCAAATAGGAGCAAATAGGAGGTAATTAAGAATGTCTGACGAAAATGAGGCAGTTTCTGCTGAAGATGGAACAACTTCCGCGGAAGATGATCTGTTTTTTGCCGAAGGAGATACGTTTTCACTCAAATTTGGAACCGGTTTAATTGGTGAATTCCTTCGATACGTATGTGAAGATGATACAAGGACGTGTTATCAAACGCCAATACTCGATATCTTCGCCACTCCGAACGAGCATTGCCTCCTTACAGGGGTGGATAATGAGTTTGCGGTGTTCAATGCCAATTATCGATCCGTCAGAATTAGAGGTGATGTCGATTTTTGGAAATGCATATGCTCGAAATTGTCGACACGATGGTATAATATCTGTCTATTTGACCTGTATAGCGATATTTGGGAGTGAATTAGGACATTTGGGAGTAAATAAGGGAGGAACGCATATGGCAAAACGAATAAATTGGATTGGTCTGGGTAATTTTGGCTCTAATTTTATTGGTGAGCCGCTGTTCTATCAGAGTAACAGTAGTGATGGGGATCTGTATAAAAGCAAAATTATCGATATTTTTGAATATGATTCATTACCGTATATTATTACTGACCTGGATATCGAATTAAGCTCGTATTCTGATGAAAGCGGGGTTAGAGGTATCAGAGATAATATCTCTTTTTGGGCATGTATGTGCTATCAAGTCCGAGCTACACTGTATAACATGATAAGGTTCCGAAACAATGCTGACATTTGGGGCCTGGTAGACTTAGCTTGAGGGGTAGGAGATCAATCGTATGGATAAAAATACGCATTACAAGCCGCCTACGATAGGCGCGATATTCAATTACAACATTAGAAATCAGTTATATCCTGCTAAAATCCACTACATAGGTACTCGGGGAAGCGATGGTACTCCGTTAGGTGAGATCGCATTCTGTATCGTAGAATTTGACTACCTGCTACGAATTGAATTTATGGAAAAATGGGGCTGCGACCTGGTTTTTAACCAAAGTGCTGGTGTATTGATGCGGGATTTGATATGTACAGGTAACACTTTTAATGAGTCACTGGAAATTTGGACGAACGAGGGGTCGGAGGAAGAATAAGTATGTCAAAAATTGGAGATTATATTACGTATGTATCCACCTCATATTATGATGTATCTACCCCATATCACGCAATACTACGCACATATCAACGTTGTGATCCTGATGCATGTTATGCGTATCCAGTCTTATATCAAATCGCAGAGAGCAACGGATCTGCCAAATTAGTTTCAGAGATAGATTATGACTATACAGAAAATCCAATATGGAAGCAATTACATCTGCATCTCTTACATTTGGATCACGCATATAGTTACAGATTGTACATATTTGATATAAGAGCCGATATATGGAAATGCATTTGGTAGTACATTAGGAGAAGGAGTAGTAGGTATGTCAAAAATTGGAGATTATATTACGTATGTGTCCTCATTATATTATTCACGGTCACCAGATCAATGCGATCCGGAGACATGTTATGCATATCCAGTCTTATATCAAATCGCAGAAATCGACAGAACCGACAAATTAGTCTCAGAAATAGATTATGACTATATAGACTATCCGATCTGGAAGCAATTACGTCAGCATCTCTTACGTTTGGATTATGTAGAGAATTACGGATTGCGCATATTTGATATAGGTGCCGGTATATGGACGGGTATAATCTTTGGGAGATAAACATGTGGGAAGTAAAAGTCGGAGAGGATCAACGTATAATATGTAATGGTGAACCTGAAATAAGATACCCTATTCTGCATTACGTGAATTTTTGGCAGGATGAATGTCCCGAAGTAATTACGGAAATTGATATAAGTTACTCTTACAAGCCATTGTCCTTCATGTTTCAGGATAATCGTAAGAACTACATTTTAGGTTCAGTGGAGTATGCACAACAATATAAGTTCGATGTTACGCAAGACATATGGGTATCTAAGGAGGATTGGTAATGGATATAGGTGATAAAACACGTTGGTATGGCAAGTATCGAGTAGACTACCGTACGTCTACATCTCAAGGGTGGTCCGAACGTACACTGCTCTATATTTTATTTCATGCAGACAGTTGGGCTATTCCATGCCGTGATCAAGATCAGTGTATCGTAGAGTGGTTTAGTAAGCGGGGCGAAATATGGGACTAGGACTAACGTCGCCGCTTCGCCGCCAAGTCCGTTTCATGGCCTTGGTCCGGCACTGTGGTTTTAGACCACGGTGCCCTGGCTCATCGGAGAAGGAGGTAGAGAATGCTAGAAATAGGTGACGGGGTTTCTTGGGAAGGCGCATTATGGGTTAACTCACAATACAGACTTCCTACACAACAACTTCAAAACATCGCGTTGTGTTCATATGCGCTGAATGGAGACCTACGTTTTTATTTTGATTACAAGGATATCGATATGTATTTGATTGATAGCCGAGAGGATATTTGGGTAGGATCAAGGAGTAAATATGGGACTGAATATTGGTGATTGGTTAACTTTCGATTTTCATGACTCACGTTGTACCCACGCTCAGATCATACGTTATCCCATTCTGTATCGTATGAGTAAACGTAGGTCATGTAGTGAGTTAGATACGGCTGATGGTGGGTATGACGTGATACAAACGTATGTTGCAGGAATGAAGTTTGAGACATACGTGACGCATAAAGGGTACCCCGGACATTATAGTCTGCATTTCTTTGGAGTAAGGAGTGACATATGGGGCTAGATATCGGTGATGACATAACGTACGTACTCGCTGCCTACAATAATTGTGAGGATCGACCTGTCCTTTGGGTATGGATCGATCGAGTATTAGACTTAAAGAACTGTTTTACGGAAATCGATCAAGCAACTCTCTGTGCCAGCCAAGGCTCGTCTGCACCGCTTCGGCAGTCTGCAGATCAAAGCCTGCCGAATTTCGTGTCTTACAGATTTACAGCATTAGATTTTTGGAGAAAGACGTTTGATGTACGTAAGAATATCTGGGAAGCATAAGAATATCTGGGAAGCATAAGAATATCTGGGAAGCATAGGAGTACATGTATGATGAAAACAACATATAAATTAGGTCCATTTGGTTCTAACTTGATTGGTGAATGGTTGGAATATCGTGAGACTGGCTCAGCGGGTGGCCTACGTAATGCCTGCTATAGGACTAAGATTCTCTGTACTTGTGATGATATACCTAGACCATACATATTTACTGACGTGGATGCCGAAGATAGTGATCGGTATATGGAGTGCGGGATCAGGGTCATAAATCCGGAGATTGCATTCTGGGATTGCATGTGCCATAACGTTGATAGGGGCATGTATGTTATTCACATGTTTAATATTGGAGACTGTATTTGGGATGATTAGGTATGATGACCTCGCCTTCGGCTCATCGGTAGGAAAAAAAATATAGGATCCACGTAGTAAACTTCGTGGACCTGGAAGCGAGATTAATTTATGACATATATAGGTGATAACGTCAGTTACGCATTGGGCTACATACATCCGGTTTTGTATATGTGGAATGCAGTACAGCAGAACTTTTGGAATGCATGTACGGAAGTGGATCGAATGTTTGTAGCTGCAAGTGAGATAGACTTTCGCCGATTTGAGGACAGGCGTATAAATGATCCTTTATCAGATTACGTATTGCACAAACATCAGCCTAATCGATATTGGTTCTATATGTTCGATAATAGGAGTCAGATATGGGAGAGTAAAGTATAACAGCTCCGCCTTCGCTGACGCTTGTCGTACAGTGTGCTTCGCGTCGGATGCTGGTCAGGAACTACGTCATGTTATTCCGTAGCCCTGAAGAAGAAGGAGATTGCTATGATATCTATAGGCGATTTAGCAAAATATTATCGAAGGAGAGAGTGTTATGATGAGACAGTGGTAGTACACCCTGTTTTATATATATGGCAAACTAACGAAACTAAGGAACAAGTATGCATAAGTGAGGCCGATGCGGATTTTCTAACCGTATCGGAGTCAGTTTCAAAATATGATGTGAGTTACGTTCAGTTCGAATATCCTGTACATTTGTATGGATACCCTGAAATATATAAACCCCCACTTATGCGCACCCACGTCCGTTCGTATATACATCGTTTGTTTGACCCGTCCGCCAACATTTGGGTACGTTATGAGGGAACAGGTCCAGTATGATAAATATAGGTGATTACGTGACTTACGAAGGACCGCCACCTCTTAATTGGCGGGCTCCCGTTTTGTATCTGTGGGATATTGTGTTCCCATATCTCTGTGACATGTGTACCGAGGTAGACCGGGTATGTTGTGGACGTGAGGCCGAACATCCACCTACCTTATATGGAACTAAGGACTATCTTCTATCCAAACTTTCGGCTATGGAGTATTGGATGCGTAAGTTTGACGTTCAGGCGAATATTTGGTGTGAGTGAGACATATGTATATACATAAGTATTTGGATTTACGTGTGCATATACGTGTTGCTATACGTTAGGGCGTAAGTAGGTATGGCATAGGGAGTTACATAGGATGGGACGTAGGATGAATGTAGGATGAATGTAGGCCAAGCCTCCGAAGGAGCCTTGGACCAGCACCGCTTCAGCGGGCTGTGGTATGTATGTAAGTAAGGGACTTAGGTAGGGGAGAGGAAAATAAAATAAATATAAATGTGTGTATAACCCGGTATATTATATAAAGGGGGCCTGCCTGGGGAAGGGGCTAATTCATAATCGCACTTTTGCCTTTAGCTGAATTTGGACAAAAGTAGCCCTGCCAAACCGACCTAAATCATGTGTACGTAAAAACTTACATAAAACTCTCACATATGAATAGAATATAAATAGATTGCATCTTAGAAATAGGATGCAAAAAATATGTATCGTTCTGACGTATGTTGGGATAAGAATACATATTTGATATTTATATTTCTATGATGAGGGTACAAAAATGAATATGAAAAAAGCAATCATGGAAGAATTGGCATTGGCAGAAAAACGTGGGGATTATGAGTTAGTTAAGTTGATTAAAAGCCAGGTTAAAGATATGTACGGTGATGTAGGTACAATTAAGACTTTTGGTGGTAAGAAAGGCTTAATTTATACTCATGCGTAAGTAGGTGGATAACGTAAGAACTAACATAAGTCTGAGGTGAGGACTTATGCAGGTATGCCGAAGGCATCCTGTGTTAGTCTTACGTTGGGTTAATTTTTTATCGTCATAAGGAGGTTAATATGACATACAAAACATCTATCATACTTGGAATTATATGGTGCGTACTTGAGCTCGCACTTATAATCACATGTTCAATAATGTACGGCTGGATCGGATTCGGCATAACGTTCGGCGCATGTTTTGCCGTACGTATAGCCGTATTTGCAGCTGCACGTATAGCCGGACGTAAGGCTGATCGTGCATACTTTGAGACTTTTCACCCAAGTCTTTAAACATGGGTAAACATAAACCATGACGTAAGTCGTGAGGAATGTAAGCCCATAGTCCAAGCGACATGGGTAAGCATCAAAGTTAGCAGCATGTACGTAAATCGTATACGTAGTACAACAGGGTCCTTCGGACTCCTGTGCCGCAGTCTGAAGGACGCGGCATATGTGTAATGCTAACGTAGATGCTAACGTGGATGCTAACATCAGGGAAGATGAGTAGCAATGACGTAAAGGCTAACGTATGAGCCAAACGTAAGACGTACGTAAAGGATACAAGAATGAATAAGAATGTTACAGATGTAATTAAAGAGATGACAACAAGAATTGCTGCTGCTTCATACCAGATGGGTGCAGATGGTATGGACAAATATATGGCATCAATTAAAGTTGACGCCATTATCAATGAGTGCTTCAAAGATTTGGACCTCACATTGCCTGGTGCAGAGCCGAAAGCAGCTGAACTTACAACGGCTGACATGATGGATCGTATATCAGCAGATCCGGATCGATTCATACGAAGTATCTCAGTGATTGAGCGATACCCAAGTGTGAACGATAGGTATGCCTTTACAATTATCAAAGCAGAACCCAAGAATGACTACTATGACAAAGTAGCCGGAGTAATGTTCCAGAAGAACCGACGTGGGGAACTGGAGTGTATATACGTTACCGGCGAAAAGTCAAAGCGATCTGGGTATGTGGGTGATACAGAATACAAGAAGGTAGAAATACCTACTTGGGTCAGAAGTTAATCCGAACGTTAATCCGAACGTTGGTCCTACACTCACGTGCTCAAGTAGGACCAACGTATTAACATGAGTACGTAAACCGTCAGGGCAGTTTACTGCTCCTGGCCGCAGACTTAAGGTCGCGGCATGAATGTAGTCCTAACGTAGCAAACTTGTGCACAAACGTTAGGACAAACATACGGACTAAATTATGCGCTTACATAGGAGGTACAAGATGAGCGAAAAAATTACTATTTCAAAAGAGAACTTGAAGATAATGTTGGAAACGGCGTATAGAAACGGTGGCGCTAATCGAATGGCACATATGTATGAAACCGTGGATAAACTGCTTAAGATCGCAGAGAAACAGTACTAAGGAGGCAACGAATGAAAAAGATTACAGTAAATGAACTCAGAGATTTGCTGCTCAACGCATGGGCAGCTGGTTATGTTGCAAAGGCTGAGGGTGTTGAAGCTCCACTTTGCAATACTGTACGTGCGAACTACGTAGAGCGTCACATGGCTCCCTACGTAGAGGAACCTAAGGAACCTAAGTCAGACTTTGATCTGTACGCATATCTCGGTGTAAGCAAAGAGGATGTTCATGCTGCAATGGATGATTTTTTCTTCTCTGGCTTACGTGATACTTGTGTAAAGTCAGGACGTCCGGTTCCAGAATGGATGCACTTATGACCTTTTTGGATTAAAAATAGATCAACACGTCAGACCTACGTTGTGGGTTTGACGTGCGTCCTCTTGCGTAAGTGAGAGGACATTTTGCAGCTGAGGACGCAAGTCCGAAGCGGATCCCGAACGTTAGTGAGGGATCTTTTTTCGTCATTTTTTACGTACGTCTAGACGTAATTCAAACGTACTTCAGACGTAATTTAGACGTGATTCAGACGCACGTTGGCACAAACTTACGCACGAACTTTGGTACTTAAATACGCACGAACGTCACCGGTGAGCGTTAAATTTGCTAACTTCCGGATTTGCTTCCAGACGCACGTAGGAGGCCCGTAGCGCAACATGGGGTATAATTATACGAAAATCCGATTTGCGTGCGTTGTAGGTACCTTCTCGTGCATCTGAGAGCGTGTTAGACGTATGTCCGGGACTTACGTGCGGATATAAGTGAAAAAAGGCCTATATTTTTAAGCCTAAGGTGTCCTTCGGGAAAAATCCCTTTTTACCACTTCACTCCCACTTTAGTCCAAAATCCGACCTACATCCCGACGTTCATCCCCACTTACACCAACGTTTTCTCCCACATACTCCCACGTACTCCCACTTAGGCCCACTTTTCCCCATGCATTTAAGGATGATTTCCCACCGACTTATACCTAAAAAGTATGGTTACTATACCTAAAAAGTATGGCTAACGTGAGTCAAAAGTGAGTCAAAAGTGAGTCAAAAGTAGGTCCGATGAGCGTAAAAAAGCAGTCAGGACCAGGTTCATCTTGCAGCGACAAACAGAGCCTATAAACACCAAAATGTAGAACAAATCATTAAAATATGTAGAACAGAATATGAACAGAGCATGCGTTTCAAAACAGGAAAAATCCCAAAAAATGGGCAAAAAATGGCAAAAATTGCTTCAAAAATTTGCAAAAAATTTTGATGCGTAAATAACGTAGCTACGTGACTTTTTTTCGAATGTGTTACCTAATGGAGGGAGTAGGGCTTGGATTAGGGATGTAAGTGGATTAACGTATTAGAGTGTAATGCTGTTTTTATCCTGTTGCAAATCTTCTGTCACTGGCCCCTGCTTTCCACTGTCTTTCTCCAACTTTTCCCATCCCAACATAGAGAAAAAACAAGCCAAGGTCAAGAAGATCTACATAGCAGCGCCGGGGATTGTTAAGGATCCCCGGCTGCTGTAAGGGTTGCGTAAGGAACTGAAGCAACTACTGAGCTACCGGCTGCTGTAAGGGCTAAGTATAAATTTACTTGCCACCACTTAACTGCTTAATGAATCGTTCGTAGTAAGCTAACCCACACTGCTGCAACACATCCCCGATTTGCTTCAACATCTCTTCTCTGCTCACACTG
>Ga0247609_10001261_pt1 | contig 31048 bp, 57 predicted proteins | sample 172DNAGHGlowgp2_FD_193487 | JGI IMG/M metagenome (GOLD analysis project Ga0247609, IMG submission 193487) | Sheep rumen microbial communities from Palmerston North, Manawatu-Wanganui, New Zealand - 1728 DNA GHGlow gp2 | ecosystem: Host-associated > Mammals > Digestive system > Stomach > Rumen ... | reverse complement strand
TAGTCTCAATTTTGTTATTTTGTATCTAATAGTTTATACAAATTGCTTTAAATCATTAACAAGGTCAAGCCTTTCCCATGTGAAAAGCAACACATTTTCTTTGGTATCATATCCAAAATGTCCATAACGTGACGTTTTGTAAAACTGACCTTTTATTGTTGGTGTAAACTTTAAAATAAAACTATTTGGAGTTAAATCAACATTTTCCGAAATCCATTTCTTAAGTTGTGGAAGTTTATCGAAATTACGATTGACATCAATTTCAACAGAACAAGGTTGTGCCACACCAATCATATATGACAAAGTAACACGACAAGTATCACAGAAACCACTTGCGACAATATTCTTCGCAATATAACGTGCCATATATGCACCTGAACGGTCAACCTTTGAAAGGTCTTTACCACTATAATTCCCACCACCAATGTTACAATAACCGCCATAGGAATCTACCACTAATTTTCGTCCTGTAATCCCACAATCAGAAATGGGGCCTCCAATTTGCCAAGAACCGCAAGGATTTACATCAACTCTAACATTTTTATTCTTTATGAATTTTTCATAGATATCCTTATCAAGACCGACCAAATTATTCATAATTGCGTTAGTTACACGTTCACGACACACTTCAAGAGAGCATTGGTGCATAGTGGAAATGAGAATACTATGAATACCTATTGCCTTGTTATTATCATATTCTATAATAACTTGTGATTTAGTGTCAGGACCCAATTGACTACAATTTGCAACATAATTACAGATTTTCTTGGCAATGTAATATCCAAGGGGCATATATACACTTGTTTCGTTTGTAGCATACCCAACCATAAATCCTTGGTCTCCTGCTCCAATTTCATCTACCTTGTCAACACCACTATGTATTTCCTCTGACTGTTTTCCAATCAAGTTAATGATTTTGATTTCATCTGGTGATAAATGATGATTTGAAGGAAATTTAAGTTCAGAAAACACATTACGAACAATCTTTTCATAATCAATAGTTGCGGTTGAATTAACCTCACCACCAAGGACAACAATATTATCCTTAACCAAGACTTCGATTCCTGTACGTGCATTTTTATCACGTGCCAAAAAATTATCAACAATTGAATCAGCAATTTGGTCAGCAATCTTGTCTGGATGTCCAAAACTAACAAACTCGCTTGCAATGAGTTTGTTTCCATTCTCACTAATCTTTTTTTCCATTTAATTAATTTTTAAAAAGTTAAACAAATAATTTATTAAATGGGACTTTTTAGCATTTTTATAGAGGTTGCAATATGCCCCAAATCTTTCCTCTGTCTGCAAATATAATTCAACAATGTGAATTAACCAACAACTTCTTCAATTCTTTTCTTAGAAATTTCAAAATAATCATTAACAAGTTCAATACCGATAAATCTTCTATTGTTAAGGATTGCCATTTTACCCGTTGTTCCGCTACCCATAAACGGGTCAAACACCAAATCACCCTCGTTCGACCAACTGATTATTTGGTCTTCCGCCAATTTATCGGGAAATACGGCAGGATGTCCTGTTTTTTGACCACCAAGTGTATATGTAAAAATATTCGGATGATACTTGGTGTCCTTTGTTGCCATATAGGTCTTGCCTTCAGGTGCTCTCATTGCTTGGTTCTTGTCCAACAAGGAACGTCTTTCAGAGCCATAACTTTCAACCTTGCCTGCGTGTTTGCACGGAATCCTAATCGGATTGAATGTCTTTGGTTTTCCCTTTGAAAAACAGAACATATACTCAAACGACTGTTCATACCTGTTATGCGTCAACGGTATGTAGTTTGCTTTCTGAAAAATCATTGTATCGTGCAACCTGAAACCGATTTCCTTAAAATAAAGTGCTTGCTTAAATGAAGTACCTGTCTCAGAACCCTTTCTAACCTGGTCGTTCACAACCCAAATGACAACACCACCGTCAGCAGTTACTTCATATAATTTTTGGGCAACTTCCTTGAACTTGTCGAAATTCCAAGAAACCTCATCTTCATAACTTCTAAGACTATCATAGGGTGGACTAGTAACCGTCAAATCCACCTTAATACCATCTTCTATCATTGTCTGCATTACTTCTATGCAGTCACCATTATAAAGTTTAGCCTGCTTTATTTCAACCATAAATTTATGTTCTTTTAATTCCAATCAAAACTATTACCATAAAGTTCCCCTCTGTTGCAGTATCTATTATAACCGGAAGTTGCAGTAAGAGTTGCATCAATACGTTTCATTGCTTCGTTTAAATCCTTTACATGTTGCTTAATAACCTTATCAACATATTTAATGCTTTCATTCATTGTCTGGCGATTTTCGTCACTACCGTCAAAAAAGGGTATTTGAAATTTAAATGCACGACTGACCTGTGTATAATAATCATCAGCATTCGTCATATCAAGACGTTGGCTCATCTCTCGTTCATGTGTTTTTGTATACTTACCATCACCATTTTGTTCCCAATATTGGCAATGCCCATCTTCTATGAATATGATTGATTCTTGTCCAAATTTTCGTCCAAGGTATAAAGCATTTTCCAATGATATATTATACACAATGTATGAATTTTCCTTACCCTCATACTGTCCTTTTACGGGAAACCATGCATAATGACCGAGTTTTAAATCCTTTTCCAAGTTTTCACGCCTATCATTATTGTTCTTGTTATTACCATCGGCAGAAACATCATAACGTGGATTTTCACTTGTTAAAATTGCCATCGTTCTTATATTTTTACCTGAACCATTCAATGCAGCAGTTGCTTTTTGCCTTCTTGAGGTTTCGCTTAAAACTTTATTTACAGTTTCAGTAATTATCTGTTGCACTTTCCAATTTTCTTTTCTCATATGTTTACATTTTAAATTTCTTATTAACGAAACCTTTTTTCATCATATGGATAAATACTCAAATTTTCCCAAAATACATAATGACATTCACCACCATCCATTGTTGCATCTACATAACAGAACTGTTCATCAATTTCTTCCCGTATTTCTTCTTCGTCTTTGCCTTCTTGTGCCAATTCTTCTTTCATTTCATTAACATAATCGTCACAGAAGAAACTATCATCACCTTCTTGGTCAAGATATGCAACAACTTTTTCAAGTGCATCCTCTTCTGAAGAAGCATAAGCACCGAATGCGGGGAGATAATATCCACTGCCGGTCCAAAGTCTTACCATCCAAGCCTTATCAGAAGCACCACTTTCTGCATCATTTACCCATGTAACATCATCTTTTTCAAGCGTCCAACCACTTACTTCATTTATTTTATTTTCTTTTAAAACCTTTTTTACACTCTTAGTAATCAGATTTCTAAGTTCTGATTCTGTTAATCTTATTGTTTGTTTCATAATTTTACAACAAATATTAATATATATTATATCAATTATAAATAGTTTCTTTTGTATTGAAAATATCATAAATGTCATAGTTTCCGTTACGATACATATCAAGCATTACAAATTTGGTATTGTCAACAAATTGCACGTTATGATAATGAAAATGCCCGTAGAACCACATGTCAAGTTTATGACCGTCAGATTTAAGTTTATTATAAACCTTATCCATTACCTCACGCTCATTGTCAATGTCACGTTCAAGGTTTTCATCCTTGGATAGCCAATAGCCGATATTTTCTTTTCCGAATGGTTTTGTGAATGACGGACATGTATGTGTACAGACAATATCAATGTTTATGTTATTTAGTTTTAATTGTGACAATTTATCCTCATCATAATAACAAGGCTCATCTTCCCAATATACTTGCTGACACAGTTTTTCTGCTTCATTTGGTGTACAAGCATGATGCATTGAATATTTCAAGGCATTTTCTTTTAAAACCATTTGTCTGTATGTTCTGTCAACTGAAATTGCACCGCCAATGCATAATATATTATGATTTGGTGTCTGGATTACAGAATAGTCAGGAACAGTTTTAAAACATTTTCTATTGATTAAACGTTTGTCAAAATATTTTTTATCGTCATGATTTCCCCTAGTAAAAATAAACTCACAATTAAGTTTGGAGGCTGTTTTTGTCAGTTTATTGAAGATTTGGGAATAATATTCCTTCTTATTGAAACCAAGACCGATATCACCAGCCACAATATAGGCAGTATCCTTGAAATTTGTTTTCTTCATTAAACCTTGAAGTGAATTAAACTCACCATGAATGTCACCAATAAAACAAATATTTGGTTTGTCAATATTAAAAATGTCTATCAATTTTTTATTGTTCATTTTCTTAATACTGTCTATAAATAGTGCTGTTTACTCAATTATATCAACTGTAATTCTGATTTTTTTACCTATCAACTTATCAAAAATCGGAAAACACTCATAAGGATTTGTTGATGTAATTGTTAAATCCAAGGTCTCTTGATTTTCTTCAAGATTCTCAGGTAAAAGATAGAAAAGTCTTGTCTGTTTCATTTCCTCACCAATTTCCAACAAATCATTGGTATTGCCCTCAACCGTAATTACATTTTCCACTACACGTGGTTTTTCATTATTAAATCCAAAAATTCCCATAAATAATCAAAATTTTATACAAGTTATTTTACATTTACAAAACTAATGTTTTTATTTGCATTAACCAAATACTTTATGTTAAAAATATTTAAATGGAATATTTTCCACGATATATCAATGCGTCCAAACTTGTGTCAGAATCGAATTTATCACTTAACATTTTTGCTATTTCTTTATCAGATATCTTTGTTTGGTAATTCTCGTCTGTTACTTTATAGCAACCGACACAAGTCATTAGACCAATAGTATTATCTTCCCTTAAATACACATAATAATAATCCTCGTCACTTGCGCATACCGATAAAAGGACACCCTTATATTTTTCGTCTTCATCGTTTTTAAACAAACCAAATGACACAAATTTTCCTTGGTCTGTAATAATCTGATTGTATATTAATTTAGCGTTATTCATACCATTTGTATCATTTAATGCTTCCATAAATGAATCATAATTACGTTTCCGCACAAACGCACACCATTCTTTCATTGAAAATATTTTTATTTCAACATCCTCATAATTATGATTCCTTAAAAAATAAGGAATTTTATCATAGTCAACTTGATATTGTGAAAAAATACTGATATATTCATAAAGTTTATTATCAATAGGGTTAATATATATTGTATCAATAAGAAAACCTTCTTTCTTATCAAAAATACAAATCTTATCATATTCCCCCAAGTTGTCAATAAATGGCTTCAAGTCTTTTAATGTCATGATTTCACTTTTAATGATTTTATCGTATCTGTTGTATATTTTATCTGATAGAGACAATCAGCAATAGCACTATGCCGAACACCACAATCAAATTCACAATTCTTCTTAATTGACGGATTAAGGTCAACAATTGTCCTTACGTCATTCACTGCCCAATATTTCCAAGGAATTTCAATACCGAAATATTCATAAGCACTTTCCAATATTGTAATGTCCATTGTTGAGCCATTGCCCCACACAACGACATCTTTGTCATCATCAACACTATCACAATCCATTAAAAAATATTTAAGTGCAGTTAATGCATGATTAAGGTCTAAATATGCAACATCATTCTGTTCTGTTACAAAACGTTCCCTTGCTTCATTTGTCTGGTTAAACCACCATTGAATCGTTTCACCGTCAACGTGTCTGTCATTCTTACACCAATCGGATGGTTCAATAATGACATTGAACTTCTCACCAACCTCACCGGTCTCTTTATTGAATTCAACAGCACCAATCTCAATTATTGCTGCATTTGTATGTGTTGACAGCGTTTCCAAATCTATCATTACACTTCCATATTTCTCAAATCTCGTCATAATGCTTCAAACTCTTTTTCTAAATCATCAATCTTTTTATTAATCGTGTCAACTATAAAATTGTGTAATTGAATGCCGATTTCTTCATCAAATACCGTTGAACGTACTATATCCATTCCCATATCGGAATAACCCGTTTTAAGTTCGATTCGGACTTCATCCCAATAACCGCCTTTTAAATCTTCAAGGTTTCTCTGCAATGAAAATATTTTACCTTTTATCTCAAGTGCTCTTTTATATTTCTCTTCTTCCATTAATCTTCTTCGTTATTTACGTTTTCAAAATATTCTTCTATAAGTTTTTTCATCCTTCCAAAATGTTCGATTGTACCATCCCCATTAATGTTCAGATAGACATAGTCCCCGTAGCCTTCATCTTCCAAACTCAGAAAATCCGGGACGTAATATTGGTTATATTCCTTGCTGATATTGACAACCTCTTCCGTATCTTTGTCAAGAAAAATATATTCACCGTCATCACAAACCTTATAATGTGTTTTAAGGCAAAAACCATCCTTCCAATTAAGTACCTTGCCACTGTTTAAATCAATAATTATTTCAAGATAATCATTTGTTCCATATCCGATATCATTTTTGACAACACACGGGGTTAATTTCTTGATACGTTCAGATTCCTCTTCTGTATCTTCAAAGTTTTTGTTCCATGTTTTTCCATTATCGGTTGAATATTCACAATCGACATAATACCTCACACCCATTGTTGCCTTAAGATATCTTACCTGCTGGGTAACTGTTACTTTTCTTCTTATCTCCATAATTTAGATTATTTTTTATATTCGTTGATTATTTCATCCATATATTTGATACAACTGTCATAACAATCGTAGCCATCCAATATCATAGCACCTCTCGTTATCTTCAAGTCATTTAATATTTTTGTTTTTGAAATGTAGTCCTTACCACAAACAAAACGAATATCATCTGCCAAATCCGGTGTAATGTCTCCATTGAATATATGTGTTTCATCTGTACCGTCAGAATGTTGCTTAACAATGATTAACTCGTCACATTCATAAAGTTGTGGGAAATCGAAATTACTCTCCATTCTGTCATATACTTTCTTTGGTATTTCACCCTTTCTTCTTTCAATACAATCCTTTATATAATTCGGTGCTTCAATATATATAATCTTCACTTTGGGATTATATTTCATTATTTTCAATAGATAATCTTTACGATACTGATATTTAAGATTAGTATTGTCAAGAACAAAACTTTCCTTATTCTCACAATATTCAATCATTTTCTTGTCAAAAATCTCAGATACCTTGTCTTCCTCTTCCCTTGTACCAACAACTTTCTTGTCATTGGACGTTGTTGCACCGTCAATACCCAACTCGCCACGAATTATATCCCTTGATATAATAGGTTTATCAGCAAGAAACTCTTTGTAATATGTGCTTTTACCACAACCAGGAAAGCCAACAAGAATATATACGCAGAAATCATTGCTATCATTTATAACCTCACCATTATAGCCAATGAAATCCCTTATTAATTGAGATTTCTCAACAAGTGAATAACGCTTTTGAAGGCAATGTAAGGAACGCACATCATTTGTTAGTTTCATTTCTTTATCAATGAGAGAATCCTCAGTTTCGATGTCATTCCACGAACCTATTGAATCTGCTATATTCAACAAAATCATATAATTCATTGGCACAAGACCATGTGACAATTTTATAAGCCTTTTATTGGTTTCCTCTGGTTTGTCATAAACATGATGCAACGTCATATGGTGACGCACCATATAACATACCTTTTCCCTTAATATAATATCTTCATCATAGAAAAGATGACGTGTTATTCTTTCACCAACAACACCGTGATTCTTTGTTGTCCAATCATTCTTTTCCTCAGACCATTTGGTTGTGTCTGCCTTACCCAAATCATGACAAATGGCAGCGGTCATACACATAATCCAATCAGTTGAACCTTTTTCAATATGGTTTAGAACAAGTAATTTTTCCATTGCTTCTGTTACCAATAATTGATGGAGGTATACATTACCTTCCTTATGCCAAACAGCACTTTGTTTAGTTGACATTAATTTATCAAATTGGGGTATTGTTGCAATCTTTTCCCAATCAACAGACCAATCGTCTTTAAAAAAAGTATTTACTTTCATCTTATTTAATTTTATTTCAACAGTATAACGTCACCATCTTTTAAATTATCACAAATGATGTATGCAATTTCATTTTTAACATTGTAAAGAGAGTCTAATAAAACAGTATTGTTATTTTCGTCAGTTAAAACAGAAATCATTTCTTTAATGACATCATATGCTTTTTTATAATCATTTACATCTATTTTTTTCATACTATTTGTCATAATTTGTACAGTGATTGTTTCAAATTCAAGAACAAAGATAATACAAAAAGTTGAGACTACCAAACATAATCTCAACTTTCTTTTAATATTTAATGTTTTTTAACTTCCATAAGTTTCTGCCATTTCTTCACTTATTTCTTCCTTACCACTGGCAATATCATCCATAAGTACGGCTTCTGCTTTAAGGAAGTGCATACACTTCAATTTAAATGCTTCCGCCAAATCATCATCGTCTTTTCTAACTACAATACCTTCTCGCCATACAGAATTTCTGCATAATGGTTCTTTCTTCTCCATACCAAAATGTTCCTTGTCGTTTCTCATCGCTTCAAGAACATTTTCGTGCCAATGTTCCATAAGTGAGAGGTATGGATAAAGGTCTTGGAGTGTTCCGTGATAGAAAATGGTAATTGGTTGAATACGTTTTTCAAGTTCTGTATGTTCCGTAATGAGTTTCTTAGTCCAATCATACACATCTTGTACATTCCACTCTTTCTTTGAACCATCTTCATTGGTTGTAGTGATACGATAAATCATTAAGAAATTTTCACCCTCTTCACAACCATAGTCATAACCCTTCTGAATCATCTTCTGAGAATTGGTTATATATCCACAAATTTCTCCATAGACGGTCATACCTTCGTCAAGGAAAGGATAAATCAAATCTCCATATTCTGACCATATATCAGCACCATAATATCCGTCACTAACTTCTTTATTGATGTACTGATTCTTAATTACTGTGCGTGAAGATGTTACATTACCATATTCAACAGTATAGTCTGTTATACGATGATTTTTGAAAAGTCCTGTCAGGTCAACAAACTTATTCCAAATCCACTTGTGGAAAGGCAACTTGATTGGTGTCTTAACGTGAAGTTTACCACAAATAAAACTTGTACCGTGTAACTTGTTTGAAATCACAACCTTATCTGAAGGTTTGAACAAATTGACACAACGGGCAAACATTTGGGTGTCATAATGAAAAGAAAACTCACCCTTTACCATACGGTCAAATTTCTCGATTTTTTTATTTCTTTTTTCTGACTTACTTCTTTTTCTTTGTTCTGGAACAAATGGTACATATGCCTTAATGAAAAGTGTGTCTTCAATTGTATCAAAGTCTTCACCTACAAGTTCTTCAAGATTTATACTACTTACATTTGGGTTATATTTGGCAAGTTCATCAATTGAGAATAGATAGCCCATTGACTGAACGCCACCAAGACGAATAGCACGTACACGACCAGTCTTATTGAAGAAACCAACGTGACTACGAATAGCATCAGTACATTTGTCAATTTCTTTAGTCAAATCATTAACTTCATTATTTTTAACAGTAACAAACTCTTCCACCGCTTTAATGAAATCGTTTGATTTTGAATTAATATTCAAACGTTCTCCAACAATTTTTACCAATTTTTTGCAAGCATTGTTGTAATATATTTTAACTCGTTCTCTCTCCGAATCATTTTCGCAAGCGAACATATCAAATTCAAATGTACTAATCACATTTGAAAATTTCTTCACGTGCTCAATTAGTTTTTTAAGTTCATCAACTTTCCCTTTCAATTCCTTATTTTTAAGGATATATGGTTCAACTTCCTTTGCATTTGCATTAAGTTCATAGGAAGAACTCTCAAAAAGATTGTTAGCACCAAGAAAATCCTTGTCAAGTTGGGTTTCGTTCGAAGCATACAGCAACACATCACCCTCCTTAACTTGGTCTTTACGGACAACAATAGTCTCACCATTGACAAGTGTGTAGCCAATTTTGTCCTTACCCACTATTGGCTTAACCTCACCAATTTTCACAATTGAACAACAATATTCACTCTTAAAACCATCTGATTTTGTAAAAATGCTATTTGCCATGTTTTTCTAACTTTTTATTGTTTCTAATATTTTGTTCCTTATTCAATTTTTTGATTTTTTTCTTAATATCAAGGCACTGTTTTTGCAAAGCATTAAGAAGTATCTTATTTTCAAAAATAATTTGTTCAAGATATCTTATATTATTTTGAACAATTTTATTTTCCATGCATAGCATGTTTAGTATATTAAGATTTTCATATGTTTTCAATTCTTTTCTGGTTTTTTCTTGAATACCTTGTCTCTCAATAAATCTTTTTTTTAATAACTTATGTTTAAGTATTAATTCGGAAATTACTTTTTCTTTTATCATAATTCTTTTTCTTTTACGTTGCAAAGATAAGCAATAAAATTGAATAAGCCAAATTATTTCAGTTAAAATTTGTTAATCCTTCAGACTTTTCACATTTTCAATACCATACTTACGTTTCTGCTCGTTAATAAAACCTCTCATCAAACAGCAAACATGAGTTGAAAGATGTCTATCAAATGACGTATCATGTCTAAACAATTTTTTAAACCACTTCTTTTCAAGTTCTGTCTTTTTTGAACCATAGAAACTATTAAACAATCTTTCACGATACATTTGTGGTACATTTTCCATTTCTTTCAAGAACGTAAAACTATCAGTTAAGAATTTACCACCTTCTGACACAAATGTATTAACCATTTCATCACTGCATTCCTTTGCAAGAATGTCCTCAATAACGTCCATGTTGTTAGAATTGACAACATACTTTTTGAACGTATCCCTTACCTCTTCAAATTTATTCTTCTCCATGTTATTATTTAAAAATTATTTCATTTATTGTTTTCTTTAACTTTTCCAATGGTGTTTGAGTATAATCTTATCTTTACGATTCTTATCATATTTCAAACCAAAACATATTTTCCTTGTTAAATGTTTCTATCAATATATTTTTGAATTTTGTTTTTTGTACTTCTGATAGAATATATTTATTATTCTCGTTTTTACTGTGTGGAGAAATTGGAACAAGCCACAAACATTTAAGTTTATATGGTTTTTCCTTTGTACCGTCACAATCAGTATCTGTCAGATAATATGCAGAAAAAGAAGGAAAGTCATATTCATCGTTGGCTAATTTCTCATATATGGTCATTGCTTCTTCAAATGTTAACTTTTTCATATTTTCCTTCTCCTTTCTAAAATTATTATACGGTTTCATCACTTATTAATTGATTCTTTTGTTTGGTTTGAAATCACAATACAATCAACATTTTCAGGATTGAAATCCCCAATATATAGACAACTAGTATAACTCATTGCTGATTGTATATATGCAATCATATTTTCACTCCATTTTCGTATATTAGTTGTGCATTTAAATACTTTCTGAACGCCCTCGCTTGTCTTTGTCTTCTTGCCTTGGATGTCCTCTTGACCTCTTCGTGAAGCCATACCATAGAAAATCTTATGCAAATTGTCTATAACATATTCTTCGTCAATATCAAACGTTCCGTCAGGATATGCATCAATTTTGTTTTCAAATGGACTAATTTCGTGGATTGAAAACCCATCCCTGCCATAGTAGAATGTGGGCGCAGCACTTTCAACAAGTTTAGAAAAAAGACCGCCAATCATAACGTAGTTTGCACCCATTGCCAATGCTTTTAATACATCATTATAATCGCGTATTCCGCCATCAGCAATAATCATTGGCGTCAATTCGCCTACACGCTCTAATTTCTTTCTAATTTCATATATTTCTTCAATTAATGAAACAATAGGATAATGTATTCCTGTTTGTGTACTTGTAATACAACCAGCACCGCTACCTATTGACACCCTCACATAATCACAGCCAACTTTTGCAAGTTCATAATATGTCATTGGGTTAGCAATGTTACCAGCCATAATCTTGAAACGGTATGACCATTTATATTTCACTTTGGCATCATATATCAAACCATGCAGTTTGGTCATATGTCCGTTTGCAACGTCAATAAGAACATTCACATTTGGATACTTTTCAATATCCCAATCATTATTTAAGAACAAATCTTCAAACTCTTCAAGTCCAACTGCGACCCATTTACCCATTTTAAGGTATTCAATACGTGTTTCAATGTCAATGTTTCTTGGGAGAATTGGCATAATGTGATTTTCTTCAAATAAATTGAAATTCTCCGTATTTACGACAGTGCTCATTGGTGCTGTGAATATTGGCAGATAAGTTTTGCCCCCTTGTTCTAAGAATGGATTACATTCACTACGATGTTCAACATTACTTTTAATTGCAGGTACAATAGCAATATCATTGTAGCAATACTTCATTTCTTTAATTAACATATGCTTATATAAATTTTAAAATGTTTATTATGGTTTAATCTTCATCATCTTCGTCATCATCATCTTCGCCTTCATCTCCCCACCAACTATTGTTCCATGTCACTCCAAAAAAGGGCAACAGAAGCCGCCTTATAGATTTCGCTGTTCATTATTTCCTCTTTATTCATGTTCCTTTAAAAATTTATTCAGTCTTTCTTTTGAATATTCAACTTGTTTCTCTGAAATCTCACTACCGATGCAGATACATCCATTTCCATATTTTTCGACACCTATACCTGTAGTACCAGTACCCATAAATGGGTCGTAAATAATCGAATTTGGTCTTGCATATATTTTTAATAATTCCAGCACCATATCTGAACTAAATGTGGCTTTATTTAAACTGCACGGTCCATCGTTGTTTGGTGCTTTAATCACATTGTAGATATTTTCATAATATTTTTGCCCTTTACTATTTTTCTTGGTTACTTTTTTGTTTGTAATATATGTTTTATATTCGCTTTTGCGACATAAAACAAATATATACTCTGTAAGTCTTGTTAGTTTATTATGCGAAACATTCTGCGGGAGAGCAGATTTTTTTAACCACGTAATTTGTTCGGCAATCATAAAATTAGTTTTGTGTCTAATATTTTCAATAAGCCCCCACATACAGTCAGGATTCTCATTACTATAACTAAGATTATACAATATTATGCCATTTTCAGATAGAATTTCATCAAGTTTATTAATAATGTCGCATTGCCATTTATAATAATCATCATTATCCATTGTATCATCATAGCCATCATACATTGAATTGTATGTTTCCATTTGTTTCATTTTTTTAGACTGGCTTGAATGGCGGCTTTTGTTGTAAGGTGGCGATGTTATTACCAAATCAATTTTTTTATTTTGTTCTTTAATTTTGTTGATTGTTTTTAAACAATCTTCATTTCTGAACTGTATCTTTGTCATCTTTTTTAAATCTTTATATTGATAATAAAATTGTTAAACAAATGGAAGACATTGTTAAGTAAAATAGTTTCCAAAAGGCATCATTTTCAGCGTTAATTTTGTTACCCAAAAAAACATTTGTCGTTGAGATAAATGTTAAATGAAGATACATTCCTATTGAATGTATTGTATAAAACATCAATCCAGCTTTAAAATCTAAAACCCATCCAAATAAAACAGAAATTAAGATGGGGAATAATAAAATAATGATACTCATACTAATTGTTTTTTTAAGTTGAAACCACATAAAATAATTTATGTGGCTTCAAACGGATTTTAGAAAGGTAAATCATCGTCATCATCAGCATTAGATGCTGCTTCAACGGTAGGGACTTTTAAATCTGCTGTACTTGGCTTTGATACCATTGTAGTCTGTGTTACAGGACTTGGGTTCGCTGTCGCTGTTTCATTTGTAGTTTTATTTGCCCCACTATCGTCATTGAAATATATAGCGTTTGCCAATATTTCTCGTCCGATTTCGCAATTTCCTTCACGGTTTTGGTAAACATTATCACTATAGTCACCAAAAACAATAAGACGTTTACCCTTTGTAAGATATTGCTTCAAACCAAAGTGACGTTGATTGTAAGTGGTTATCCTAAACCAATAGGTTTTTGAACGACCTTGTTCATCTTTTGGGTCATTAAACTCATTATTACCCATACGAAATGTCATAAACTCTTTACCGGACTTATTAATTTTCTTTTCCGCATCGGTTACTACGTAACCAGTTAATTGAAATACTCTCATTTTAAACTTAAATTAAAAATTAAACAACTTTTTTTTCATTTACAAATATAATCTTTTCTATACAAAATACAAAATTTTAGATGTTAAAATTAGTTAAAGCATTAATTTTAAGACTCTAACATCGTTATTAATAGATTTGGCGAATACAAAAATTTTAACAAAGATTGTTTTAGCGCCTCATATTTACTATCCTTTACGTCAATATATAAAAAGGTAGAAGGTGCTTGACCGTATTCGTTACAACAATCATTAAGTTCGACATATGTCATCCATTCAGGCTTTCGTATTTTATTATGCATGATTTGCTTTATAATCATTTTTACATAATTAAAACGTTCTTCATCAGTTGACTGATAATTTAATAGTATGGATGGAACTTCAAAAGTTCGTTCTTCAATTTCGTTAAAATCAAAGTTCGCATAATTTTGTATTTTACAAAAAACGCCATAATAGAACATGTCGTTAATTGTCTCTGTCTGTCCGAATGTTTTAAAAAATTCAGACATTAAATTCTCCAACGCTTCAATCGAAGGTTGGGAATAAATTACTGTATAATCTTTAACGCATTTACTCATTTTATTAAAAAATAAATTTATGGTTATTTATCGTACTCATTTGAGTACACATATCCGTCATTTGTGAGGATATAGTTTTCAGAATTTAATTTATCTAATCTGTATTCAAGAACATTTTTATTAGTTTGCTGTAACTGTTGCATAAATTCTTCTTTTGTTATTTCATTAATAAAAAGCCGATGAGTTCTCATTATTTCTAACAAGTGTAATACGTCGTCCTTTAATGAGCCATCATAAATACTTGAAAGCCGACTATAAATGCCAAAAAGTGCGTCATTACCCTTATTATATCTATATAAAAGGGTGTTATATGAATAATCAGTCGTCCATACCGGTTTGTCTTCTCTTGTTGAAGAATAATTCGCATTATATTGAAATTCCATATGTACGTATTTACCCCAAAAATTTCGGATATAATTTAAAAGTTTGTCAATTTTATCATAAAATTGTTTTTTTTCTTCCTCAATCTGTAAAAGTAGTCCCTCAACATCTAGATGTTCATTTAGTAATTTAGCCTTATTTATTGCACGTTCTAAATTAAGAAGTTCATCAATAAAGCCAATTGGTTGAAAGGTCTTAATTTCTTTATCCATATTATTATCTTTTTTTAAGTGTTATTTAGAAATCTCCGGCAAAAAGTGTTTCATTTAGAACTTCGTCCGTATCTTTGTTAATATGTTTAACTTGAAATAACTTCCCCATAAGGATGTAATTATATTCGATTACACTATTCTCGCATTTAAGATGGGCTACTGCTTCTTTAATCTTTTTACTTTTATGTAATAGTGTTTTATTCTTTTCGCACAAATCTCGTTTGGAGACAATAACAAATCCATCGGGAGTTTCTGCTGTGGTGTCAATTACAATTTTTTCGTTATACTTACTATCGGTAGGCTGAACTATTCTCAACGGAAGCCTAACATAGGTGTTACCACGATACTTTGACTTCAGTTTATGAATATCATGAACACTATTATCAGACGAAATATCAGAATACTTTTCGTCAAAAAATATAAATTTAACAATATTGTTTTTCAGATAAGAACGTATTACGTCATTGTCAACAACACATTGGCGCACTTTAATGACCACATCATCAGTTGTAACTATTTCTTTTTCTTCATAAAATTCTTTAACGTCAATTTCCATACTTTTATTATTATTTTGTTACTAAATTGTATATAGATTCACTAAGTACTATAAATAGTATAAAGGTTAATGCATCAAGGTTTAAATTAAAATCATCGCCATCTTTTAAAAAGTCTTCATTATAATGATTAATTAGCAATATTGGCTGAATTATTAAAAAAGAAGTAAACAGCGAGATGATTAAATTAATGTTTATATAACAACCAAAAACAACTAAAACTAATATTGTAATCGTTACTATTATATTATCATTTTTATCCATAATGAACTCATTTGAGTACAAACACTATTTACTAAATGTTTACTATATATGTAAACACATAAGTTTCCATTGGTTTGTGGTTATTTAATAAATCAGTATATTCATTAGACGTATAGACGCAACAATCACGTTTATCACTTATTGCTAACTCATATTTTTCTCTTTCAGAAAGACTTTCAATCATTTGTCTATCATAACATATCTTATGGAATGTCAGAACAAATGTTTTATTTCGCTTATTTTTGCGCTCTATTGCCTTTTTAATGTATTTACGTATAAACTCTAACATTTTTATTTTTATGCGCTTAGAACTAAATTATTTGAGGCAAATATAATTCAAGATTTTTAATGTCCCAAATTATATTTGCTAAAAATATTAAAATTTAAAGTTATCAAGAACATATTGGTAACTATCAGCGCAGTCTTTTCCAAAAAGCATTGTCATGCGTTCTTTCATACAGATAGGGAAACTTAAATTCTTGTCATTGCCATTTATTTCAGCGTCTATCTGTTTTAAAATGTCTTCTGTTATTTTATGCTTCAAGTTATTTGCACATTCCGCCAAATGGTAATACGTAAAGTCGTATCCGGATTTTTTATATACTTCATCTTTTTTCTTTACAATGTCTTGATATTCACTGCATCTATCATGAGAACGTTCTAATTCATAATAACGCTTTTTACGATAAAGTGTTTCAAGCATTGCGTCATCTTTTATTGTGTCAAGATATGGACTGGTGATAAAAAATCCCAATTTAAGACAAGGTTGAATAAGATAATTTTTCAAAATGCTTTTAATATGTAATTCAGTGCAATATGGTGCAAACATATCCGTTATTATATCGCGTTGAATATCTTGTATTTTAAGCAATTTCTCCGCATAGGTTTGGTATTTATCAACCCCACACCTTAAAAGGCTAAGAAACTCCACTTGCTTCATATAGGCACAACAATCAGCGTCATCAAGCGAATAACCACTAATTGAATAAAAAAGGCAATCTCGACCATATTTGTTCAGATAGTCTTCCCAATCTTCAAGATTTCCACTAAATACCGGAACATCTACAACGTTTGTCTTTCCGAATTTCTTCCACCCAAGACCATTCACAAAAATTTTATTATCGTCATAATTGTCGGTCTGTGGATAAAGCACTTCGGTATCCTTAATTTTACTTTCACTCCATGACGGAAATTTTTTCTCTTTGTCTTTTTTAGATAAACGCAAAGCCTTAAAATTTCCCTTTGGTAAACGTTCTACGTTAGTTTCACTAATGTAAATAAATTTCATTTTTCTCATAACACTGCAAAGGTAATGTGATTTTTTTAATACCGCAAATATATACCGTTAAAAGATGTTAATAACCTAATTTAATAGTAAATATCGTCTCTTTGTTGTCTTCCATAACGTCTTTGTCCTTCTTCAAGGGCGCGAAGATTACGTCTGAAATTAACTATATTTTTATCAACTTTATGTTGTAAAATCCACATTAATTTCCCTCGTTCCACCTTCACTGGATTTCCTTTCACTGACCATCCCCAAACAGAAGACAAATAATTTACGGCATCTTCACCACACATAAATGAATGACGTTTATTTCCATCGTACATAACTAATTGCTCATAGTTATCACCAATGTATTTGACATCTGGCGTAAATTCAACTTTAACGCTGTTTTTACCCTCAAAAACTTTGCAATAAATATAATGACCATCATCTTGTGCTATTATATCATTTGAATATAACAGACACGAAAAAAAGGCTAAGAAAAAATATTTTTTCATGTTGATTGAAGTTAAAAAATTAAAAGTTACACATTTTTCTCAAATCTTGCTTAACATTATTACGTGATTTTTTCTCTGTCTTATGCTTTTTGTTATAATGCTTCCCATCGTTAAAACGATTTTCTTGATAATCGTCATTATTATAATGACTTTTATTTTTGTTCTTACTGGACATAGTCTAAAAAATTACTTAATATCATTCCACTCAGTAGTTAATATGTAATACTCTTCGTCTGAAAGGTCTTCATAGTATTTCATACCTAATTCAATTGCGCAATGTTCAATGATTCGAAACCATTCGTCTTCATCCTCGTCTTCACTTAGCGAAGCATCATAAGCATAATCAAGAACAATCCGGTCTGCCAATTTCTGCATCTGTTCATCAGTCCAATTAAATGCAGCCATTGAACAAGGAAAACCCTCAAAATCACCTCTGGTTATACTATGGTTGTTTGTTACGAAAAACTCTTTTTTCAGTAATTCTTCTTGTTTCTTATTCATAATGTAATCAAGCAAATTATCTTATTTATAAATATTATTTCTTATTAAACGGATTATTAAGTTTATCTCTCAAGTTATCCAATTCTGTAGAATATTCTTTAAACCCAATACAGAAAGCATTAAGTATCTTTTTCAAATCAGAAAGTTTCTTTTGGTCTGTACTAAACTTACCCATTCCAATCAGAAATTGACTGCGCAATTTAGTCTCTTTACTTTTGTCTAACAAACTAAAAGCACCCATACACCCATAATTCATATCAAACCTATCTTCATCAAAAATATCATTATAATATAGGTTGAATGAATGACCAAAATAAAAGTGATTTGCCTTATTTTCAGCAACCTTCTCCACCATGCCGATTTCAAGACAAGAATTGCCAACAAGTCCGCAACCCCAAATATCACCAAGCCACTCTTTTATAAACAAATCAACCTTTTTTGTTGTTGAAATAACCAAGTCGTGTCTTCTATCAATAAATTCTCTGATTTGCTTATTCAGTTTTTCTTTTTCTGCCTTGCCCTCTTCTGTCTTATAATAATTCTCTAAGCGCAACTTATTAACTTCATTCTGATATACAATTTCGGCATTGTAAATCATGCGCTTAATGTCATCCTTTGTATAACACTTTGCATCACGTGAAAAGTCACTACTATTAAAATACTCTTCGATGTTATCACCACCAATAAGTTCCTCATTACACAAAGCCTTTATTTTATTCTTTGCGATAACATACTCCTTGTAAAGTTTTTCTTTAATTGTCATGATTTTTTACAAATTACATACTCATTTGAGTACTATAAACAAAACTGATTTAATTTATTCTCCAATATTTCAAAGGATAGTTCATCCTCGCTATCAATTCCATATAATTCAGAACAATAGTCTTCTTCATGTAAAATCACTTCCATATCACATTACTTTTATTTATAGTGCAAAATTACTACCTTTATTTTAAAACACCAAACATTTTTAGTTAAAAGATGTTAACAATTAGATATTTATTAATAATAAATATTTTCTCAAACAGATAAAATGAAATTAGTTTCAGATAAAGGGCACTGGGCACTAAAAGATAATAGTATGATTTTTAGCAACATTATATGGATATGTAAAGAAAAAGATGCTTTTTTATATCATTTAATTGACGATAATCATAATGAAATAGAATTAGATAAATCTATTACTGATTATATTGTTAACGACTGAAAAGGCTGCTACCACCTTATAAGTGGCAACAGCCGACAGAGTATTAACTAAAAACCAAGCAAATTCTTCACTACAAACCCAACACACATAATAAGGACTGCAAGGGCAAGCCAAAAATATTCAATGTTCTTTTTTAATCTTTCCATGATAACTTCTATTTCAGTACATACATAAATCCCTGGTCGGAAATAAACTCATTATTGAAATCAATTGCAAACTCATCAATTGTGCTATAAATAACTGCATTTTCGTCACTCTCTGACTGAATACGCATTTCATCACTTGTCAACCCACTATATTCAAATTCGCTATTCGGATTAACATACAGAATCTTAGTGTTCTTTTCCATAATTCTTTCCCTTTCTTAATTGTTAATATGTTATTGATTTCTGTGTGCAAAGGTAATATCTATTTTTTTAACCACCAAATTATTTGTGTTAAATAAATGTTAATTCTTTTATGCCTTCTTATTCTCCAAAGACCCCACGCACCGAACACCCCTGATAGCGGTAGTTGTCGTTGTCGGGGTACAAACCACCACTGCCAATGTACAAGCTCCTCGCGTTGCCCACGCCATCTGTGTAAAGCGAACGAGACCAATAGTAGCCGTCGCTCCCTACATCCCAAGCATCGACACCTCCGCCGTAGCCTGCGGCAGGGAAGAATAACGTTTTTGAATTATCATCATTTGATGTGAAGAACCAACCGTTTACACCACTACCAAGATAATTTTCAACCCATGCGCTTGTAGTTGCATTAACCAAGGCTTGAAATTCCTCTTTTGTCGGCATCCTCCAATTGCCGCCCCAAGCGACTGTTACTGCATCATCTTCGGAATCAAGAACTGTCTTTCCGTCAGTTTCGTTGTATTTGGTAAAGGTCGAACTGCTATTACCATACTTATAGTCACGCAAACTGAAATCCTTCTCTGATGATATTTGTGCTGCCGTATAACCTTGTGTGTCACCCCATTGGAAATACAAACCACTGTCAGTTATCTTTTTTGCACCAACATTCATTGTTGCCCATTTAACACCACCAATTTCAACGTAATCGTGGGAATCCATTTCAACCTTTCCAGATTCAATATCTTTGATTATTTCCTTTAATTTACCTGTTGCATAGCCAGAAGTAATCCCTGTGATATTGTATTCTTCAACAGGCTTTTCTTCTGACTCCTTGAGTTCTGGAAAGATACTTTCAAGGGTATTTTTGAGACATTCAAGACTTATTTGATAATCTTCGCACGCGGACAAAAATTGTGCATGAGCATAGTTTTCCTTTACTTTTTCAAAAGCCTTGTCATAGCGTTTTGCTTTTTCTGCTATTGATAAATTTTTCATATTCTATTATTTTAATTTGACGATGCAAAGGTATGTATTTTTTTCCAAACCGCCAAATTATTTTGTATAATAAATGTTAATCTTTTATGCTATTTCTTTTAATTCCTTTTTATATAGAAATCTTATCGAAGATATATTTGAAAAGGTATCAAACATAAATTCAGATAGACCATAGCCATTGCAATCATATTTGTTAAACCAAAAGGCTTCTTCAATACTATCTACCAACTGAAAGTCGTTATTCACAACTGAAACATATTTCTTTATCGTTTTGTCTTCTTTATCCGTACAACACAATATAAATGCTTCTCTCTTTCCATTATGCTTCATAAAGCCTTTCTTTGCCATTGACCTATTATACACGTCATTAACTAGATATTTGTTTGAGAAGACAAAATAATATGACTTTTTATTTTCAATGAAAGAATTGATAATATCCATCATTTCTTCCTCTGTATTAAATGACTTAGTCATATATTCAGAATTTTCCCAATAGCCAATCCGCAAGCCTAATTTGCTGACCGCAAAGTCAAATGTTATACAATTCTTTTCACCGCTTAAAATGATATTCTTGACATGATTGAAGGTAGTGTTTGTTGTATGCTTACCATACACTGAAATGGCTTCATAGTAACCAAAACTACCATTAATCGCTTGCTCTTTTTTCCATTCTACGTCACTATTTCTATCACGTTCTCGCTTCATTTCACTTTCTTTAAGCCAAGCATCCAAACCTTTTACAAGGTCTTCATGAGTATAAATTTTCTTCCTTTCTACAAGGTTAATATTACTCCAACTGCGAGAACGTCTGTCACGTCCACGACCATAGTTACAATCCCATACATTGTTATCACCCATTTCCATCATAGGAATAAAACGTCCGTCTGACAACTTGACAAACATTGAACGATACAAAATTGAATAACTCATTTTTTAAACTATTTTTATTTAACGAGTGCAAAGGTATAAACAAAAAACGGAAATCCAAAAAAATTTCCGTTAATTGATGTTAATTTACTGATTTTTTTTATTTGAGTCAGTTTCCAAATATCTATCAATAGCATTGACAACTTTATCTGGCAAGTTTTGAGCCTTTTCATTATTCTGTATATAATCAATCGTACCACCAAGACCGATAATCTCAACCATATCTTGTTTTGTAGGTAGCATAATAGTAATTACCGACACAATCACAAACCCAATAGCAAATGATTTTAATTTACTTAAAATCTTTTTATTTTGCTCTTTGAAATCTGATATATCATAATTAAACCAGCACCAAATAAAATAGGCAAAAATAGCCACTACAACAGCAAATAGATAAATTGTAAAAATCACATTAAACACATATGCGACATTTGCCAATCTTTGTAACAAATAAATTTCAGTCATATTTCTTCTCTTTTTTTATTTATTTTGTTTATCTTCTTTTTTCTCTTCTACATAATCGCCTTTTAAGAAGGGCAATCTCGAATCAATCTTAACTGCTGAACGAATAGCAATAGCAAAACAAATTGCACCTACCACCGAAACAACCAACCAACTAATTAGAAATGTTACCATAGTTAATTAAAAAACAAAAAATTCATATTTATTATCATTAAACACGTCTTCAAACGTAATTGTCTTTGCTTCCTTATTCACGACTAACAAACCTTCAAAAAAGCCTTCAATTTCGTCTTCCAACACACCAAACTCTTCAATAAAAGAAAGTTTTACTTTGGCAACGGCTTCGTCAAAATCAACCGCAGTACCAAACACTTCGTAATTTGCAACTTCTGCATTATCAAGCATACTTCTTTTAATAATAGTATTCATAACTCTTCGTTTTTATATTGTCAATAACTCCGTTTTCAAATGTTAATCGAACTCTTTTTTCAACATCAAGACAATTTCTTCATGCTTACCCTCTTCGTACAATGCGACAATTTTATCTGATAATGGCATTATCTTTTCTGCACATAAGTCAATTTGCTTCTGTGATTTACGACTTAACGGCTTCAAAAATACCTTATATCCGGTGTTATGACGATTTCCGTCAATAATAGAAGACTCATATATTTCTTCCTTGTGAACCGGAGTAAGAATACAATATACTCCACGTCCGTCAATAGAGCCACCATAAAAATTGTAACCACCTTTGTCATATGATACTTCGATACGAAGCATGTTCAACTCGTTTGTAAAATAACCGGTTTTAATAGGTGTTGTAAACTGAACGTATTTTTTTGCTTCCATAATAATTTGTATTTAATTGTTTGACTTCTTAACCCAATATGAAAATCTGTAATGCTTTGCATCATATCTCTGTGGAACATGCCCATATCCGTCTGCGTAAAGCCACTCTGAAAAATCCTCCAACAATTCGTCAAAAGTATTTACTTCGGTCTTACCATTATGCCATCCCCACAATGATTTGCAACCAATATAATACTTGTAAGGGCATGTAAGCGAACTGATAGGATTTCTATCAATGCTCATTACATAAACACTCTCACCGCTTTCAAATGCCTTTCTTGCAAGCGTTTTATTTAAACGCATAAAATCACCGGCAACCTTGTTCGTCATATTCTTAATTGATTTTTGTTGTTAATAACTCTGTTTCCAACTTTCTGTGTGCAAAGATACGGCAAAAAATCGAAACCGCAAAATTATTTTTCATAATAAATGTTAATGGGGATAACTTTTTATCGTTACCCCCATCACGTCATATATTAAAATCAATTAGAGAAAAGAATTACCAACTCATAATAAAATATATTACATCCGTTTCATCATCGTACTTAGAAAGCAAATTCTCCATCTGTTTCTTGCAATCCTCAACGTCCTTGAAATACCACTCATCGTAGTCTGTGCTACCGAAGAAGAAACCACTCCGTGTAGGCAATAGTTCCTCCGCTAACGAATGGTCTGCCAGAACCTTGTCACATCTGGAAATCAGTTCTTCAATATCAGCCTTGTCAGCAAAACAACACTCATTTTCCAACTTGTCGGCAAAGAAATTATAGACAAAATTTACCTTACGGAAATACACATCACTCTCTGCATAATAGTAGTTTTCAAATGAAACAAAAAACTTCTTTACCTCGTCAAGTGATTTCGGCTCACCTAACATTTTTCTATAGGTAAATTCATACTTCGTGAAATCAACCATGTGGGAAAACACATCACCATATACCTCACGATATGCCTTAGCATCATCATCCTTTACCTCTTCCAGACGCTTCAGAGAAGCAACCGCAAACTCATGAAAACGTGCCTTTGCCCTATTATCGCTAATTTCTTCATATTCGCTAATGGTTTTCAAAGGCTCTTCTTTTGAAGAACGTGCTTTCTTTACTAAATGTCCGTAAATGTCTAAACCCATTTTATATTCTCCTATACCTTAAATTAAAACTTTACTTATACTATCGATATCAGCATTTTTCAAAGGCTCTTCCTCTATCTTCTTCTTTACAAGTTCAACGGCTTCCTCATAGGACGTTGCTTCTACATCATATATGTTACTTGCAATAACCTTAATGGAATATTTATGCTTTACTTGACTCTCCAAATATTTAATAATTCGGTCAAGTTCAGAATCTGGTAAAAATCTTTCAGAATTTATGTATTTATCACCTTCCCAAATGTCTTCAACATTCAAATTTCCTTTCGAATCAAGGAACAAACCAATAAGTTTTGTATTTTCACACTCATAAAGACAAGTGCTTCCATCATCGCCACAAAAAGTAAAACTTCCGTCAAACGTCATTCTTCCACCCTCATTTCGAACAAGGTCAATTATTTTAGAAAGTTTATTTTTCCTATAATCAGACTTTAGATTAAAAAGCACGTCAGCCAATGACTCTATCGTGTAACACAAAACTTCCTCGCCATCTGTAATATCCTTATCATACATGCCGTAACCTTCTGACTTATGGTGTATTTTAACCATCTGACACTCTGATTGTGAAACTTCAACTGCAACACATATCTCTGTTGTGGCAACTTCACCCTCAACATAGTGAATAAAAAACGCTTCTTTAAAGAAATGTATGCCGTTTGGCAATTCATTTCGAATTTCATTCAAAATGTTACACTTCAAATCATACACATACTTGTTAATAAAATTTCTATCCATAACTCTGAATTGTTTTTTGTTAATAACTCTGTTTTCAAATCTGTGTGCAAAGATACGACAAAAAATCGAAACCGCAAAAGAAATTCTGTTAATTGTTGTTAATTCGACAAAACATTATTTCCCAAATATTCATTCAAATCAGACCATGCTTCTGAGTCATAAGCCTTAAAAAACCATTTACCATCCTTGAATAGATAAGCATATTCCTCTCTCACTGAAGGCTCTCTATCACTCTGTGTCGGCTGAACATCTTCCCATGCTTCACCTCTCCAAGCGCAATACTGACAAATTGTATCACCATTAATAGACGAAGCATAACCACCACACAACAAATTCAAAATCGAGTCATATGTATTGAATTGTTCAACCAACGTTTCACCAACACCCTCTGGATAACCATCCCAATGGTGATAAATTGTCAGATAATCATGTTCAACTTTGACATCGCCTACCTTATCAATTTCTTCATTAATACAAGATAAGCCCTTTGGTAACTTATTTTCATCAAAATGAAACACTTTACCTTTATCTCCCTCTGAAACCTTTAAACTAATTGTACTTCTTGTTGCCATGATAAATAATATTTAAATTGTTTACGTTAAAACTTACATTAAACCTTTTATGCGTGAATAAATTCTCTCCATGCATCTTCACATTCAAAAATCTCTTCTATGCAATACATAATTTCTTCTTCGACTTCATTTTCAGAAAGTGATACAAAATTATCACCATCGTAAAGTACATATTTGTCCTCTAACATGTACTTGTTGCCACAAACTGCAAGTATCGCGTCAAATGGTGACTTAAAAAATGAATTCAAAAACTTTTCGTTATTTTCATATATCCCCTCATTGTCTTCACAATTAAGATTGTAAATCTTAATCTTAACACTTAATGGTAACTGCTTAAATTGCTTGTAAAACATTTCGTAATTCATAACTCTTTGCTTTTAATTGATTAATAACTCCGTTTTCAAATCTGTGTGCAAAGTTCTGAAAAAAAATCGAGACCGCAAAATTATTTTGTATAAAAGATGTTAATTGAGCAACAAATCTTCAAAAAACAACAAAATATTGAAATAATCATCCATAGATAAGTCATCAATACTTTTATCGTTACCATCCTTATCAACCAAATATAAATCACCACACTCATACTTGAACGAAGCATATTTATCACTCAAATCACCATTACCTTCGCCAATCGTTAACTCTGTCTCACCATCATTTGTTAAATGTGAAACGTAATCAATTATAAAGTCAATCACCTTGTTCCGCATATCAGAACACTTGTTAATCATCTCTTTTAAAACTACCATATAAAGCCAATATTAATGTTATACTTAACTCTTTTATATATTATCTCTATTAATATTTTATATTATTTATTATATTCTAGACTCTATACCGGATTATTCTACATCCATTGTGTAAATATTACCACTAACCCAATACCAGCCACAATCGTCTTCCATGTAGAAATACTCTATGCTATCTTCAGTAAGTTTTTTCACATCATCAATACCAATGTGGAAATCCTCATCCTTTGTGTTTTCAGCCTTAATATCAAGGTATTCGTTATGAAGATACTTTGCAGCCTTCTCAAAGGTGCTAAATGGCTTTGTTGTTACTTCAACATTTCCGTCATCGTTGCTTGTAATTGTAACAATTGATACTTTCATAATTTATTCTGATTTTTGTTGTTAATAACTCTGTTTCTTATTTCGATGGTGCAAAGGTAGGTATTTTCTTCCAAACTACCAAAGGATTTCAGTTAAATGATGTTAATCACGTTATTCATTTTTATTTAGTTCTTCGTTAGCAACCTTTTCCAATGCAACTGCGACAAAATGATTTATATCTTCTCCAAACTTGTCTATCGTATCATCAATGATGCCACTGATTTCAATTTCACTGAAACCACCTAAAAGGTGGGCATCACCCCACACTCTATCATGAAGATAATTATAAAGACCACGCTTTACACGCTCGGCATCGTCAATTTCACTATTCACTGAAATGTTCTTGTAATCTTCCATATTCTTAATTGATTTTTAATTGAATAATTCCACAAATAACCACTCGCATCCCACCAACTTATTTAATATCAATATGTGGTCAAAACGATATTTTTAATATCTCCCACAACTCTATCAATTATCATTTGCCAAAGCCTTGTCCGTTTTTATGGAATTATTTTATTTTTAATTGTTTTATTTTTCTAAGTGCAAAATTACAGATAATATCTGAAACTACCTAATTTTTGGTGTTAAATGATGTTAATGAGAATAAAATTCTTCCCAAAAGTTGTCATTTGCATATTTTTCAATACCATTCTTTATTATTTGGAAACTATAATAATTATCGAGAAAATAAGTGCTTATTTGATACCTTTCAAACTGCTTGATAAACTCTTTATATTCAACGCTTCCATCATCATCAAAAATTGCAGAACATTCTAAACCAGATAAAATATGATGATGTGATTTTAAATCATATAAATCCATACCTATAGCCTTGATTAATAAATTTCCTTCGTTACAAACTCGACAAGCATACGTCTGTCATAACCTTTTATTTCGGTTGACCAATAAACCAATCCCAAATGATTTAAAACCTTTGGCTCTGCCATAAAAGCGGTTGAAGCATAATCTACAAATTCATTGAACACTTTTTCTGCCTTTTCAAAAGTTGTATAAATCTTGACATCATTTTCCATGTCAACATCCGTTTCATACTCGTTTCCATTTGACACAAAAAATGTTTTCTTTGAAACTTGATATACTTTCATAATTCTTAATTGATTTTTGGTCGTTAATAACTCTATTTCTTATTTCGATGGCGCAAAGGTACGAAGAATATATGAAACTACCAAATTTTTGAAGTTAATAAAACTTAATTCATTTTTAAAAAAATACGCGCCAAATGTGAACCAATATTAAATGGTGTTGCCACAACACAACTAACCATCATAAGTATAATGATGCAAATCTTTACAAAGATATTCTGTTTTATAAATTCTTCCCTTATGTATGTCAGACAATAAGCATAACAGAACACCCAATAGATGAAACCAAATATTAAGATAAAATTATTCATAATCATTAAACCACTTTAACCCAAACAAACATTGTATCGCTGCCATCGCCAAAGTTAGCACCATCTGCACAGAAAGAAAACTCATTCGGCTTGCTCAATTCAACTTCGTGAAGATGACAACTACAAGCACCAATGCCATCGTTATCGAAATACTCCACTGCTTTGTCAAAAGACAATTTACTAATGTTCTCCAAATTGTAATCGTAACTCGGATTCACACTTGCTGAAAAAATCTGTACCTTCATAATTCTTAATTGGTTTTTTTATTGTTAATAACCTAACTTTCTGTGTGCAAAGGTTAACTTCTTTGTTAACACCAAAACGCTCAATGAACATTTCTTTCAGTGTTTCCAATACTTCACCCTTTGTCATAATTGCCTTTATTTAAAATTTCCAATATCCATACACACAACGCTTACCATCCCTTGAACAATCATAGGTATCGTTTATGATACCATCGACCACACAAGTAACGTGCCCAGACAAATTGCAAATCAATCTACCATTTGGTAATTCATTCTCTGTCAAATGTACCTTACAACCACTGCCAACCTTCATTGTGGCAACCCATACACCACCATAATACGCACACATCTTCTTCGTGGCTTTCTTGCTAAGACCATTGCGAGGATTCTCCTTTGTAACCTCTTTAATCGTCTTATAAACCTCTTTGTAGTCTTTCTGTGCAGCAATTGCAATCGCTCTGCAAACACAATCACCAACCCTTTCAGCCTTGTAGTACTGACTGCGACCACCATCATTATATACAAATTCCATAATTCCTAATCTAAATTTAATTGTTAATAACTCTGTTTGTAACTTTCAACGGTGCAAAAGTACAATGATTATTTGACAATACAAAATTTTTAAGGTTAATAAATTTTAATTACCAAAAAACTCTTTCTGGACTCCAACATGTAGGGCATTTTTCAACCTTTAGATTGTCAGAACAAAACTTAATAACTTTAACATAAGGAATTTTACACCAAATCTCAACGCTGTCCCATAAAGCACCACAATCATCTTCATCACCAAAAATATTGCCGCAAGCATCCTCAACTATCGGCAATATTATTTTTACTGACTTACCATTATAACTGATAACTAAATCGCCAGATTCAACCAAGTCCTTAACATATTTGTTCAATGACTTTAATGCCTTAGTATAATCAATAGTCAAACCATCATCACTAAGATTTTTACTGAAATCTTTATATATCGTAAAACTAATCGCTGCTTCCATAAGCAATAAATAAATGTTTTAATACCAAATGTAATTAAAATAGGCAGAATAACTCAAAATTCGCCTACCATAAGGCTTTCCACACTTGCGAAACCTTATATTTTTGACACCATCCAGACTATTTGCGTCATGAGCAACTTCCATTGCTTCATCTTCCGTCTTACAACCAACGGCAAACTTCTTACTTTCAACAACAAACTGTTTGTCCGAATAGACTAACTGCGGAACATGAAACGTTACATATACCATAACTTAAATACTTTAAATATTAATCTATAATAATACGTTATTCATCGAACCAATAAAAATCGCCTTTGTGATAATTGAAGATAGAATGAAACCTACCACGTTTTGAACGTGAAATATCATAGTCTGCCCACGTATATGCCGAAAAGTTATAAAGAAAATGCGGATAGTGTGGACGTTCTGAATTTTTCAGCAACTCATATTCCCTATCATTCAAACGAAATGTAGCACTTACACTACCTTGCATTAATGTTACCTTATGCGTATTCTTATTTGCCATAATTATTATTTGTTTTTATTTATTTGTTCATTTATCCATTGTTTTGCCTTACGCAAAGATGTGAAACAAACATTTTTATAATCCTTATTCACATTCCAAAAATATTGGTCATCCCTACCGCCATAAAGATAACGAGATATTTTTTCGATTTTATATCCTTTGTATTCCATAATAATATTATTTTTAATTTCAACACTGCAAAGGTCTGAAAAAAAATCGGAATATGCAAATATTCCGAGTTAAAAGAAGTTAATTATATATCTTTTTCCTATCTTCAAGATATTTTTTTCTGATTTACTAAAATTTTTGCCAAAAGTGTGCAGCCGAAAGTTAGCATAACACAAATATAGGCAAGACAACCACAAATAAAATCTTCACTATTCATATATTTTCCAAATTGTTATTTTCCAAAAATCTTATCTGCCGTATCACGCATATGCTTATAGGTAAATCCATTCTTATTGTTCAAACGTGGATAACCCCTACCATAAATCGGCTTTGGCAAATCAATATCCTTTTTATCCAACATCATCAACACATTGAAAACAAACATAATCAACGCTTCTTCACGTTCTTTTGCACCATAAAGACTAATAAACTTCTGTATCTCACTCTCCATTGTGTAATAGTTATCCCACCACTTCGTAACACCATTTGAACGAAAATACTTCGCCAACTCATCCAGACACATCAGACAATATCTAACAGCTTGCCCTTTGTGGTCTTTATGGTCAAATACAATATATTTATCCTCCAACCTCACAAGACGAAGAATAAAATCATATATACTCTCATTCTCACCACGTACATACCAATGCTTTGCAGCCAATACCAAATTGTAAAAGTAAAAATCCTTAATCTTTTCCATAATCTTTATTTCTTAGGCGAATAGCAATTAAACGGACACTCTAAACACGGATAAGGTACATATTCATTCATACCCTTAAAGCCATATTTCTCATCAACTTTGTCACAATGAGAAATAACATAATCCAACGGCAGAGGAAAATCTTGCCAATGATGCTCACATGTTAAGCATAAATCTTTGTCTTTCTTTTCGTCCATATATTATTTGATTTTTAATTTGACACCGCAAAGGTATGAAAAAAAATCGGAATAT
>Ga0247609_10001260_pt1 | contig 31050 bp, 27 predicted proteins | sample 172DNAGHGlowgp2_FD_193487 | JGI IMG/M metagenome (GOLD analysis project Ga0247609, IMG submission 193487) | Sheep rumen microbial communities from Palmerston North, Manawatu-Wanganui, New Zealand - 1728 DNA GHGlow gp2 | ecosystem: Host-associated > Mammals > Digestive system > Stomach > Rumen ... | reverse complement strand
CAATGCGTCATAACCTACGTCAGGAGCTACGTCCACGCTATCGTTATTCTGCGTAAGCGTGACTGTTTTGGACGTTTGTATCGTGGGCGTAGGTACGTTTACATTTAGCGTGACCTTGCTCATTACGTTATAACCTTCGTCAGGCGTAACTTCTATACCTGTACCGTTTGATGTTATTGTTACGTTCTTATTTGCTTCTACTACGTGCGGGTCAGGCGGATCAGGAACATTAACAATTACGGTTCCCCATCCATCATAACCTATGCCTGCTGTATACGGACCACCATTCTGAGTAAAAGTATAATCCCTAAGTACAGGCTGAACGTGAACATTTACTTTACCTGCACCTAAATATGGACTTGGAGGCACTTGATTATCTCCGTTCTGTGTTATAGTCCAATTATCCGTAAACACCGTATATATGCTTGGAACTGTAACCTCTGAGAGTCCGTATGCTCCTTGCGGTGGTGTTATTGTTTGTTCGCTCGTAGATAATTCCACCGTTGCATGATTAAGTATGGCCTGAGGTATGGAAAATGAGCTGAATCCTTTTATGTCAGTGTCAGGTCCGTATATCTTTTCAGGAGTTATGATCCATGATGCACCTAAATGAATTCCTGCGTCTTCCAAATCTTCTAAAGTCACGTCAGCCAGTATGTTATTGTAACCTTGTACGCTGACGTTAGAATAGCCGTAGTACCCATCATCGGCCGCAATATAGGTTTTAACATTCGGCGTAAGAGGTACAGATAAAGACCGTAGGTTCGACTTTGGTACCCTTACTTCGCCGATACCATCAAAACCAACGCTCGGCCGTATAGTTTGTGCCTCATCATTCAGGACCACTTCTATTGTCTCGAGTTTTCCTGATGGCGGTACATTTATTTCTATACTATCAAAACCTATGGCTCCCGAAGGCGGTGTATATGTTCCGTTCTCTGTGAATGATGCAGATATAGTAACATTGTCGTCATTAAGTGTTTGCAACGTACCGTCATCACGTAAGAACGTAACCGACTTGATATTGTCCGTAAGCTTGTCTACTTCGAACTTGTGTATAATTGCATTGGTCATAAGTCGAAAAAACCTCCTTCCACTAACTTACTCACTAGACTCGGCCAACTACTAAGTTTGTTTTGATATGAGCTGAGTTGTCCTGACGGAACGTGAATCTGCTGTAAGTTCGGACAGTTATAAAACGGTTGAGCATTAAAAGTAGGAGCCGACGTAGTTCTAAAATATACGTGACGTAAGTTTGGGCACCCACTGAAAAAACCCGCAGGTGAATACTTTAAGTTGTCGTATAAATATAGGTATGTCAGGCTAAATCCCGCACCTAAGTTAGCATCCCATCCGATATAAGTGTCATCTGAACGTAAGCCAATAACTTCTGCTTTTAAATCACCATACGTAGATATAACTGTGCTTAAGTAGTTCAAACATCCTGTATATGATCCTCTATATGTATCCGTACCGCTATTGAGCTGAAAGAATAATGCTCGTCCTTGAACCGCATAGGGTGTTGGTGTCATACCATAGCCCCTTGTGAATTCCTGTAAAACTTCTGCCGTCTCTGTCCCATCAAAACATATAACTGGTGCGGGTCTAATATCCTGTGATGCATAAGCTTCGTAAAAATATGGGGATGCAGTAATAACCTGTGCCGGTGTCAGTAATCTTACATAAAATAACCCATCATTAGGATCAGCACTCCATAATACTGCTCTGTTTAACGTTCTATTATTACTATACGCCCTGTCGAAATCAACCGAATATACTTGACTATAGGCTCCGGCATGTATATTAATATCAAAAGTAGAATTATATACTGACCATGGAATCGGAGTTGTATAAGATGATATTTCGTATGTACCACTCTCATTCCCAATCGTCAGAAGTTCATTAGAGCTCCATACTATTTTATCATATGACGAATTAGCTGCTGCCGTAGGTGCTGGAAGTGGCGTTCGTGTATCTGTAACTGACTTTATGCCTGCATAGCCCGATGAAGGTGCCAATGTTGTAAAATCAGAACTTATCGTAACGTCTTCTAGTGTACCACTCATTGTCATAGATGATACTAACTTATCAGAAAAGTCTAGTGTAACGCCTTCTTCTAATGTAGTCGGATCTGTGAACGTATATGATTGCGTAACTGTGTCGGCCGTAACGTCAACCTGTCCTAACAAATTACCTTCATCAGGCTCTACGTGTACCGGGAAATCGGTTAACGCATCCACTTCTACTGACTTATCTTGTATACTCACGTTATCACTAGCCACCTCAATCGTTCCACCTTTCCAATGATATACACCTGGTAAGTAGATCCGAAGTATGTCCGAATTATCACTTAAGTGTAACCAACGTGAGTACCCATCTTTATCCTTAACTTGTATTCTCGTAGGTAAGGAATTTAGTTCGTCATACTCAAATCCGATAACGTCCAAATTCGTCTTACCTGTTCCATCTCTATTTATTGCCATGTTTAAACCTCTCTATCAATCTATGTATGCACCTATGTTAGCCCTACGTAAGTACTTTCAGTATCTACATGGAGCTTGCTGTTGGTGCATATGTAGATTGTTACGTTAGGTTTTATGTTCGGTATGTCGTAAGTGCTTTGAGCCACGTCATTTGCGTAGGTGTGGACGTTTGATCGATTACTATATACACCGTACTTCCACTTACGTCACCATCAAAACGTATAAACTTCGCAGCCACTACATCAACGCCTAACTTAAGTATATTTACCGTCGCTGCTGATCCTACTAAAGTTTCTGTAATACCCCATCCTAAGGCCTCTGCTGAACTTAAGTATAACGCATAAACTTCGTCTGATGAAGTAAGCGTAGATGGATCAAGAGGCATAGTCATACTTGCATCGGAAAAGAGTATTAATGCCTGCTCTGTATCTATACTCGACTCATCCTCGTTTCCAGTAGTTCCTTTACCGGCATTATAAACTGGTATAGTATCATTAAGCGTTATAGTTACTTTCTTCATCGCATCATATCCTTCGCTCGGAGTAATTTCTGCTGATGTCGATATAGTAACAGTCTTGTTGTTTTCTAGTTTAACGTCTGGACCACTTTTGATTTCATATGTTTTATTATCTATCGTCGTCAGAGAAGCTAAGTCCCCTGCAATGTTTGTCTTAAATTCTTTTACGTTTAAGTTTGTCATATATACCTCTATTAAGAATATGTTTGTGTATTCCATCCACCATTAAGAGTATCCGCAGCTGCATATGTCGAGTTGGCAGTAGTAGAAGAATAACTAGAACTGAATAATGCTGTTGTACTAGTAGAATTTAGAGGAGAGCAATAAATCATGGCATAACAACTACTAAAACCATACCCTGTTCCTGAATCAGACAGGCCTCTTCCTCGACACTGAGAAACTTTTACACATGAATAAAATCCTCGTGCAACGCCTGAGCCTGAATGAACATCAGCTGTGCAATTAACAAGTTGGGCATCATTTGAGAACCCATATCTATTACTGCTGACAGTAGCACCAGAATCTATACTAAGTATCACAGAACAATTAGAGCATTCCATAGTGCTTGCAATTCCATAAAGTACACCATTAGTAGACCTATTTATATTAACCAAGCAATTAGTCACCCAGTTGCAATTATAGAATCCATACATTGTATTCGTGGATATTGTGGAATCTATTCGTCCTGTAACAAAACAACCGTCCAGATAATAACAAGCCCTAAATATAGTTGCAGTTGTGTAGCTTGAAGGGCCACTCCAAAAACCTGAGCAGTTTGTCAAGTTATAACAACTTTCAAAACCCCATGGTCTGGAGTTCTGTGTTTCAGCATAACAACTATACATATATCTGCACTGATAGTAGGTAGAATTATAACTTCTCCCCGCACTAACATATCCCTTGCAATCGTACATGTGAAAACAAAATCCGAATGCACATGTTTTAGAATATGAGTTGGCTGATGTTCCTACTACTGTTCCTGTACATGAGTGTAGATTACATAGTCCGTAGAAACTATAGAATGTTCCATCAATAGAAGAAGCCCCTGCTAAATATGTAACTCTAACATTAACACCGAATATATATCTATCACTCTCTGGGTTTGTCCCTATATCTGTATTGGTTTTAGAACTCCGAAGAAAACCGTTATGAGCTGTGTTAAAAGTGGAACTACTTACGTTTAAGCATTGGAGTAAAGAACCCGATTCCCCAACGATAACCTTTGTGCCTGTTGTATCGAGGTTAATGTTCTTGTTTGTTATAGACCACGTGCCTGACTTAATTAAGACTGACGTGTAATCATTTCCACTAACGTTATTCGCCCAATCTGCTAACTTCTGATTACTATCAACTACATACGTAAATGCATAAGTTGGCCCTGTGGGTATGTTTATAGTTTTTGAACTAGACTGATTCAAAGTAAAACTATCCACAGTTGTTCCATTAACTTGTAAAGTAATTCTAGAATTGCTGACTGTCGGAATAGTCGGAATATTACTTAAGTCATTATAGCTTCCTGATGTTGCTACGGTTGCTAGTGATGGCTTGTTCTGTATATAGGCCTTACTACTAGTGTCTGCTTCTGTCCAATCACTTTGAACTTGTGCAGTGGGTATAGTGGGCTTATTTAGAATCTCTGCCACTCCACTAGTCGCATTCCAGTCCGCATTTACTTGGGGTGCAGGGATCGTAGGTTTATCAGTTAAGTCGGTATAAGAACCTGACGTAGCGACCGTAGAAAGTCCTGTAACTGATATAACGCCTGTACTACTTATGCTTATGTTCGAACCTGCTGTATATACCTTTGTTCCGGCTGTAATCTCGTCTATCTCTTGTTGTAATTTGGACGTTGCTTTACTTGTGTCGGACTTTAGCTTACTTATGTCCTTCTCTAGCTTATCCACGTCCATATCAACAACATTATTAAGACGTAAGAGAGCCGCGTTTATTTGTGGTACTGAGTTGTCGTTTATTGTGATCATAACGCACCTCCATTTTGATGGAGGTTGCGGTCCAGTAACATGAAATGTTCTGTCATATCTAGTGCCCCTCGTTGGTTCAATTTTGGTGCTTACTTAGGTCCATTAACGCACCTTCGGTTTTTACTTAGGACCGACGTTAGCACCATTTTAGAACCTACGTATCAATTAACGTTCTTACCTTCTCCACCAACGTCAGAACCCATAACAAAATAGTACTGACGTGAGGCATAAAGTAAGGCCATAAGTGCGTCCGGGTGAAATACGTTATCGTCAATTTCATCAAGTATCGCATCTGTTTCCTTATCTCGTTTATACAGTATTCGCTTAGTCTCATCCTCAACAACACCGTCTTTAGGTACGAGGATCTGAGCTTTCTGCATATCTACTTTAAGCTGTGATAAGGCCATGTTTTTGTCATACTTCCAGGCGTTATAAGCAGGGAGGTTGTAGGTTTGGATCATCTCGTATGAAATTGACTTCTCGTTTGTATCACAGTATATCCCTAAGTCATCAAGTCGGTTCTTAGGGTTTTTCATGAGCAGTCCTTTACCTTGATCCACAGCCTTTCTTACGCTCGTGATTATCTCTGTTACTGTCGCCTTATTAAACTTATCCTCGTAGAACACATAGGCTTTTCCCGTGTCCTTCCTGAAGACCATACCTATAACTGAATTGTAGTCGTTAAATCCGTAGTCAACTCCTATTACAACTTCTATAGGCTGTTCGAAGAATGACTCAGGTATTATTCCGTCATACGTAGCAACCTGATTAAACATACGTGCTTCTACGTCATACGCACCTACAACACCTAAGTACTCACGTTGTATAATTGGATCGTCTCTAGTTACGCCCTTACGTTCGCATATAAGATCTAACTCTTTGTCTACGTTCGGGATAAAAGGGTTTGATAGCATGTTCCAGTTATAAGACTTAGCGTCAGGCTTTGGATGATCCCTGTACTCTCTGTATAACTTCTCGAAATACGTATCAGGTACTCGCGGTGGTGTTCCTTGCAGTACTAACATTGAGCCTTCGTAGTCCATCAACATTGGCTCTATAATCTCTTCTATGAGTGGCTTAAGTCCTCTCTGTGATTGGGCCTCGTCCACAATTACAAGTCCTGCTTTAAAGCCTCGGAACTTCTCCTGTTCTGCTACTGTTGCATTACCTCTAAGGTGTATCTGTGAGCCGTTCTCTAGTATTATGTCACCTGAAGACTGTGATGATTTGATTATCTTAATATCACAATCTTTCGCCACTTTAAGGACTTCATCATACATCTGATCCATCGCGTTACGGAAAGTAAGATTGATGTAATACGCATGAAAATCAGGTGTAGACGAGGCATAAAGTAGTACACGTGCAGCATTTATACTTTTACCCGCACGTCTACCCGCAATTATGTACTTACGTCTGACGTATGTATCAAGAAGTACGTCACGTTGCTTATCGAAAGAAACCTTAAGAAGTTTAAATTGCATAAAGTCCGTATCATTTCTTGCTCCCTTATCTGCGTTTGTATCAAGGTCATCAAGAATAGTCTCGGATAATATAGTTTTGGCCATGAATGAAGCTTCAGGACCACTAGTGTTCTTTAGAGCCGCATCCATGTACTTCTTAAGAAACTCGGAGTAGAACGTCTCTTTTTCATCGTCGTTATTAATAGCGTCCCTGAGTTCCTGATATACCTTATCCTTGAGCTTTCTCTTACGAGCTTGAGCTATATCTGATGTCTTTTTCCAGGATGCAGGGAATTTAGAGCCCTTCATAAATTTACCGTTGGGTCCTCGTTTTACTAATGCCAGCTCTTCTTCTGTTGGTGGATTAGCGTCGAGGTATGCACGGATATCGGGGTCATGGTCCTGTTGATGTGTCAGCTGATCTAGACGTTTTCCATTCTCATCTACGCACATGCCTCACCTCCGTCGCCATATCACTCAAGAAACGGGTCCTGCATAGGTTGTCCTTGTTGCGGTTTGGATAGATGTAATTGCGACCCATCCCCGAAAAAGAACTTAACTATAAACCCGGGCTTCTCATTTAGCTTTTCAACTATCTTATGTATATTTTCTTCTGTTAGCGGCTTCTGTACATTAATCGTCAAATCGTGAAATCTGTCTAGTGAAACCGTAGCAGTCTTAAAATCAACGTCCTCTATGAACTTACGTATTTTCATAACGTAAACCCATGAACATACCGATATAATTAGGGCAACTACAAGAGCAAACGTAATGCCCAATATAAGTACTAATTTCAACATAACGTAACCTCCATACGTTGGTTCTTATTTTAGTGATAACGTTGGTGCTGATGTAAGCGTAGCGTCAGTCTCGCTTAGGCTCGCCTGTTGATTCCTGTTTGGGCCTTCGGCTTCTACGTTTAACCTTTTTAGCACCTGAATTATCACTTACATCTGAACCTATCAAATCACCTACGTACTTCTTATCAACGTCAGGGTTACTTCGTAACTCCTGTCCAGCATCCGACGAAGTCGGGGCTGTTACGTACTTCTCTTTGTTCTTCTTAATCTTCAGGCCTATAACTGGATACTTGTCACATATCATACCCAATAACATATCCGCAAACAGGTCCATACCATCACACATAGTCAAATACGTATAGTCCTTTATGCCCTCAAGTAGGTCCTTACGTTCGTCATCAGGTATAAGTCCAAGTACATCGAGGTTAAGTTGGTAGAGCGTGTTAAAAACCTTACTATGCTCTCCTATGAACTTATCTCGTTGTTCCATATAGCCATTAACTGTCTCATCAAATGTTGGCTTCGCCTCTGCCTCACTACGTTCGTCAAATGTCATACGTGTCTCCATGCATATACTAAAATACCCTACGTAAGTATATACGTAGGGCTCAAGTGAATCTAAAAAAAAGGTAGTTGTCCATGCAGGCTTTGAGCACACTACCAGCGCTCTCTTTTTAAGGCTCGCCTTTCTTAGCGCTTAAGGTCTATGCATGCCGTCCTTAAGCCAGGTAGCGAAACACCAGGGTGGGCTTTTAAGGAGAGTCCAGCGAACCATATAGCAAGCTACGCTTCGGCGTATGCTGAGGCATAGCCTATAAGCACGTGTCCAGGGTCAGCAGGAGACACACACACAAGGCAACTTCGTTGACTGTACAGCGGAGCTGCCACAAATTAAACACACTATACCAATGAAACATGAAAAAACTGACCCTGTTCACGTTTTTCTGTATATATCTTTATTTAATCACATCCATATGTCCCGCACACGTATATGCACGTCGGGGTAAACCTGTTACATCAACGTCAGTGCAAACATATGGATTAACGTCAGGATTGATAAGTGGGCAAATGTCAGGGTTATCAAGAGTCTCAACATCACTACCAATAGTATTATTTTGATAAGCGAACTGTTCTTTATGGAATTCTTCGTACCCGTCGTCTTCCCCATGCTCATACTCCTGTTTCTTGATCGAGCTCCATTCTCCTTCGACTAAGTGCTTGGAGAGAAGAGCGTATATGTCTATAATTTTTTCATACCAATTCTCAATAATTTCTTTCTTCTGCTCGGACGTAGGTTCTGAATAAGTGTCCGTTGCTTTGTCATACGTATCGAGAACTGCACGCTCCCATAGGTCTTCCATTACATACCAAAGTACATAGGACGGAACACTATTGATAGCGTCCTGACCCCATGTATGTAATGTTGGGTCCCCTATATCTAGTCCCCTAGGATCCATCCATCTCTTCCAATTTTTGTTGTCTTCTTCCTCACGTTCGAATAACGCATATCCTAACGTATTCACTAATTCTGTTGATTGTGCCTGTGTTAAATTACGTGGGTTTCTGTCGATGTTTTTTGTGTTGTGTGTTTTCATGTTTAAGTCTCCTGTTTCTTTTTATATACAAAATGCGTAATCAAGTTCGTATCCCTTACGTACTTTCTTAGTATTCAGGGCGTACATTGTTTTGATTGATTGTGTAAACTTAGTTCGTGATTCAGCTGCAAATGGATTAATGGAACACCAATCGAGGTATTCTGTATATAATACCCCAATTCGCTGTCCAATAAGCTCATCCCTATCGTAACCATTCTCCTTCAGGAACAATGCAACTTCGTCAGACGTAACAATCTTTCTCTTTTTCTTTTTCTTTACTTCTTCTTTGTATTCTCGATGTAATTCTCTTGCCTCTTCCATAGGTCGCTCCTGACGTGTTTCACACGGACTGCATTCATGCACCCTATTTAATTCGAGGCGTGCTCCTACTGACGAATTATAACATCCGTAATCGCCTGACATAGTGTAATTGTTGATAAGTGACTCTAGGCAATAAGTTCTGACGTTACGCTGAAGTTCTGTCCAAATACACTGAATGTTATTGCGTAAGTACTCAAGTGGTTCTACGTCTAAATGACTTAAGTTGTCACGTATTACTGAGTCGGAATTAAGTATATCAATAAGTCTGTTCTGTGCTGTCGTGAATTCTGTTGATAAGATTTGTCGTCTGTTGTATATAGATGAACCTACCTGTCTGCCGTATAATACGTATAACGACGGATTCTCGCCCCATCGTGATATAGCAGTACAGTTCTTCTCATATACCTCACATAGTAAATAGCGTCCCTTGATAATACTTGTAATTTGTTTTAACATTTCAATCTCCTGTAAGCTGTCGCTGTTCATGTTTCTTTCCTCCGCTAAAAGTGACGTATACCTGGATGTTAATCCTGGTCCATGACGAAGTCACGCATGTCCCCGTTCACCTTTAGTCTGTGTTTTAGTGTGTGTTTGTGTGTTTTGTCGTAACGATCCCCTACATATGTAAGATGAATAAGTAAATAATCACCTATAATATGCATGTTCTACTTTTATAGGCTACGCCTCAGCGTTGCCGCTAAAGCGTCAAGCTTATGTAGGCACCGATATTATAAAGCCCTCGGTACAACGGGTAGTCCTAATGCGTATGGCTCTCATTAGGTAGAGCTGCCCGATTCAACCTCGATAGCTAAGGTATTACTTTCACTGTTGTTGCTGGGCACGTCACCCTGTTTTGTCAATTCCTTCTGAGCTTTAATAATATGCTCAAGAGTATCAAGTATATCATCCGTACTAACACTCTTACTTGTGTCTTGAGTCAGAAAATATACACCCAACGCAACCCCTACAATACCGACCAAAATAAGTACATAAAGTAAATCCATGTGTGTCTCCTATGTATAATCTGTCGTAGTCAAGGTGTGTCTTCTTAACTACGACTATATAATAACATAATAACAAACGTTTGTCAAGTACTTTTTTACATTTTTTTGTATTTTTTATTTCTTCACCAACGGCCGATATAACCTATTGTCATGGCCACGTACCGGATTATCTGATGACTTAAGGCTGTACTTCTTTTTCGCTGCCGGTAGTGCCTGTTTTATATCCTGAATATTAGGCTCCATACCGTAAGTGTCCTGATACCATGCAGTAAACATCGCTGTAATCTGCTTTGGGTCAACTCTCATGCAGTATGCCTCAGTAACACCATGCATATCAATAACTTCCGACTCACTGCCCTTAATACTCAACCATTTCTGAATTGGGCTCTTAGTCGCGTCCTGATATTCTTCGGTAGCTTCTTTTACTGCCTCACATTCAACCAACTCACGCCCGTCTTTCATATACATGTATAACGCACCTACGAAAGAGCTTAAAAGGTATTCGTGCATTTCATCTGACGCAAGAATACGTGATACCTCAAGTTTGCGCTCACGTGTAACTGTATTCTTGTTAAAAACCGCAGTAAAAGGTATTTCAACCATTTTAGCCTGTAGATTCTGATTGTATACCGTAGGCATATCATTGCAAGCAAATACCATGGTTGCGTAATTCCTGAATGTTATCGGGTCTTTATATAGTTGCTTACCTGACATATAACCGCTACCAACAAGCTTCTTGAATAACTCAGGGTTTTTGATTACGCCATCTCGTTCGTCATCATCTATATTAACGGTTCTTCCAAGTAGTCCACATACATATCGCTCGTCTGATAACTGGTTCATGCTTAAGGCTGATACCTGGTTCTCCGCAAGGCTCTCCGCCCACAGATTCAAGAGAGATGATTTTCCGTTATCTCTATCGCCTGTCAAGTAAAACATATTCTTAAGCTGCAATCGGGTCATGGATACTCCGCCAAGCTGTAAGAACAGTAACTCCTTAGTCTTATCACCGGAGAATATCTCATCAAGTACTGTCTCACCTTCCTGATACTCCATATTGCCATGGTAATCATAAGGAAATATAGACGTTAACATATACTCTTTACGTCGCTCTACTTCCTTGATGCCATTTGCTGATACTTCAAGAGTCGTATTCGGGAATGCAAGGTATATATGCTCCATATCGAACTTGTCTGATAACTGCATAACGGATGGGTTGATCTCAAAATCTAACTTAATAATTTTTGCAGCCTTACTTATTTGGTCGGGGTCAAGTCGAGTGTCCGTAGCTCGTATAAGTTTTTCGAGCTCATCACCCACCAACGGCTTCCAAATACCTGTAGCTAAGTCATACTGATATCTTACACCTTCACGTCCCTGTTCACCTTTCATATAGCCTAATTCATGTTCCTTAAAAAAGTATTCGGAAAACAAGTCGTATGAAATCTTAATCGTCTTATCTAGAGTCTTAATTACATACTCACGTTCATCTTCGTCAGGCTTATGATATTTAGGTACGTAAGAATGTCTGCAAGAGTACTTAACAACCGACTTCATCTCATCACGTGTTACGATACTACGCAAGTCTTCAGGCATAAATGGGCTATCAATGAAGTATGTATTGATCTGGTTCAAGACTACCCACAACTCATCAACATCGAAATCCTTACCTGCAAGAGCCAAAATCCAATCATGCAACGCTAACTTATCATTGAGGTTAGCCTCTTTACGTCCTGATGGTTTAAGTATTGATGGTAAGTAACCGATAACATCATTCTTTGTATTCAAATCGTCAGGCACCCAAATAGGCATATATGTTTTTTCACTCTTAACAAGCTCAAAACCCATTCGTGAATATGATATATAATCAACTTCAAATCCACCAGCACATATAGCGCGAGCTGCGGATCCTATATTTGTGTCATCCTTAAAGCAGAATGAATAACGATTAACCCTTTCATCGCCGAAAACTAAACACGGCCAATTCTCTGCTTCGCATAATAGAAGCAAGTTTGGATTGTGTGTTGTAACTACGATATATCCTTCACGTACGTATCCAACTACGTTAGAATGATTGATAAGGGCTTCATAATAGTATTCCTTCCATGTTTTGATACCACGCATTTCATTTCGTGGCTTGTTAGAAACACCTAATGGTCTGAATGGATCGTTGTTGTCTGATGGTACAAAACCCTCGAACGGGTACGAAAATAACGAATCAAGGTAACTCTGTACATTGATCTTTGCATTGCTCAAAACTTCTGTGAACTTCATGTTAATTAACTCCTGTTGATAATTATAACGCCCATCAACCTAAGGCAAATAACAGTAGTGTTGCAAGTTAGTAGTGCTTCGCAAGGTAACTCCTTTAAAACATGATAGAGCCCGGGCTACCACCTCCGGGCTTGAGCCTATCACTTGGAGTTGTTTAATGAAATTCATATCTTGATAAGGGTTAATTACTCCCTTAGATATACTTAATTAATTTCTCTGTCTCTCTCTGCCATGCTTATTCTCTTTATCATGCATGGACTTTTACGCCTTCTTACTTTTCATACTTGTATTATACCACATTTATCGGCATATGTCAAGCAAAATTTACACTTTTTTAATAAAATATTTAATATTTTTATTTTTTTTCTCACGCATATGCCCACGTATATCCCAACGCTTGACTACTTGTGCCCCTCAAAGCCCTACGTATGGCTGTGCCTGATAACGTATGCAGCGACTTCATAGCTGACTTAATACTCGGAAATCTAAGCTCTTCACCCGACTCAATGTTCACGATCTTAATTGGCTTCGCAGGTAGGTCTGTATCATGTTTGTTATAACCATATTTGGAATCGGTTGTCTTCAGGGTTCGAATAGTCTCAGTCTCAATATCTCGGGCTACATCCTCTGACTTAATATCAGAGTGAATCCATATTGTCTTTAGATGCCCATTCTTCAGTAGATCGGTAACAACAATGGAATAGCCATACTTCTTGCCCTTCCAGTTCATGCGTCCGGTCTGATATGCACCATGTACTCGACTCGCAATTTTTTGTTTCGTTTGGCCTACATAGTACTTACCGTTATCAAACTCAAGTATGTATACAGTCCAATTCTTCTCGCCTCTGTTGTGTTTGTGGTACTCGATAAATTCAACACCATTTACGTGCATTTGTGTCTCCACCGTGTGTTTTACGACTTCACGGTACGTCATAACGTTAATTAATTGTTTCGTGGCGTATTTTACATGTTTCCCTTTCTCACTAGTAAGTGGAATAGAAACCAGACGGACGTTTTAACATAAAAATGTGAAAAATTGGGTGTGTAGTGCCATTATATTCGATCTGATAAAAAAGCGTCCATCTAAATACGAGGTCAATAATTTACTTAAGAAAATTGACGTATAGTCTCCATGAACATTTGTATTCGATATAGTTTGTAAACATCCTCTTCTACTTTAAGAGTTTTAATCGGATTTTTGTATCAAAAGTGATAAAAGTAGAACAATTGCTCCTTCTATAAATAAGCGATTTAGTGCCAGAGAGCCCCTTTTTGAGGAAAAATTAAGCTATAACCCACTTATAACGGGGTTTCAGCCAAAAAGTGTCTAAGCACATTAATTTACATATAAGTATATAATAAAGTTAGAAAGAGTACTGAAGGAAGCTTGTTACGGTTTTGTTACGGAATCTAAATTTCGTAACAAGAGCTAAGTTGTTTTACCCAAAGGATTTAGGTGGAATTCTGTTACAAATGTTACAAAATTACCCCTGTTTTGAAAAGTTTTTGAAATTTTTCCGCAGTGACAAAGAAAGTGTGTAAAAATTACCCAAAAAATGTGTGGTGCTGCGGAAAAAAATATTTTTTTTATTTTTTAAGAAAAACTGTAACATTGTAACAAACACCTCTTATCTCTGTTTGTTAAAAGGATTTACGTATGTTACAAAACTTGTTACAAATGTTACAATGTTACAAAAACGTAACAAAAGTGTGTAAAAATTACCCACTTTCAGCCCTTACGTAGGTGCTCGAAAATGTGTACCCCTGCGGAAAAACGTAAAAAATTTTTCCGCAGCGTCAAACATTTTGTGTGTAAAAATTACCCAATGTTATACTTTTTTATACATCTTAATCTTTTACTAGAAGCTTCGCTTACGGTGAGTGAGACTCCCCTACTTTCACTACCCAAAGTTTCTCTTCTGCGTCAGCAACCTTCTTTTCTTTCTCATGCTTGAACAAACGTTTGACCTTCTTTGACCAAACGCAGGTGAACTTATCTTCAGGCATTGCGTACTCACTTACGTATATCTTATAGCCTTCGTTGGTCTTACGTATGCACCAATCGTAGAACCCGTCGTAATCAAACGTATCTATATACTTTTCGGTGTTCTTATAAGGTATGTCGCAGTATATGATTGAATTTTTCGTAAGTGGTACGTCTTTGTAATCAAGGTTGTACGTAGTTATATTAGAAGTTGCACCAAATAGAAGAGATTCTTGCCTCTCGATTGATTGAAGCCTGTCATCAGGTATTGACTCTAATTTCTCAAAATGTAACGAATCTTGCCTCTCGATGGGTTCAAGCCTGTCATCAGGTATTGACTCTAATTTCTCAAAATTTAACGAATCTTGTATCACGTCGAGCGTCATGTTTTTCGGCATTTCTTGCATAGACTCTAGTGCTTGGTGATCATCGCTATTTTTGTCGTTATAATAGTAATGTGACCCCTTCTTGACTAAAAGACCAGCCTCTACATATACCTGGAACACCATGCTTCTCGTAGCTGTTCGTCGCTCCGTAACGGTAGAAAAGCTGTCTATGCCTGATGCGTCTATACCATATCCATCTAATAACGGTACATAATTCCTGTTTACGATAGCCTCATACATGCACCTTTTAAACTCTTCTGTTTTAGGTCCATACGCATATCTTTTGCCACCCGTACCAAAACTATAACAAATTCGTGCTATAGCGTAATATATACGTCCTTGTTCGTCTGTAGGGTCATATTCTGAAGCGACTACCCTATTAAATTCTTCGTGACTAATCCATGGGTATGTACCATTAAACTTACCATCTAGTGCATCCCTGAAGGCCCAATATACCCACGTCTGTAACTCATTATATATAACCTTATTGTATCGACCTGTTTTTGCGGCATAACAAGCTACTGATCCGCCACCTCCAAATAAGTCAATGAAGGTATCTGCCGCAGGAAATATGTTAAACAAGTCCTTTAATAGTCTGTTCTTCGAGCCCTGATAAGGTAGCCCATAGTATTTACTCATTCTTCCGTGTCTCCTTCTCGTTAGTCTTTCGTAGGTCGAGGTATGGTGCTTTATTCTCTATCTGATTAATAAGTTCCTTTACGTAAGCCACTATGTCCACGCCCCATGTAGTCACCAACTTATTCACCTCGTCAGTACTCATGTCCTCACTTATAACTAACGTAGGCGGCTGATATATAACAATAGGCGTTGGTGATGATTGGCATGATATAAGGGTGCCAAGCACAATCAGGGCGTATGTAAAGATGCGTTTAAGTCGTTCCATATCTTTATATAATCGGGGTATGTTTTGGCCTCTCTTACCTGTTCAATCAGTTTCTCTTTTTCAGCCATAATTTTCTCCCGATTTTCGACCTCCTGTTTTAATTGTTTCACTGTCTGTCCTGTCTGATTTAGTTCTATACGTAGGTTGCATGTAAGGTGGTAGTAGTGTGCGGTAGAAAGGCTCAAAGCCATGATCACGCACAAACTTACCACCAACGTACCAACCAAAATCCATGCTAGTACTTTATTTTGCAGCATTCACATTCTCCAGGCACACCTTCAGGCCATAGAATTGTTGTTACTCTTGTTATTTTACCCCATTCTATGCACTTAACCTCATCGTCCCAAGTATCATATATAATTGCTTTATCACCGTACTTGTTCAAAAGGTTCGTAAAATGCGTACCACCTAAAAAGTTGTATCTCACGATGTTAAACTGATTTACGTCCAATCTCTTATTATCGAAAATAACCTTGCAGTTCCATAATTTCTCAACTGCTGACCAAACCACTAATCCATCCCGAGTAAAGCCACTGTTCTGTAATAAGTCGCGGTTTAAGATCGTCGGGTTCATTTCATTGTATCCGCGGTTTAGGTTATATGCGTTACTCAGTGCAGCCAATAAACATCCCGAGCTCCCAATAGTCATGTTTGTGGGGCCTAAAGATATGTGCTTCCATCGAGTATCATTCTGGTTTAGTAAGTCCATAAGCTAACCTCCGTTACGCTTCCGTGTTTCACACGCATCTTCTTGCTCCTGTTCTACTTTCTTTATATGTTTCACAACTAAGTCATATAATCCGATACTTATGCCGTAACTTAATAACCACTGACTTAACGCCTTACTTATTATCTCACGTAGGCTTAAAGTAGTGACCACGGGGTCCAAAAATAAGCCACAAAAAGATAAAATAAAGGCGAACGTAAGTGGTAAATAGGGTATAAAACGCTTCTTTACGTAGGGCTTAAAGAATTGCGTACCTACTATACTTAAGATACCCCATACGCAGGGTATTCCGTAGTCCATTAGTATAGGTATAATTTCCATGTTAAATCTCCGACTTTGTACTTCGTTTTAGTATTGTTTTAATTTCTACGATATCTTTTTCAATGTTATTTAATCGAGAAAATATTTCTTCCTGTTTTCCCTGATGTTTTTCTAACTCTAATAGTCTTTGCTCATTCTTCCCTTGCTTATATGAGAATACCGAGATATGTGTGATGATTGTTACTGCTAAAGCTATGATTGAGCAAATTACTCCGATATTCATAAGTCCTCCGCCTTATGGCAAAAAAGAAAAGGGGTAGCTCGAGCTAAAACTCAAACTACCCCCAAATCATACTTTATTAATAGGCTATGCCCTTAATTACGCAAACAACTTATATCCAATCGGCTGGCAGAGTGAACCTGCACTTGAATCAGCAGGATAGTTCCAGAACAGACCTACACCACTATGAGCAGGGTTCTTAACAACGAAAGAGCCTGCACAATTGATTGTTACACGAGCTGTAGGACCATCGATAGAATCTGTACCACCATCAACAGTGATATAGTCATCGATAAGCAGCTGATATGGTTTATTCTGAATATCACCTGACTCGCTGTTTGGATCTGCTGTTCCAGGCTCGTTACCAGGTACGCCATTACTAATCTTAGAGTCATTGTAGTAACCCCAGAATCGGAAGTCACGTGAATCCAAGATGTAGAATACACCCTGTGGGCAGAACGGTGAGTCATATACGTTTTCAATCCAACTTGTGCTGAAGTTAAATCGCATATCATTCATGCCGACGTTAGCTGTCTTCTTGCCTTTACTATCAGCACCAACTGTAGATGTCCAATATACCTGAGTTGACTGCAATGTACTAGCGATATCCATCCAGTCTTTATCGTTCATAACAATAAAGTCTGCCTTACCACCCTGCTGACGTACTTTTCGGAGAAGGTTCTCGACTGTCTGTGCTTTTGTCTGAGCCTTAGATGGAGCTGCATAGAACGCACCTGCCATTCGGTCAACTGCAACATCACGAGAAACACCCATGAAAGATGTAGCGATATATGCAGGATACTCTGAACCTGTTGCTGAGCGAGCTTCAATGTACGGGAGCCATGCAGACAAACCAGCAGGCATTAACGGGTCATTACCGTTCATAGAACCTGCGAGTGCAACAACGTAAGTAGTATCTGCTGCCAATGTTGTAATAGCATCGCTAAACTTACATGTTACCGCAACACCTGTACCTGCGTTCAAGATATCACCTGCAACTGTATAAGTACCAAATGAACCAACTTTAGTTACCTCAAGAGTATTCGATGCACTTGCTTCAGCCGTTGTAATTTTATCCTTAAGCAGTAATTTAGAACCAATATCAATCTTCATTGCTGCATCTTCCTCGATAACGATGATCTTAGAAGCGTTAGCTGTTACTGCTGTGTCTTTCGGAAGTGTTAAGTATGCAATCTCACCATAACCGAAACCGTAAAGTGCTGCTGCCATGTGTTTTCGGAAAGCCTCAGTAGCTGCGAACATCTTAGCTGCGGCGATAGGCATATATGCACCACGGAGTGTTTTAGCTGCCTGTACCTCGATAGATGTCATTGTATATACACTGAAAATCTTACCCGGTACTACTTGGAATTCTGCACTCTTTGTGTTCTTGCTTGCTTCAGCGTTAGCGATTGTAAAGTCACCTGCGACTGCACCACCACGACCAACAAGGCATGCGAAGTGCTGAGCTTTACCTTCAACACGCTCTTTCTTAATGTTGTTGAGGACCGGATCGTCTCTGAAAAGCAGCGACTCTACCTTATCCTCGTAATAAACTTTTAACAAATTCTGAATAAATCCTGCGTCTGCATTGTTTGTAATTGCCATATGCTTTTACCTCACAAAATCTTTTTTTACTCGTATATATTTTTCTTTGCTTTTCGGAGCTCTTCCAAATCCTGAGCTTCATCATATTCTTCTTCTTCGGGAACTGCCTCAATCTCTTCTGTTTTTTCTTCTTCTTTTACTTCACTAGGTTCTGCTGGTGCTTCACTCGGAACTTCACTAGCTTCATCCTCTTTAATTTCCACTTCTGTTTGCCCTTCTGCATCTGACTTAACTTCAATATCTGCTTCAGGGTCAATTCCTAACTTAGCTCGTAATGCATCAAACTTTTCGGCCAACTGATCCGCATACGTTGACATATAGTCGTCCATTTTGTCTTCAGGGATATCTCGGGTTTTCTCATAAACATCTCTGTACAAGTCAAAATTATCTCCTGCGTCTTCCGTATACTTCGTCAAATCGGCATATGGTTCGAGTTCGTAGCTATACTTGTCTTTAAAATCCTGAAATTTCAACTCTTCCTTACCTGCACGAATAGGGTTGATAACTTCGTCGTACAACGTTTGCTGTGTCGCTTCAAGATTATCAACTTTTTCCATGAGCATTTGAAGTAGGGCTAAAACTTTCTGAGTCTGTTCGTCCATGTAAATACCTCATAACGTTAGATTAAATTTGTTTTATAGGTCCAGTCCATGGGCTTCCACTCATCGGCTGTTCTATATTATTTACTGCTTCTTGTCCGCTTGGCTCTGCTGAATGTGATATAGCTTCCTGAACACCTTGTAGTGGTTCAGGGATATTCTTACTTCCAACATCATCAGCTATCTCTGCGGTTGTTTCAATGCCTTCAGCTGCATACTCTTGGGTCCTGTCTTCAATACTCTCGAATAACCTTGTCAATTTCTCGATATCTTTGTCATTCTTGTTATTGCTTGCGGACTTCAAGGTTAATTGGGTATGCAGTATCTCTTCTCTCAATAAGTCAAAAGGTATATAATCAGGCACGTCATATATATCTTTCTCTAAACAATCAAGAATGACTACATTTACCGCGTTTAGTGCGTCTTGTGATATACTGTAACCGCCTTCAAGATCAGGTAACTGCATAAACTGAGCTACTCGTGCCTTAGGGATAATTCCAGCCTGTACCAACATCTGCAACTGCTGTAATTTAGTACTTGGATCCTTACTCAAGCTGTCTGCTGCTGAATATTGTATAACCATGTTTTTACTTGCCTTGATAACATCCTTCCACTTGATGTTCATTCTGTTCATCGATTCGGGTAGTATGTCTTCATTTGGGTCAAAACTTGCTATACATATTTTTGCTATATTAACGTAGCAGTGAATAATTTGCGATAACTGTACCTCAAAACGTTCGCTCTCTACGTCTTCCATAGTCGCTAACGCAATTCCTGAGTCAAGTCCTTGCGGTTTCTTACTTTGGGCCGATAACTGTGATATACCTACCAACTCATACGCCCTGTTTACCAATTCAGTCAATAAATTCTGTAAACTCGGGTCTATTGCTGGCGGTGCTACTACTGATACCGGAACTCCTGTCATATTCGGGTTCGGCTTATAAGTGTATATATTCCCTGTTCGGTTATTGTACTGTCCTGAGCTTACACCGGTACCTTCAGGCATAAACACCATATTTGCAGGCGTTAAGTACATTGCATCATGTATTTTGCTGCTTATAGTATCAATGTCCTGCTGTATAGTATATAACACGTCTACGATCGAAACTGTGCTTGTACCTACGGATGGCTTATCATAATATAACCATACAAAAGGTAATCGGTCAAGTTCAAAAGGTTCAGTCAACATTATATAACCGTTTATCGTGTATACTTTTATCTTCTTTACCTTATCCCAATATATACCATAAGTTAAGTACTCTATGGCTTGATTCCTGATTGTCTTTTCTACTTTCTCAGGTAATGCACTTCTCGGAAATTCTGTTCGTTCATAATAGACCTTTGTGATCTTGTTATATGACTTCTCCGCGGGGCTTATGTATACCTGCCATGGAAAAGCTCTCTGAATAGCTTTGATATCAACGTCTATGTAAACTACTCCAGTATCCAATATACATGCATCCTTAAAACACTCTGTTACCGTCTGATTCACGTTTTCCTGATCATAAAATAAGTCGAAGTATTGTTGTGCTTGCTTCGCTGATTGTATGTCCTTCCAATCACCATTTACAACGTTGAAAAACGGACGTACTTTACTTTGGCTTATCTTACTCACTAACGTATCCACACATGATTTACAAACGTTTATGCTCGGACGTACTCCCGTATCCTGTTCACCGTATGCACCATTCCCAAAAAACATACCTAACGTATTTGCTTTCTTTACGTCGGTTATATATATTTTATTTGAGTTATAGTACTTACGCAGGTTTCTATTGTACTTGTATAAACGTGTATCATTATCCTGTTTAAGTTCGGTAATATGATTTAGTATATATTCTTCATCTACTGCCATCTTGTTACCTCACTTTTCCCCAACCCGTGTCATCAACCATCTTCGAACCAACGTTATTCCCTTCGGGTATTTTTGGGTTCGTACTTTGGTTGATAAATTGGGTTATGTATTGTTGTTGTTTTAGGCCCGTCAACACCTTCTTCCGGTTTGACTCAGGAGGTGCTTTTTGATTAAGATAGGCTAATGTTTCGTTCCATGCTTCATCTACCATAACGCAACCTCCCTTAGAACCTGTATTTTTGGAACGTGTTTTTATACGTCTTGATCACGTCTTTAAGCACGTCTGTATCTTGTCCTGCTTTAATCCACGGTAAAATCCAAGGGTCTTTCTCAAGCATTTTAACGGCCTTGTCTGAAACATTATCCGGGACCCCAAGTATCTGTCTTATTTCTTTTTGACTAGTCTTGTATTTGTTGTCTTTTCCGGTTCTGTTGTTATAGCCTTGAGCTGCCGCATGTATCAGATTTATCTCAGATTGTCTTAATTTGCCCAGTACTTTTTGTGGTCCTGTTATATCTGCCTGTCCATAAGTCGGGATATTGTCTTTAAGCTGTAATTTCCATAATCCGGCCATATCATGTTTATCCATGTTGTAGTCGTAATAGGTCTTAGCTTCAGGATAATCGTCCCAAGTCCGGTAATAGTCTTTGAAGGTTTGTTGGTTATGCAGGGAGTTATAAAAGTCTTCTGCGTTCTTCCACTTATCATACATATCCTTCCCCGTTGTGTATAAATTCAGGGCTAGATCCAAAACAGTTACACCTTTCACAATGCTCTTGAGTACAGGATTATTCGCTATCGCTTTTGCTATGCCCCCAAGTTCGTCCGCTATTATAAATGGGTCCGCTTTTCCGTGTATGGGGGCACTTCCTAACCTCTCAAGGTTCTCTCTGTATTTATTGAGTTTTTCGAGTAGAGTAGCTTTATCGATATCTGATATTACGTTCGAACCCAGGTTTCCGATCTCAGTTATTGCATTACCCACACGTTCCATTTCTTTTGCGCGTTGAGTTTTCATCTCTCTCATTAACCGTGCCGTATCTGGATCCATTGATGTGACTTCGCTTACCTGTTCTACTCTTCTTGCCTCTTGTTCTGCTGACTTTTGAGCGTTTACCATGTCTTCTTTAGTCTTATCATGGGCTGTCTGTTCTGCTTCAAGCTCTGACTCAAGTTCTAACCTCTTTCGGTCCAGTTTCTGTATTTGATCTTCTATACGCTTCCTTTCCTCACCTTCTGCCTTATCTCGTCTTCTATACATATCTATCAGTTGTTTATTTAATTCCCATAAAGCTTCCTGTGTTCCTAAGAATCCGGACCTTACATCTTTTGCGAGGCCTTCTATACGCTGCCCAACATCAGGCTGATAAAAAGTAGTTAAACCAGCATCCGATAGCTCTTTCTTTTGCTGTTCTGATAACCCGGCCATATCTAGGTATCGTTCAGGTTTAAGCAATTCGGAAAAGTTAAATTGGTATATATCAGTATCTTCAGGCTTGTATTCGGTCTTAAAATATCCCGAAGGCAAGTCAACGTATCCACGCCCTGTTGCTAATCTCAACATTCGGCTTTTGAAGTCACCTATAGTCATGTGATATCCACCGTGTTTATTGTTGCTGTATACGGTAGGTTGTGTTCCATAATCAGAAGGTACTATCCATATGTCCAGATCGTCAGGATATTTCTTAAGATCTTCGTATGTTTGTGCGTATTCGGTCAAGAGCAGGCCTTTTCTTACGTTATCTACTTCGTCTTTTGTTAATCGTCTAAAAAATGCATCTAGTTTTTTATGGGACTTGTTCAAACGTTTAATCGCGGCCTCTTTTCTTTCCGGGTCTTCTGTTGTTGTGATGACCTGATAAAGCTGTGGAATACTGTAGATCTCGTTGGCTAAGTTCCAGGATCCTCTACCTTCAGAATAAAAGCTGTTCATGAGTTGGTCTAAATACCTGCTTCGTACTGACTTTCCGAAATCTGTTTTCCCATCCATGACGTTATTCGGGTCGTTTAGCACATCTTGCACTTCCTGCTTTAAAACATCCGAGTTCTCCCTACCATAAGATGCTGATAAAGAGTCGGGGATTATGGAATTATTAAGTACATCAAGCTCGTTTTGGCCCCATTCATCATAGTCCATATTCCAGTATTCTTCGTCAAAATCAGCCGTGTTGTCCTGTTTTGCTTTGTTTAGACGTTCTTCACGTGTCGCAGGTTTTAACCCACGTCCGAGCTCACGTCGGCCTCTATCCGTGTTGTAATAGTCTTCTTTTAACCCCTTTGACCAATTCTGAAACTCTGCTTCCTGCTGTTCTGTAAAAGACTCCCAGGGGTTCTTAGACGGAGCTTGCTGTATATCAGGCTGTTGGTTCTGTTGGTTCTGTTGCTGATCCATTTATACACCTCCATTTCCTGATATACCTAACATGTCTTGATATTTATTAGCTAAGTCTGTTATGTCGTTCCCTAATTTCTCGATATCATCATCAAAAGACGCTGCGTGTTTCTTAGCTTTATCGTATTTAGAATAGGTTTTAACATTGTCTTGCTTCTCCCATTCCACTTTTGCTTTATCGGCCTCTTCTAATGCTTTATTCTTCTTTTCTATCAGCTTATCCAATTCCTTTTGTTTGTTATCCAGGTCTTTTCCAATCTTTAGAAGGTCATTAGTCTTGAAGGCACCGTTAATAAGATTGTTCCAAAAGTTCTTCACATCACCTGCCATGCTTGATAAGTAGTATAACCATCTCTCTACTTCTGCATCAGTCATCTTAGAAAAGTCCGGTAATTCATTCAGGGCGGCAGCTATGGAGTTTACTACGGTCTTTCCCGTTACAGATGCTACAACGGCTATGTCTTTTCCTACTTCAGTTAGTACCGACGTTACCATGTTTTTGGTTATACCCGCACTAGCCAACCAAGCAGATAAAGATCTTACGTTGTCTACGTTCTCTGCTACCCATTTATCTCTGTGGGCTTTCATTAACTCACCATTACCGGCTTCCTTATACGCTGCAAATAGAGCGGCATTCTTCAGACTTTCTTCGCTCATGCCTTCAGCTGCATACTCCTCGAGCTCTTTCTGTTGGTCCAGTTTAATCTGCTTCTCAAGTCCACCTAATCTCAGCTCTTTTACCAAGTCATCCCATTTGAATTTCCTTTCGATGAGTGTTTTATTAATATCCTCAGGGAGCTTATTCTTTGCCCTGATATTACCTCCAACAACATCGGGAATTGCTTCTTCTGCCTTGAGTTGTCTTTCCTGACCTTTCTCTATCTGCTCTCGCCATAACTTAAACAATTGTGGCTCTTCAAAAGGAGTCTGGGTATAAGCAGGTGAATACTGTGACTTAGGTAACGCACGTCCAATGTTTTGCAATGACTTCTGAATAACGTCTATAATTAAGAAGGCGTTACGTATTGCATAAGGAGCCTGTTTCTTTGTTAGTTCTTTCCTGGCCAATCTATATGCGTTTTTAGCCGTCTCCAACTCGTCCCTCATACCTTTCGTTTCCGGGGCGCTTTCAAACTCATCTATTGCCTTCTTTTGTCGTGATAAGAGCTCTGATTGTTTTTCTCTTAAGGTCTTTCGTTCGTCCGTTGTCAAGTCAAGATAATCAGGTTCAGTGTTGTAGTCGATATCCTTGTCCTTTGGTCGCCTTTCGGTATTTTCTGCGAACCATTTATAGGCGGGGTTGGACATATCTTTTGCGACTGACTTTTGGAACCTTTCTTCTTGACTCTTTATGGCTTTGTTTTTCTTTTCTTCAGCCCTTTTCTCATTTCTTTCTCTCGCCTTATTGTATATTTCTTCTTTCAGGGCTTTATACTCTTCATCATGGGTCTTCTTTGCTTTTTTCTTTGCTTCCAGTCTTCGTTGTCTTAATGCCTCTTCTTTATTTTTCATGTCGGCTTTTAAGGCTTCTACGTTTTCCTTGTCTTCATGATACCCCGGAGCTGTCCAATCATGGGATATAATAGGGTCGAAAGAAGAAGCGGATTGGGTTTGTAAATCGCCCCTGGTTTTGTTAATCTCCGAAAAAGCACTTCCTGTTGTATCCCAGTCTTTTGTTGCCGATAAAACACCTGATAATACGCCCGGTAGTTTTCCCGCTTCCTGTTGATATTGGTCCATGGGGTCTTTAGTATTTTTTACGGGTATGTTCTTATCTACGTTGTCATTTACCCCTGCAAATACGTCCCCGGGTTTTGTTGTATTACCGTCTGCCATATCCTTAACCTCCTAGTTGTTCTACTTTTGTCTTTAGCTCGTCCAACAACTTTGCGATCTCACTTATAGCTGCCGCATTTTGCATAGTCATCTCTCTAGTATCAACCATCTTATAACCTGACTCCGGATCTTCTTTCACCGCGGATGCCAGTTCAGGTTGTGCTTCTATATCCTGTGCCTTAAGACCTACGTGAACCGTCTCTGTGTCTTGCGTAGGGTCTATTTCAGCTGCTTCAGGCTTATACGTAAATACGATTGCCTGTAAATTCTTATATGCGTCAAGTATATCTGAGTCGTAAAAACTTCTGTTATCGTCATCATCATAAAAGAATTGCTTCAAACACACATCCGATGGTACGTTTGAGCCTGACGTTTGCCCATTCATTCTGTCATTTAAGGCCTCAACGTCAGTCTTATATTGTTGTTCCTGTTTTATCATTGGCTTTAACGTTGCGTATAAGTCCGATCCTGCTGTTTTTGTATCTTTATCGCCCTTAATAGCCTTACCTATGTTTGCAATCTCTTTACGTACGCTGTTTACTATGCCGAATACCTTACCTGCTGTGTCCTCTGCGTATTCCTGATCTGTTTTTATGTTTTTGGATTTTTCGTCGGATAGTAAGAGGCTTTGTTGTTTTTGCTCTTTATTTTCGTCGGTGTTTTCTTGTGGTGATTCAGGTTGTTGTTCGGTACTTTCAGTCTGTTCTTCAACCTTCTCTTCCACTTTATTATCCGACGCATTTTGAGCTTCTTTCGTCTCTTGTTGCATTTGTTTTTCAGTCTCGTTCAATGCATCTTGTGCAGTACTAGCTTCTTCCTGCCAGTTCTCCATATTCTTTCCACTAGACTTAATAAGGTCTCGAGCGACCTGTATAATTGATCCTATCATGTTATTTTCGAGCCTCCTTACCCCATCTATCGTATATATTCTTTAGTCTTTCATCGGATAAAATACCTAATATCGATGTTACAATACCTAATCCTGTGTCCCGTTTATCCTTCTTCTCTGCCATTGCTATATCGTACTGTGCTTTGGCCATTTCAAGCTGTTGTTCTGCCGCTAAATTCTCTTGTCTTAAGGCTGAGTTATAAGCATTTTGATAATCGGAAGCTAAATTCTGATTAGCCTGAGCCCCACCAAACATAGCTGCCTGCCCTTTTGTCATGCCCTGTTTTCTAGCGGCTGCCTGTGCTTTACTTAGCCGTTCTCCCGCCAGATTTTGTGCTTGAGATAAAGCTGTATTTCCTGCTCTCCTCTTTCTTGCAGCAATCTCCTCTGGTGTTCCTTGTTGTGCCAGAAGGGTTTGATAATCCTTTGCTTTCTGAGTAGCTGATCCACCAACGCTTCCGTATAACGTACTTCCTACTGCCGTATGTAATGTATCAGCAAAATTATCAATATCCGCCATAAATTCCGCCTCCATATATATTATTAACCCGTTCTACTCCAAATTGATCCCTGTGCTGTAACTGAGTATAAGCCTCAAGCTGTTCTTGTGCTATGGCTTGTATTTGGGTAAAATCGGCTCCTTGTTTCATCTTCATTTTCATAGCCATCGTGTAACAGAAGTAATTAAAGCATATATTATTCGGTAAGTCTATATATTCTATCGGTTCTGTTTCATCTAACGGCCATACTATAGGTGTTAATACGGGGTAATACTCGATCAAGATAGGTCCATTCATGCCTACTGAAAACTCTATCTTGTCCTTTCTTAAGTCGTAATACCATCCGTAACTTGACCCATCTGCTACTGTATTCGGCTTCGCTTGTACTGGTTGATTATTCATAAATACAGCTGCCAAACACATAAAATCATTCGGAAGATTAGGGTTCGTCGTAGTTTTTATGTAGTACCTATCTCCGATATTAATCAAGTCCGCATATACTTTATCCTGAGCTTCGTTTAACATAAATTCAAGCTCTTTATCGGAAATATAGTCGGAATTTTCCAGGTCTGCTATTTGTTTTGACCTGGTTACTATATCTTCTAACTTCTTAATCATCCTAATCTCCCAACCATCTTCGCACCTATGTATGGCCTTGTTTATTCTGAAAGAACCAACGTGAGGCCTACATTGGTGCGTACTTTGGTTGTAATGTATGGTTTTATTTTGTAATTTGTAACGTTTCGAGTTTAGCCCCGAATCCCATGTATATAAGTGGTGCATCGGACTCTACTCTAATACTCATTCCTAAACCTTTTTGATACGTAGGCTGATAACGTAAGTAATATGTATCAGTATCTACGTCCCAATCATCTTTAGTTATTGTATACGTTTTGCCATTTTCGTCCTGAAGTGGTGTGCTAAAGTCGGTCAACGTATGTCCTGATATCTTTACTGTTGCTGACGTATCGCCTAAATCACCTCTGTAAAAACGTAAGTATATACAATCAGTCGTACATACCACGTTATTCCCTGCCCCGTATAACATCGTCTCTAAAACTAATGGTACTAAAGTCGTATGTCCCGGGGCTTGATAATATGCGTAACAGGTACATTTATCAGACTCTTTTAATGCAAACCCATAATCCGTAAAGAATACGTCGGTATAAGTGCCCTTGATGTTGTAACAATAATCTTTTGCACTAACGTATAAGCCATTATTCGTAAGCATAAACGTCTCTTCTGTATCAGGTCTGAATTTACTCTGAGTAATGGACGTAAAGGAACTCATTCCGTCAATAGGCTTAAGTACTGCGTCACCTGTAAACATGTACATAGTCCTGTTTCGAGGGTTCCAAAACACTATACCTAACGGATTGTATGCAATATACTGTAACCCCGTTATATTTGCTATCTTCTTACTGTTCGATAATACGCCGTTGGATAAGTCTACTGAGTATATACCGTCACCCGTAAGTCCATAGAACAATGACTGCACACAACATAATCGGGTAAATGAGCTGTCTTCCGTACCTGCGTAATATATCAGAAATTCTTGCCCAAACTGCTGAAGTGCCAATACTGAAGAACTACCTGTAAACATCATCGTATATAGGTCTGTTTGAAACGTGGTAAATAACGGAGGATTAATTAATGGTATATCGTCATTAGTCCATACCAATCCCTGATAACCTCGGGATTCTTTGAGCCTATACCATGAATACCTATATACTAAAGCCTGATCTGTTATTGTACCGTCATACTTTACATATAATACATCCGAACTGTAAATATCTATATAGCCACAGTCAATTCCTGCGTTTGGCGGTACATCATAACCTACCATCGTGTTGTTATCCATCGGTTGTTCTCTAATAGCTCTTAAAGCTATCGGATTGGCTTGATATCCGGGGAATGGATATTTAGATATGGCAAACTCTTGCTCAACACCGCTTGCCATGTACTGCACCAAATAGCCACTGGGGGCCGGATAAACTACGTTACCACATCTATTATTCCAATCGTCAGCAAAATGCAACCACTTATCTTCTACGGTATCATATACATTCTCAAATGTAGCTGTATAAATTATTATATACCTATCTTTATAAACGGTATAATTCGGGTTTACACCACCTTGTGTCTTAGAGTAAGAATACCATTTGCCGTCTATAGCTGATTTAAAGCCTATTTTTGATTCGAATATATAACAATCAGAAACGGATCCCCATGGTTCTAGTAAAGTACCTCTGTAGTCTGAAGGACGTGGGGCTCCATATTCTGCCGATACTGAAGATATGGATGATAATTGTCCTGCTTCGAATACTATTCTCCATGCAGTATCAACATCATACTCTTGAGTTACGCATTGACCGCCTTGTAACGTATTCCTATATAAAGGTATTGCGTTTGTTGTTGCCTTTGGTATTGTAGAGTTGAACGTTTGATAATTGTACCAATCATAAGAAGCCGTATCGTCACTCATTTCACATATTTTACACGTTGAACCACATCTGTTATACGTAAGTAAGTCATCAGAAAAAGACCGAACGTGAGCACTTAAGTCATCTGCATCATCAGCAACGTTTATGGTATCTGCTGAAATTAAGTCAAAACTCATATTGTTGGATCTTATTTCTTTAACTCGATAATAAGTCCCAAAAACATGAGTCGTTGGAAAAAAGTAGGTCTGCATGTTATACGCAAATTGGCCTCGTATAATGAACCTTCCAAAACTATCCATAACAAATTCGTTTGGGTCTATCATAACTGTGTATGTATCACCTATGAATAGACGTATAGACGTACCTGTAGTTTGGTCACCTGTTACGTCTGACCACGTTAGTTGATCTGTAAAAAGTACGTAATTACTTGCGTTAGCTCCTACTGAAAACAATACGTATGTCTGACTTGGGTTATTGTATGAAGAGTTTATTGATGTCGGTCCATTAAATACCGATTGCAAATATCCAGGTTCGTATAAGGTCTTAATAGTTCTACCTGACTTGTATTCTGTCCATGTATTATTGTCGTATATGAATACATGGCAAAACCCACACCAATTTATGGCTATGGTAGGCTTCCCTTGTATACCACTTTCCTTATAGTCCATGCTAAAATATCGCTCTATATCACCATCTGTCCAATCTGAAGAATAACCTTGGTAGAATATTGATTTTATTTTAGTTCCATGGTAATATATATCGCCACGGTCACTGCCTGTCTTTAAAACATAGCAATCTTCCGTACCTCCTAAGCAGTCATCGGGAAGTGTTACTTTAGTGATTGGACTCATTCTGTCACCAACCCCAACTCCGTTCTTAGTTAGCCAGCCTGAATTGAACTTATATACGTCTAAATTCGGGCTTATCCATTGGTTTGAGCCTGATATTGTTTTAGTATATAATGGCAAACACTCTCCCGATAGATAAGGGCTGTTTCTGTCATTAAATCCATCCCATGGCCTAATTTCACCCTTTAGACGCTCCCTGTTTAAGTCAGGGTTAGCAAGGTTTATCGTGTGTTGTTCTGATTTACTGTTTGCCATCTATATATACCTCTTTTAACTATATTGTTCGTATGAAGCAAAGCAGTACGGCGTGAATTGAAAATCGTACTCTCCTAAATAGTCTTCATCCCATTCCTGACACCATGCATAATAATAGGTTGTAGCTTGTGTATCTGTAATCCCTATAAAAACTAGCGGTATCAATAATGTCCCCTGCTCCACATCTTCGTATCTATTCGTAGCGAAACCATAGGCCCCGTCATAATTATCATCGAAAGGTAATACTGTAATGGGGTATTGTGATGACTGTTGTGCAGATAGCCATGTTTGTACTGTTGATACACTTGTGCCTATGGGGAATATAGCATCTATTGTCGGTGTTCCTCTCTTGTATGGATTCATGTAAGGGTCATCGTTAAAACCAATACTAGGATAAGACATACCAACTGACCAAACACCATATACTGACGTACCAATATCATTAGAACTGAATGTGGTCTTTGTCGTGAATTGTCTATCCGTAAAAACGAAAGTTCTTGGGATGATTTCTTCACCGAAACTACCACCAGCAAACACTCCTTGTGGGCTCAAGTTTATACCCATTGTGTTTACCGTTACGTTAGCCTGCTCAAGTGAATCGTAACCTGCGTCTGCTCTTATTGTATATGTTCCATTTTGTGTATACGTAACTGACTTTGATGCCTGTACGTTTCCAGTCGCAGGTACTTGAACGTTTATATGTACGTTAGCCAATGCGTCATAACCTACGTCAGGAGCTACGTCCACGCTATCGTTATTCTGCGTAAGCGTGACTGTTTTGGACGTTTGTATCGTGGGCGTAGGTACGTTTACATTTAGCGTGACCTTGCTCATTACCTTATAAC